>Ga0310811_10002151_pt1 | contig 24568 bp, 23 predicted proteins | sample YCmetagenome_FD_207642 | JGI IMG/M metagenome (GOLD analysis project Ga0310811, IMG submission 207642) | Soil microbial communities from experimental microcosm in Duke University, North Carolina, United States - YC | ecosystem: Engineered > Artificial ecosystem > Soil microcosm > Unclassified ... | reverse complement strand
AGCGCCGAAGGCGTAACAACGAGGTCGCGCATCCGGAGCACAATCGAATACGTATCAAGCTGCTGCCCCCTCTTTCCTGAAGAGGGGGCAGCGTCGTCTTCGAGTACGATCTCGCGGGTGAGCACATCGGGAGGAAGCAAAGCGGTCGTGGCCGCGCTCGGGTCCAATCTCGCGATCGCGGTCGCGAAGTTCGTCGCATGGGGGTTCAGCGGGTCCTCGTCGATGCTCGCGGAGGCGGTGCACTCGGTCGCCGACTCGGGCAACCAGATCCTGCTGCTGGTCGGCGGGCGCAAGGCGCAGCGGGCCGCGGACGAGGAGCATCCTTTCGGGTACGGCCGCGAGCGGTACGTGTTCGGCTTCCTCGTCTCGATGGTGCTGTTCACGATCGGCGGGTTGTTCGCGGTCTACGAGGGCATCGAGAAGATCGCGCATCCGCACCCGCTCGACGACTGGTACTGGCCGCTCGGCGTCCTGCTGTTCGCGATCTGCGCCGAGGGCTACTCCTTCCGCACCGCCGTGGGCGAGTCGAGGAGCTCCAAGGGCGGGCAGACCTGGATCGGGTTCATCCGCACCGCGAAGGCGCCGGAGCTGCCGGTCGTGCTGTTCGAGGACTTCGGCGCGCTGATCGGCCTCGCCTTCGCGCTGGCCGGCGTCGGGCTGTCGGTGGCCACGCACAGTGGGGTGTGGGACGGCGTCGGAACCCTCCTGATCGGCACGCTGCTGGTCTGCATCGCGCTGGTGCTGGCCGTGGAGACCAAGTCGCTGCTGCTCGGCGAGGCCGCCGCGCCCGCCGTCGTCGCCGGGATAAGGAAGGCCCTGGTCGACGGCCGGCTCGTCGTCCGCGTGATCCACATGCGCACGCTGCACCTCGGCCCCGAGGAACTGCTCGTCGCCGCGAAGATCGCGGTGCGCCCGGACTCCACCGCGGTGGACGTGGCGAGCGCGATCAACGAGGCCGAGGCGCGGGTGCGCGAGGCCTATCCGATCGCCCGGGTGATCTACCTCGAGCCGGACGTCTACAGCGCCGCCGAGGCCGCCGCCGGGCCGGACCCGGAGGCCACGCCGGGCGGCCGGTGAGCACCGTCATATCAGGGCCCTGCCGGGTGAAATCCTCCCGTCTCGTCAATCGATTGCTGCGCGGAGTCAGGGGCGCGTAGTAGCTTCGGTCCTATGCCTAGTCTTGATCCGACCTTCACCGCACTGCCGCTGCGGGAACTGGCCGAGGCCGCACTGGCCAAGGCCCGGGAGCTCGGCGTGGACCACGCCGACCTGCGCTCCGAGCGTATCCGGGAGCAGTCCGTCCGGCTGCGCGACGCCGAGCTCGACGGCGTGAACGAGTCCGTGGACAGCGGACTCGCGGTGCGCGTCGTGCACCGCGGCACCTGGGGCTTCGCCGCCGGCACCGTGCAGACGCCGGAGGCCGCGGTGCGGCTGGTGGAGCAGGCCGTGCGGGTGGCCGAGGTCTCCGCGCCGGTGAACACCGAGCCGGTGGTCCTCGCGCCCGAGCCCTCGCACGGCGAGCGGGAGTGGGTCTCGGCGTACGAGGTGGACCCGTTCGACGTCCCGGACGACGAGAAGATCGCGCTGCTCGGCGGCTGGTCGAAGCGGCTGCTCGAGCACGAGGCGGTCGCGCACGTGGACGCGTACGTGCACGCGGTCAAGGAGAACAAGTTCTACGCCGACACCAACGGCACCGTGACCACCCAGCAGCGCGTCCGGGTGCACGCGGCGCTCGAGGCGGTCGCGATCGACGAGGCGACCGGAGCGTTCGAGACGATGCGCACCCTCGCCCCGCCGGTCGGCCGCGGCTGGGAGTTCCTGCGCGGCGTCGGCTGGGACTGGGAGGCGGAGCTCGCCGCGCTGCCCGGCCTGCTGGCCGAGAAGCTGGCCGCGCCCTCGATCGAGGCCGGCGAGTACGACCTCGTCGTCGACCCGTCGAACCTCTGGCTCACCATCCACGAGTCGATCGGGCACGCGACGGAGCTGGACCGCGCGCTCGGCTACGAGGCGGCGTACGCGGGCACCTCGTTCGCCACGCTCGACAAGCTCGACACGCTCAAGTACGGCTCGCCGGTGATGCACGTGACCGGCGACCGCACCGTCGAGCACGGCCTGTCCACGGTCGGCTTCGACGACGAGGGCGTGCAGACCCAGCAGTGGGACCTGGTCGCCGGCGGCATCCTGACGGGCTATCAGCTCGACCGGCGGATCGCGCAGCTCAAGGGCCTCAACGGCGGCCGCTCCAACGGCTGCGGCTTCGCCGACTCGCCGGGCCACGCGCCGATCCAGCGGATGGCCAACGTCTCGCTGCAGCCCGCCGCCGAAGGACCGGGCACCGCCGAGCTGATCTCCCGGGTCAAGAACGGGCTCTACATCCAGGGCGACAAGTCCTGGTCGATCGACATGCAGCGGTACAACTTCCAGTTCACCGGACAGCGCGCCTACCTGATCAAGGACGGCAGGCTGGCCGGCCAGGTCAAGGACTTCGCGTACCAGGCCACGACGACCGACTTCTGGGGCGCGATGGAGGCGGTCGGCGGCCCGCAGACCTACGTCCTCGGCGGCGCCTTCAACTGCGGCAAGGGCCAGCCCGGCCAGGTCGCGCCGGTATCGCACGGCTGCCCCTCGGCGCTCTTCCGGGGAATCAGGATCCTCAACACGGTGCAGGAGGCGGGCAAGTGAGCGTGACACCGCAGCAGCTGGCTGAGCGGGCGCTGGCCGCCGCCAAGGCGGACGGAACCGTCGTCATGGTCGACGAGTCCTCGACCGCGAACCTCCGCTGGGCCAACAACACCCTGACGACCAACGGCGTGGCCGTCAACCGCCGCGTCACGGTCGTCTCCACGCTCAAGCGGGGCGAGGGCGCGTCGGCCGCGGCCATCACCAAGGCCGGCGTGACCGGGGACGACATCGAGGATCTGGTGCGCGAGAGCGAGGCGGCGGCGCGCGCGGCCAGCCCGGCGCCGGACGCCCGGCCGCTGCTCGGCCCGGACGACGCCGCCGCGTTGCAGGGCGTGCGCTGGGAGGAGGCGGCTGTCGGCACCGACATCGAGGTCTTCGCCGGCCTCGCTCCGGCGCTCGGCGAGTCCTTCGAGGCGGCGCGCTCGGCCGGCCAACTGCTGTTCGGCTTCGCCGAGCACACCGCCGTGACCACGTACCTGGCCACCAGCACCGGCCTGCGGCTGCGGCACGACCAGCCGACCGGCAAGCTGGAGCTCAACGCGAAGACCCCGGACTTCGTGCGCTCCTCCTGGGGCGGCGCGCAGACCCGCGACTTCTCCGACGTGGACGTCGTCGCGCTCGCGGCCGGCCTCGGACAGCGCCTGGACTGGCAGAAGCGGCGCATCGACCTGCCGGCCGGGCGCTACGAGACCCTGCTGCCGCCGAGCGCCGTCGCCGATCTGATGATCTACCTGTACTGGACCGCCTCGGCCCGGGACGCCGCCGACGGTCGCACGGTCTTCTCCGCGCCCGGCGGCAGCGGCGGCACCAAGGTGGGCCAGCGGATCGGCGTGCCGGGGCTGCGGCTCTGGTCGGACCCGACGGCCGCAGGTCTGGAGGCGGCGCCCTTCAACGCGGTCAAGGCCTCCTCGTCGCAGTCCTCGGTCTTCGACAACGGCCTGCGGCTCGCCTCGACCGACTGGGTGCGCGACGGCGTGCTGGAGCGGCTGCTGACGACGCGTCACTCCGCCGCCGAGACCGGCCTGCCGGTCACCCCGCCGATCGACAACCTGCTGCTCGACGCGGGCGGCACGGCGAGCCTGGAGACCATGACCCAGTCCACCGCCGACGGCCTCCTGCTGACCTGCCTGTGGTACATCCGCGAGGTGGACCCGCAGACGCTGCTGCTGACCGGCCTGACCCGGGACGGCGTGTACAAGGTCGAGGGCGGCGAAGTGGTCGGAGTGGTCAACAACTTCCGCTTCAACGAGTCCCCGGTGGACATGCTCAGTCGCATCGCGGAGGCAGGCCGCACCGAGATCACCCTGCCGCGCGAGTGGAACGACTACTTCACCCGGACCGCGATGCCCGCGCTGCGGGTCGCCGACTTCAACATGTCGTCGGTGTCGAAGGCCAGCTGATCGCCCCGGCTGACCGCCCCGGCCGGATCACGGCCAGTTGAGTTCGATGTAACGGCGCCAGGCGAGGTCGATCCGTTCGGCCTCGCCGGTCGCCAGCAGGTCCAGGAACAGCCCCCGCAGAGTGCCCAGCGCGAGGGTGACCTCGGCGTCCGACGGGGGAGCGGCCGCCGACCTCGTCAGCATGCTGCGCAGCGGCGGCTCCCAGTCGCGCACCGAGTCGACCGCGAAGCTCGCCCACGGCTCGCCCCCGCCGAGCGAGCGGCTGTAGCTCTCGAAGAACAGCCGGCCCACCCCCGCGTGTTCGGGTTCGCACATCCACGCCCACAGCCGGCCGAGCACCTCGCCCGGTGCGGCGGACTCCTCCATCGCGCGCCGCACCACGGCCAACTGCCTGGCCCGCGACGCCGCCAGCACCTCGCGCAGCAGCCCGTCCTTCGACCCGAACAGGTAGATCAGCACACGCGGACTCGACCCGATCGCCGCGGCCAGCGGGCGCAGCGAGAGCTCGGACAGGTTCGTCCGCTCGGCGTAGTCGAGGGTGCGTTCGAGCAGCTCGGCCCGGCGCGGCGAGCCGACCGGCACCTGTGTCCGCCCGGGGGCTTCCACTGATCCGTCCATGGGGATATCTTGGCTCACGAGAGCCACTGAAACAAGCGTTTCAGTGGGCGGGGTGCGCGACAGGTACGAGCGGAGGCAGGGATCAACGACATGAACATCCGTTTGGCGACGCGGCCGGGCGATCTCGGCGAGGTGATCGCGCTGCACGGCCGCCTGTATGCCGAGGAATACGCGATGGACCAGTCGATGGAGGCGTACTGCGGCGAGGGCATCAGCCGCTTCGTGCTCGACCGGATGGAGCACGGCGAGCAGATGGGCGAGATGTGGGTCGCCGAGGACGACGGCCGGATCCTCGGCTCGGTCGCGATGCTCGCCGAGGAGGGAATGGGCCGCCTCCGCTGGCTGCTGCTGCACCCGGACCTCCGAGGCAGGGGCGCCGGCCGCAAGCTGGTGGACACCTCGATGGACTACGCCCGCCGGCGCGGCTTCCCCGGCGTGTTCCTGACGACGATCTCGGGGCTCGACGCCGCGCACCACCTGTACCGGCGGGCCGGATTCGAGCTGACCGAGACCGTACCGGCGCACAAGTGGGGCATCGAGACGCAGGAGCAGCGCTTCGACATGAAGTTCGGCTAGTTCGCCGCGCCCGGCACCAGGCCGAGGGCCACGATGATCCCGCTCATCTCCGGGAGCATTGCGGCCCTCGGTCAGCCCGCCGGGTCGAGCACTGTGTCGAGGGGCGCGACGATCCCGGGGAATTCGGACAGCGTCGTGGCGCGCAGGCCGGTCCACTCGGTCTCCGGGCGACCCGGCGCGTGGCTGGCGGCCCAGTCCTCGCCCGCGAGCAGAACCGGCGTCATGCCGACGCGGGCCGAACCGGCCAACTCGTCCCCGCCACCGTCGCCGACGTACAGGCAGGAATCCGGCTGAACGCCGAGGCGTTCGGCGGCGGCCGGAAACAGCCGGGGTCGGGCTCGCGGGTGCCCTCGTGGCAGGAGAAGACCACCGCGGGTATCCGAGTCACGATCCGGAACATATCGGGGCCGCCAGCCGCCAGCCGCCGGCCGCCGGGCTCCGGGTATTCTCCGGAGGCGCGCGCGGCCGGGATTTGCGAGGCTGGGAGCATGCGCGAAGTCTTCAACCTGGTTCTGAACATCATCTGGTTCTTCTTCTGCGGGCTCTGGCTCGCGATCGGCTACGTGGTCGCGGCGCTGATCTGCTTCGTGCTGATCATCACGATCCCGTTCGGGATCGCGTCGCTGCGCATCGCGAGCTTCGTGATCTGGCCCTTCGGGCGGACGGCGGTGCCGCGCGAGGACGCCGGAGCCGCCTCCTGCGTCGGCAACGTGATCTGGCTCGTGGTCGCCGGCATCTGGCTGGCGCTCGCGCACATCGCGACCAGCATCGCCCTCGCGATCACCATCATCGGCATCCCCTTCGCCTGGGCGAACCTGAAGCTCATCCCGGTCTCGCTGATGCCGCTCGGGATGAAGATCGTCCGCACCGACGAGGCCTTCGCCAGCTGGTGAGCGGGCTCGGCGGCGGCCCCCGGCTCAAACTATCTTGACATCGAGATAAATCCCCGACAGGATTCTCGATGTCAAGGTAGATTCCGAGCCGGGGAGTAGAGCATGTCGACGCAGAGCACCACCTGGAACCCGGGTCACTACCTGCGCTTCGCCGCTCAGCGCGCGCAGCCCTTCCGCGACCTGCTCGCCCGCGTCCGCGCGACCGGCGAGCCGGAGCCGGGGTACGTCGTGGACCTCGGCTGCGGTCCGGGCAACGCGACGGAGCTGCTGACGCGGCGCTGGCCGGGCGCGCACGTGCTGGGCATCGACAACTCGCCGCAGATGATCGAGGCCGCGCGGGCCCGCGCCGTGCCCGGGCGACTGGAGTTCCGCCCGGGCGACGTGCGCGAGGTGACGGCCGACCTGCTGGGCGGGCCGGTCGACGTGCTGATCACGAACGCGACCCTGCAGTGGGTGCCCGGCCACCTCGACCTGATCCCGCGGTTCGCCGAACTGCTCGCCCCCGGCGGCACGTTCGCGCTCGGCGTGCCCGGCAACTTCGACTCGCCCTCGCACACGCTGTTCGGCGAGCTGCAGCGGGAGCCGCGCTGGGCCGCTCGGCTGACGGGGCTCGAAGTGCGCCCGAACGTCCCCGAGCCCGAGGAGTACCTGCGCGCGCTGGACGCCGCCGGGCTCGCCGCGGAGGCGTGGGAGACCACGTACCTGTACGTCGTCGACGGCGAGGACGGCGTGTTCGACTTCGTCAGCTCGACCGGGCTGCGGCCGATCCTGATCGAGCTCGGCGGACCGGACTCGCCGGCCGCGATCGAGTTCTGCGACGAGTACCGCGCGCTGCTGCGCGAGGCCTACCCGCCGACCGTGATCGGCGGGCGGACCGCGCAACTGCTGCCGTTCCGCCGGATCTTCGCGCTCGGCGTCCGGCGACGCGGCTGACCTGGCCGATGCGCCGCCGGACGGGGCGTCAGACCGCCCGTCCGGTCACCCGTCGAGCGGCCCGCGGTATTCGATCGGCCCGTAGAGCGCCTCCGGGCGCCGGGACATCAGGGCCCAGTAGCGGTCGCCGTACGAGAAGTGCCACCACTCGGTCGGGTAGTTGACGAAGCCGGCCGAGTGCATGGCCTCGACCAGGATCGCGCGATTCTCCGCGGCCCGGGGCGCGAGGCCCTCGGCATCGGTGTAGCACCGGCCGTCGGACTGCTCTGGCGTGGCGTTCATGATCGTGCCCATGTCGAGCTCGCCCTCGGCGTCGCACAGCGTCAGGTCGATCGCCGCGCCCGCGCTGTGCGGGGCCAGCTCGGGCGGGGAGACGTAGCGGCTCGCGGCGGTGCGCAGCTGCTCGGCCGAGTAGTCGGGGTTGAGCTGGGCCAGCTCCTCCCGGTAGCCGTCGAAGTACTTCCGCTGCAGTTCGAGCGGCCGGTACGCCTCGACCACGAGCAGCCGCAGGCCGGCCGGCAGCAGCTTCTCCGCCTGGGCCAGCCGCTCGGCCGCCCCGGACCGGTACCGGCGCGAGGCGCCGAGCGGGTCCGCGTGCCGCGGATCGATCAGGAAGCCCGCGGCCTCGAGGTCGACGAGCGGCTCCCCGTTGTCGACCACGGGTATCCGGGCGACGCGGGGATCCGCCATCAGGACGATGTCACGCACGGCCGAGACCTTACTTTCCGGGGGCGACGTCGCCCAGGGTGGTACGGACGCTTCGGGGCAGCTTGGCGCGGACCAGGTCGTAGGAGTCCTCGATCATCTCGCGGACCAGGTCGTCGGGCACCGAGCCGTCGACCAGCACGGTGTTCCAGTGCTGCTTGTTCAGGTGGTAGCCCGCGGTGATCGCCGGGTACTCGATGCGCAGCTTCACGGCGACCTCGGGTACGCACTTGAGGCTGATGCGCAGCGGAGTCTCGTCGAGGGCGCAGAGGGCGAAGACCTTGCCCGCGACCTTGAACACCGACAGTTCGGCGGAGAACGGGAAGGTCTCCTCGGCCGCGGGCTGGTCCAGGCAGCAGGCCTTCAGCCGGTCAGCCGTCCACATGCGCGAGCCCTTCGGCGGCCACGCGCTCGAAGACCTTCATGTCGGCGGCGAACTCGCTGTCCGCGATCGGCCAGTGCAGCACGAGCTCGGTGATGCCGACCTCCCGGTAGCGCCCGGCCCAGTCGACGAAGGCCTCGAAGGAGTCCAGCGGGCGCTCGCCCTCGGAGCGGCCCATGTTCAGCAGGGTGAGTTCGAGCTCCGCGACGTTACGGCCGCGTGCCGCGCACGCCTCGGCCAGCCGCCCGATCTGCTCGGCGACGACCTTCGGCCCGTCCTCGGCCGCGCCGAAGGTGACCCAGCCCTGGCCGAGTTCGGCGGCCAGCCGGATCGAGCGCGGCCCGACCGCCGCGACGTGGAACGGCATCCGCGGCCGCTGGGTGCTGCCCGGCAGCATCTCGGCTTCGAGCGCCCGGTAGTGGACGCCGTCGGTCGCGCTCGTCTCGTCCTGGGTGAGCAGCCGGTCGAGCAAGCGGGTGAACTCGGCGAAGCGGTCCGCGCGTTCCCGGCCGGACCAGCGCTCCTCGCCCAGTACGCTCGCGTCGAATCCCTCGCCGCCGGCGCCGATGCCGAGTGTGAAGCGTCCGCCGGACAGCTCGTCGAGGGTCATCAGATCCTTGGCGAAGGGGACCGGGTGCCGGAAGTTCGGCGAGGCGACCAGCGTCCCCAGCCTGATCCGCTCGGTCGCCACGGCGGCCGCGGCCAGCGTAGGGACCGTGCCGTGCCACGGCGTGCCGCGGAAGGACTGCCAGGTCAGGTGGTCGTAGGTGTACGCGGCGTGGAGGCCGAGCTCCTCGGCGCGGCGCCAGACCTCGCGCCCCTCGCGCCACGGGAAGACCGGCAGGATCACGGTGCTCAGCTGCATGGGTCGATCTTAGCCGCGGCCGGGGACGCCGGCCCCGGAGATAAGTGGTCTAGACCCTTGACTGCTCCGCGCCCCGGCAGTTGACTACGAGTACTGCTTCACCCGCGGCCGCCCACGCCGCGGTCGTCGCTCCTGGTCAGGAGGCTCCCCTCCCCATGCCCACCGCACTCTCCGCTGCCCGGATCCGGCCCTGGCAGGCCGCCGTAGGCACCGCGGCCATGGCGCTCGGCGCGCTCGTCCTCACCCCGATCGCCGCCGCGCACGCCGCGTCGGCCTCGGCTGCCCCCGACGCCCTCCGCCAAGCGGCCGCCGCACTGCCGTCCTGCCCCTTCTGGGACGCCGGGGTCACGCCGCCCTCGCGCAGCGTCTCGCCGTGGACGCCGCCGTCGCAGACCGCCCCGGCTGTCAACTTCTCCAGCCGCCCGCCCGCGCCGACACTCACCGGCTCGCTCTCCAACGGCACCGTGACCATCACCGTGAAGCCGGTGCCCAACGCCGTCGCCTACCGGGTGTGGCGCGACGGCGTGGCCGTCGGCTACATCAGCTACTGGGGCCAGACCGGCCCGCTGACCGTCACCGACACCTCGCCGTGTCAGGGCGCGTACTACGACGTCGTCGCCATGTACGACACCAGCGAATCCGACGCCTCGCACGGCCAGCTCTCCGTGCCCTACTGGCTCGGCAGCGACGGCACCCTCGCGACCGGCTCCGGCGACGTTCCGGTCGGCACGCAGATCCCGGTGATGGTGACCGCGTACAACGACGTCGGCCAGACCTCCTCCGGCCTCAACGCGCAGCTCGGCGTGTGCGCGACCGACCCGCGCGTGATCCCGTGGGGCACGTACTTCACTGTGCCGGGCTACGGGACCTGCTACGCGGCCGACCTCGGCGCGTGGGTCCAGAACGACACCGTGGACGTGTGGCTGCCCGGCGTCCAGGCGGGCAACTGGGGCGTGCAGGATCGCACGGTCACGGTGATCGCGAACCCGTACTGAGCCGTCGGCCGACTGCCCGGGCCCGGGGAGGCTACGAGGCCCAGAGCGTCCTGACGTGCGAGAGGTGGTGCTCCATGCACGTGCGCACGCCCTGCTCGTCGCCCGCGATCAGGGCGTCGAGCAGCGCGATGTGCTCGCGCGCCGAGGCCTCGAGCCGCCCGGCCACGGCCAGCCCCTGCAGGCCGAACAGCCGCGAGCGCTTGCGCAGATCCGCCACGACCGCGACGAGGTGCTCGTTGCCGGCCATCGCGAGCAGGGCGAGGTGCAGCCGGTTGTCGGCCTCCAGGTAGCCGATCAGATCGCCCTTCGCCGCCGCCTGCACGATCAGATCGGCCTGCGGACGCAGCGCCTCGAACTGCTTCACGTCGGCCGTCCGGATCAGCCCGACGATCACCGGGATCTCGATCAGCTTCCTGATCTGCATGTACTCGTCCAGCTGGCGCTCGGAGACCTCGGTCACCCGGAAGCCCTTGTTGGGCATGGTGTCCACCAGCCCCTCGCGCACGAGATCGAGCATCGCCTCGCGGACCGGCGTGGCCGAGACCCCGAAGCGCGCGGCGAGCGCGGGCGCCGAGTACACCTCGCCCGGTTTGAGCTCGCCGGCGATCAGGGCGGCACGCAGCGCGTCGCCGACCTGGTCGCGGTAGCGTCGGCGCCCGCCGAGCGGCGTCAGCGCGGAGCCGTCGGCGGTCACAGGACGAACCCCGCGGGGAAGGGATCGGCCGGATCGAGCATGTACTGCGCGGTCCCGGTGATCCACGCGCGGCCGGTGATCGACGGCAGGACGGCGGGGAACTCGCCGACCGTCGTCTCGCCCAGCAGGCGCCCGGTGAAGTGCGTCCCGATGAAGGACTCGTTGACGAACTCGCGCCCGACCTCCAGCTGCCCGCGCGCGTGCAGCTGGGCCATCCGCGCCGACGTCCCGGTGCCGCAGGGGGAGCGGTCGAACCAGCCCGGGTGGATCGCCATCGCGTGCCGCGAGTGCTCCGGCGTCGCGTCCGGCGCGAGGAACTGCACGTGGTGGCAGCCGCGCACGGTCGGGTCCAGCGGGTGGACCGGCTCGTCCTCGGCGTCGATCGCGGCCATCAGCTCGAGGCCGGCGGCCAGGATCTCGTTCTTGCGCGCGCGGTCGAACGGCAGGTCGAACTGCTCCAGCGGCAGGATGGCGTAGAAGTTGCCGCCGTAGGCCAGGTCGTACGTCACGCCGCGCCCGCTCGGCAGCGTGATCTTGCGGTCCAGCGCGACGCAGTACGAAGGGACGTTCGCGAGTGTGACGGCCGTGGCCGCGCCGTCCTCGACGTGCACCTCCGCCGTGACCAGGCCCGCCGGTACCTCGAGCCGCACGGTCGTGACCGGCTCGACGACCGGCACCATCCCCGTCTCGACCAGCACCGTCGCCACCCCGATCGTGCCGTGCCCGCACATCGGCAGGCAGCCGGAGACCTCGATGAACAGCACACCGTAGTCGGCGTCCGGGCGGGTCGGCGGCTGCAGGATCGCGCCGCTCATCGAGGCGTGGCCACGCGGCTCGCACATCAGCAGCGTGCGAAGGTGGTCGAGGTTCTCCATGAAGTACGTCCGCCGCTCGGACATCGTCGCGCCGGGAATCACGCCCACCCCGCCGGTGACGACGCGGGTCGGCATGCCCTCGGTGTGCGAGTCCACCGCGTGCAGAACCAGTCGGCTGCGCATGGCGAATGATCCTTCCTGGATTACCCGTCTTTGTGCAAGGGCTCGGACGGACTTAAGCGAGACCGAGTTCAACGGCCCGCTCCGTCGCCGCGCGCACCGCCTTCTCCTGCTCGGTCGTCAGCGGGCCGCGCGGCGCCCGGCACGGACCGCCGTACCGGCCGACGATGTCCATCGACAGCTTGATGGCCTGCACGAACTCGGTCCGCGAGTCCCAGCGCAGCAGCGGGTGCAACTGCCGGTAGAGCGAGCGGGCGTTCTCCAGGTCCCCGGCGACGGCGGCCCGGTAGAGCTGCACGGTCGAGCTCGGCAGCGCGTTCGGGTAGCCCGCGACCCAGCCCTTGGCCCCGGCGATCGCGAGTTCGAGCAGCACGTCGTCCGCGCCGATGAGCAGGTCCAGGCCCGGCGCCAGTTCGGCGAGCTGGTACGGCCGGCGCACGTCCCCGCTGAACTCCTTCACCGCGACGATGTGCCCGTCGTGGTAGATGTCGGCGAGCAGTTCGGGTACCAGGTCGACCTTGGTGTCGTACGGGTTGTTGTAGGCCACGATCGGCACGCCGGACTTGGCGACCTCGGCGTAGTGCGCGCGCACGACGGAGGCGTCCGCGCGGTACGCGTTGGGCGGGAGCAGCAGCACGGCCGGGCACCCGGCCTCGGCCGCGTCCTCGGTCCAGCGCCGCGCCTCGGCCGCGCCGTACGCCGCGACTCCCGGTACCACCCGGTCGGCACCGATCGCCTCCGCGGCGGTGCGCACGACCCGGGAGCGCTCCTCCGGCGTGAGCGTCTGGTACTCGCCGAGCGAACCGTTGGGCACGACGCCGTCGCAGCCCTCGGCGACGAGCCAGGCGCAGTGCGCGGCGTACGCGTCGTAGTCCACGCTGAGGTCTTCGCGCAGCGGGAGTGCGGTGGCGACGAGGACGCCGTGCCACGGCGTGCGGGAATCGGTGCTGTTCACGAGGCGGTTCCTTCGTTGTCCGGGGAGTGTTCCGGGTCCGGGGATCGGGCGAGCACGCCGAGCGGCACCGGCCGCGCGAACGGGGTGCGGACCGGGGTGAACGGGCAGCGGGCGATGCCCGCGACACCGGGCGAGCAGATGCGTCCCTGGCACCAGCCCATGCCCGCGCGTGTCAGAAGCTTGACGGTGCGCAGGTCGGTGGCCCCGAGGTCGGAGACCGCTTCGCGCACGGACGCCGCGGTGACCTCCTCGCAGCGGCAGAGCACCGTCTCATCCGTGACGCGGCGTTCCCAGTCCGCGGGGTCCGTGTACGCGGTCTGAATCACCTCGGCGAACGCGGTGAGCCGGCGCCGCTCGGTCTGCTTCGCGGCGAGGCCGGTCGGCGCCTGACCGCGCAGCCGCGCCGTCGCCGAGCCTCCGGCGATCTCGCCCTCGACCTGCGAGAGGGCCGCGCCGCCGATCCCGGTCGTCTCGCCGGCGGCCCACAGGTGCGCAACGTCGGTGCGCTGCTCCGTGTCGACGGCGACCGAGCCGTCGGCGGCGAGCCGCGCGCCGAGCGTCTGCGCGAGCTCCGTGTGCGGCAGCATGCCGTGGCTCACGGCCAGCGCATCGCACGCGATTCGCTGCTCACGTCCGTCCGGACCTGCGATCGTGACGGCTTCGAGCCGATCCTCGCCGTGCGCGGCGGTGACCGAGTGCCGGAACCGGATGCGCACGCCGCGTCGCGCGAGTCGCGCCGCGTAGCCCGCGCCCTCGATCAGCTTCTCGCCGTTCCGGCCGAGCGCGGCCGCGTGCCGGGCGAACGCGCGGGGAGCGGAGGAGTCGTAGAGCCCTGTGACATCGGCGCCCGCGGCGGCCAGCCCCGAGGCGACCGGCAGCAGCAGTGGCCCCGATCCGGCGACGACCACGCGACGACCCGGCAGCACGAGGCCCGCCTTCAGCATCGCCTGCGCGCCACCGGCCGTCAGCACGCCTGGCAGCGTCCATCCGGGGAAGGGCAGCACGCGCTCGTAACCGCCGGTCGCGAGGACGAGCCCGCCCGCCGCCACCGTCTCCGAGGCCGTCTGCCCGGCGCCGACGAGCGCGTGGATGCGGAAGCCGCCCGGCTCCGCCGCCTCGGCACCGTCGCCAGGCTCGACGCTCCATACGTGCCGCTCCGTCAGGAACGCGATCCGTCCCGCCGTCCGATGATCGGCGAGCCGGTCACGCAGGGAAGCCCAGGTCGACCACGCGTGATACAGCCGCTCCGGCCGCCGCGCCCGCAGCTGACGCGCCGTCTGCCGGTAGAACTGTCCTCCCGCTTCCGGTGCGCCGTCGATCAGCGCGACCCGCAGGCCGCCGTCCGCAGCCGTCAGCGCCGCCGCGAGACCGCCCGGCCCCGCGCCGACGACCGCCAGGTCATACCGAGTCATGGCCGTCACCCCGCTGAGTCGTGATCACATCGCCGGGCCGCGCGGGCACCAGGCACGCACGCTGATTCGGCACGCCGTTCGCCGTCACCAGGCAGTCGAAGCACGTGCCGATCCCGCAGAACACGCCACGCGGACGCTCGTCCACCCGCGTCGTGCGCCACGACACGATCCCCGCCGACCAGAGCACAGCCGCGACCGTCTGGCCGGGCAGCGCGTTGAGGGTACGGCCGTCGAACGTCACATGGAACGCCGGTCCGGGCTGCGCCTCGACGAGCGCCAGTGGAGTGCGCAGCCTCCTGCTCGGGCGCGTCATGCGTCCACCGCTCCTTCGTCCGCGATTCCCTCTCTGGCGATTCCGTCGTCCGCGATTCCGCCGTCGCCGAAGCGCTCAGGCCGGAACGGCGCCGGATCCAGAGCGGGCCTCTGCCCGGTGAGTAGAAGGCTGATGAGATGCCCGGTCGCCGGAGCCAGGCCGATGCCCGCGCCTTCGTGTCCGCACGCGTGCACGAGTCCCGGCGCGCGCGGGTCGGGCCCGATCGCGGGCAGGTGGTCCGGCATGTACGGCCGGAACCCGAGGTAGCTTCGCATGACCCTGACTTGCTCCAGCGCCGGGAACAGCTCGATCGCCCGCCGCGCCAGCAGGCGCGCGACCTCGAGGGAGAAGCCCCGGTCGAACCCGACGCGCTCGCGGCTGGCCCCGATCAGCACCGGCCCGGCCGCCGTGCCCTCGACGACCGCGGAGGCCTGAAGCGCGGCCGAACCGCTGGCCACGTCGGCGACGTAGTCCGCCGCGTACACCTTGTGCCGCACGAGCCGCGGGAGGGGCTCGGTGACCAGGACGAATCCGCGCCGCGGCAGGACCGGAAGCCGGACGTCCGCGAGCTTCGCGATCTCGCCGCCCCACGTGCCCGCCGCGTTGAGCACCCAGGAGGCGCGCAGCGTGCCGCGATCGGTCACCACGCCGGTGACCTCGCCGCCCGCGCCGCGGGTCAGGCCGGTGACGGTCGTGCCGGTGTGCAGCGTCGCGCCCATCCGCCGCGCGTCGCGGATCAGCAGCGCCGCGGCCCGCGCCGGCTGCACCTGCGCATCCTGCGGGTAGTAGAAGCCGCCGGCCAGCTCCCGTGAGAGATGCGGCTCCAGCTCGGGAAGCGCGTCCGCCGCCACGGATTCCGCGACGACGCCCGAGCGGCGCTGCTGCCGCGCGAACGCTTCGAGCGCTGCGAAACCCTCCGGCTGCGCCGCGACGACCAGGCCTCCCTTCACCTCGTACTCGATGTCCGCCGCGAACCCCGCCTCCTCGGCAAGTTCGCGCCACAACCGCGTCGAGAGCATCGCGAGATCGAGCTCGGGCCCCGGCTCCTTGTCCGAGACGAGCAGGTTGCCCTCGCCGGCCCCCGTCGTCCCGCCCGCGACCGCGCCCCGGTCCACCACGGCGACCCGCAGCCCGGCCCTCGCGGCGTACCAGGCGCACGCCGCACCGGTCATCCCGGCGCCGACGACCACCAGATCGCGCTCCTCCGGCAATTCCACAAGAGTAAAATGTCACATGTCGCATCGCCTGCCAAGCCCCGACCATACGTACCCACGCCCCCGGGTCCCCGTCCCGGTCGTCGTCCCAGTCCTGGTGCGTGCCGTCTGCCGGAGCGGCCCTGATAATCCGGTTTCCCCGTACGCGTATGTCCGGGACACTGCTGCGCATGCTCGTCACGATCACCGCCACTCGGCCGCCCGGAGCGGCCTGGCCCGCGACCGACCTCGGCTACCTGCTGGCGAAGAACCCCGCCGCCGTGCAGGACTTCTCGCACGGCTTCGGCCGCTCGCGGGTGTTCTACCCCGAGGCGGACGAGACGCGGTGCACGGCGGCGCTCTACCTGGAGATCGACCCGATCGGCCTGATCAAGAGTCGCAACCTGGACTCCGCCGACTTCTCGCTCTCGCAGTACGTCAACGACCGGCCGTACGCCGCGACCTCGCTGCTCGCCGGCGCGATCGGCCAGGTCTTCCGCACCGCGATCCGCGGCACCTCGAAGGACCGGCCCGAACTCGCCGCGACCGCGCTGCCGCTGAGCCTGCACCTGCCGGTCGTCCCGGCCGGCGCCGCCCTCGTCACGCGCCTGTTCAGCCCGCTCGGCTGGGAGGTGCGGGCCGAGCCGCTGCCGCTGGACCCGGCGTTCCCCGCATGGGGCGAGTCGCGGTACTGCGACGTCACATTGGCCGGCGTGCAGCGGGTGTCCGACGCGCTCAGCCAGCTGTACGTCCTGCTGCCGGTCCTCGACGGGTCCAAGCACTACTGGATCGACCCGACCGAGGTCGAGAAGCTGCTGCGCGCGGGCGAGGCCTGGCTGCCCGGCCACCCGGACCGCGAGCTGATCACGCGCCGCTACCTCGGCCGGCGCCCGACCCTGGTGCGCAGCGCCCTGGCCCGCCTCGCCGAGGCCGACGAGGTGGCCGAGTCCGAGCTCGACAACGCGATCGACGTCGAAGCCGCCGACGCCGCCGCCAATGAGGCCGTGGACGCGGCCGTGGAGGTGGCCGAGCCGCCTCGCCTTTCCCTCGCCGCGCACCGTCGCGACGCGGTGATCGCGGCGCTCAAGGACGTCGGCGGACGGCGCGTGCTCGACCTCGGCTGCGGCGGCGGCGCGCTGCTCAGGCCCCTGCTGCACGACCGGTACTTCACCGAGATCGTCGGCGTGGACGTGTCGGTGCGCGCGCTGCAGTACGCCGCGCGCAAGCTGCACCTCGACCGGCTTCCGGCGCAGGTCGCCGGACGGCTGACGCTGAAGCAGGGGTCGCTGACGTACACGGACGCCGCGCTGAAGGGCTACGACGCGGCCGTGCTGATGGAGGTCGTCGAGCACGTCGATCCGCCGCGGCTGGCCTCGCTGGAGCACGCGGTCTTCGGGTCCGCCCGGCCGCGCGCGGTCGTGGTGACGACGCCGAACGCCGAGTACAACGTGCGGTACGAGACCCTCGAGGAGGGCCGGATGCGGCACCGCGACCACCGGTTCGAGTGGACGCGGGCCGAATTCGTGGCGTGGGCCGACGCGGTCGCGGCGCGGCGGGGATACGCGGTCGAGTACCGGCAGGTCGGCGACGTCGATCCGGAGCTCGGGCCGGCGACCCAACTGGCGCTCTTCATAGAAATAACAGGCCCAATCGGTGCGCGGGACGCAGCCACCGGCAACCGCGAAAGCCGCGCCGAGAGCAGCAGCACTTCCGGTGCGAGCAACCACGAAAGCCGCAGCACCTCCGGTGCCGGCTCCGAACCCGCCACCACAACCGGCACCACAACCGCCACCACCATCTCAGCGAAGGAGGCGAACTGACTCATGCGTACTCTGACGGTCCCCGAGCTTTCCCTCGTGGTCCTTGTCGGCACCACCGGATCCGGGAAGTCGACGTTCGCCGCCCGGCACTTCGCGCCGACGCAGGTGCTCTCCTCGGACTACTGCCGCGGCCTGGTCAGCGACGACGAGAACGACCAGTCGGCGAGTGCCGACGCGTTCGCGCTGCTGCACCACATCGCCGGGATCCGGCTGCGGCGCGGGCTGCTGACGGTGGTCGACGCGACGAACGTGCAGCCGAAGGCGCGGGCCGCGCTGGTCGAGGTCGCGCGGTCGCAGGACGTGCTGCCGGTGGCGGTGGTGCTGGACGTGCCGGAGGAGGTGTGTCGAGCGCGCAACGAGGTGCGGCCGGATCGCGCGATGGGGCCGCACGTGATCTCTCGTCAGCGGCGTGAGATGCGGGCCGGCCTGCGCAACCTCGACGGCGTAGCCGCGCTTCTTCAGCGCGAGGGCTTCCGCAAGGTGCACGTCCTGCGCGGCGTCGAGGAGATCGACGACGCGGTCTTCGCGTTCGAGAAGGCGTACAACGACAAGCGCGGGCTGGCCGGGCCGTTCGACGTGATCGGCGACGTCCACGGCTGTCGCTCGGAGCTGGAGACGCTGCTGACCGAGCTCGGTTACCGTCTGGTCCTGGACGCCGAGGGCCGCCCCGTGGACGCGGTTCCGCCGGAGTCGCGCACGGCCGTGTTCGTGGGCGACCTGGTCGACCGCGGGCCGGACACGCCGGGGGTGCTGCGGCTGGTCATGGGCATGGTCGAGGCCGGGCACGCGCTGTGCGTTCCGGGCAACCACGAGAGCAGGCTGGTCAAGGCGCTCACGGGTCGCAAGGTTCAGCACAAGCACGGTCTGGCGGAGTCGCTGGAGCAGCTCTCCGCCGAGTCGGAGGAGTTCCGGGCGCGGGTCGTCGGGTTCTGCCGCGGCCTGGTCAGTCACTACGTGCTCGACGGCGGTCGGCTCGTGGTCGCGCACGCGGGCCTGAAGGAGGCGTACCAGGGCCGGGCGTCCGGGCGGGTGCGCTCGTTCGCGATGTACGGCGAGACCACCGGCGAGACGGATGAGTACGGCCTGCCGGTGCGCTACCCGTGGGCGCAGGAGTACCGGGGGTCGGCGATGGTCCTGTACGGGCACACGCCGACCGTCGAGCCCGAATGGGTGAACAACACGCTGTGCCTGGACACCGGCTGCGTGTTCGGCGGCGAACTCACCGCTCTGCGGTACCCCGAGCGGGCCATCGTCGCGGTGCAGGCCGAGCGGGTCTGGTACGAGCCGGCGAAGCCGCTCGGGCCGGCGCGCGCGGTGCGCGATCCGGGTGTGCTGGATCTCGCCGACGTGCTCGGCCGCCGGGTCGTCGAGACGCGGCTGATGGGGAACCTGTCGGTGCGGGAGGAGAACGCGGCGGCGGCGCTGGAGGTGATGAGCCGGTTCGCGGTGGATCCGCGCTGGCTGGTGTACCTGCCGCCGACGATGGCTCCGGTGGCGACGTCGGCGCAGCCGGGTCTGCTGGAGGCGCCGGCCGAGGCGTTCGGGTACTTCTCCGCCGCGGGCGTGGCGCGGGTCGTGTGCGAGGAGAAGCACATGGGTTCGCGTGCGGTGGTGCTGGTGACGCGGGATGCGGCCGGGTCGGTGGCGGCGAAGCGCTTCGGCGTGGAGGACGGTTCGACCGGGATCGTGGTGACGCGTACGGGTCGGCCGTTCTTCGACGCGTCGGAGACGACCGAGGCGTTGCTGGCGCGGGTGCGTGCCGCGGTGGACGAGTCCGGGCTCTGGGACGAGCTGGGTACGGACTGGCTGCTGCTGGACTGCGAGCTGCTTCCCTGGTCGGCGAAGGCGATGGGTCTGCTGCGTGATCAGTACGCGGCGGTCGGTGCGGCTGCGCGTGCCGGGCTCGGGGCGACGATCGGTGCACTGCAGCGGGCGGCGGCGCGCGGGCTGGATGTCGGTGCGCTGTTGAAGGCGCAGGGCGCTCGTCGGGTCGCGGCGGAGGCGTTCACGGCGGCGTACGGCCGGTACTGCTGGCCGACGTCGGGGCTCGAGGGTGTGCGGTTGGCGCCGTTCCAGGTACTGGCGGGTGAGGGTTCGGTGTTCGCCGTACGGGATCACGGATGGCACCTGGACGTGCTGGATCGGCTGTGTGCGGCGGATCCGGGGTTCTTCCGGGCGACCGGCCGTCGGATCGTCGATCTGGCCGACGGGTCGTCGATGGCGGCGGCCTCGGCGTGGTGGGAGGAGCTGACCGGTGCCGGCAGCGAGGGGATGGTGGTCAAGCCGTTCGAGTCGCTGGTGCGGGACGGGCGCCGGATCGTGCAGCCGGGGGTGAAGTGCCGCGGGCCGGAGTACCTGCGGATCATCTACGGCCCGGAGTACCTGGAGGAGCGGAACCTGGAGCGGCTGCGCCGGCGTTCGCTGGGCCGGAAGCAGTCGCTGGCGCTGCGGGAGTACGCGCTCGGGCTCGAGGCGCTGGAGCGTTTCACGGCCGGGGAGCCTTTGTACCGGGTGCACGAGGCGGTGTTCGCGGTTTTGGCGCTGGAATCAGAGCCGGTGGACCCTCGGTTGTGAGCGGCGTGCCCGAGGGCTGAGGGCATTACGGCTGAGCCCCGGCTGAGAATTCTCACCGGCCTCGCTCAACCGTCGGGTGTGATGACTCGTCTATACGGAGGACAGCCATTCGGACCATACGGTGAGTGAGGCCGGTTTTCCGGGGCAAATCGCTCTCAGGTACGCGCTGACGCCGGATTCAGAGTCCCCTGGGGAGGCGTTAACATGCACCTCGTACGCTGACCGAATGTGCACATCATCGGGTGACCGCGCGGGCTTGAGAGGGCCGGCGCGGCCCTGTGAGCCGAGGAGATGGGGAGCGAAGGAATGTCAGGTCTCAGCGACGTTCTGAAGAACGAGTACACCGGGAAGCTGTTGGACCTCACGGGTGTGCGCAAGCCGCCGTTCGTGCCGGATCTGAACACGAAGCACTACCGTGCCCCGCTGGTGGAGGCCGGCGGCGGTTACGTGCAGCTGAAGAAGTACGCGGGTCCGGAGATCCCCGCCTCGGAATGGGAGTCGCTCGAGTACACGACGTACAAGAGTGACCCGTTCACCTTCTTCGCTCCGATCACCTCGCCGACCGGCAAGATCGAGATGATCGGCGCCGCCGAGGTGGGCAAGGAGGAGCTGGAGTGCGTGCCGACGCCGAACGCGGAGAAGTGCCCGACGATCATGGCGTGGCTGGACTCGATCGGCGCGAACTACGGCCGGGTGCAGTTGCTGCGGATGAAGCCGAACACGATCCGTGAGGCCCGTTGGGGTCTGCACCAGGACAACAACAACATGAAGAATCCGGATACGAACGGCTGGATCGTGCGGGTGTGGCACGAGTTCACCGACGACGCGACCTCGCGGCTGCTGGTGCGCTCGGAGCGGTTCAACAAGAAGACCGAGTACCAGATCCCGCTTGCGGCCGGTCAGCAGGCCGTCGTCGATTCGGAGCGGCTCTGGCACGGCGGCGCGCACTCGGGCACGCACACCCGGTACGCGCTGATCGCGAGCTTCGAGTCGAGCCCGGCGCTCAACGACTGGATCCAGGCCCAGCTGCCGTAGCGGGTCACAGCTTCGCCACAAGATTCCGGCGCCTGAGGCGGCGGAGTTCGCGGCGGATTTCCCGGGGCCGGGCCTCGGTTGCGGATGCGCTCCGCGGCCGGGGCCCGTTCTCGTCGCGTGAGATTTCGGTGAGGGCGGGCTGGGCGGGCTGGGCGGGTGGGGCGTCTACGCGGCGGTGCACTCGCGTATCCGGCGCTGCGCGACCGCGTCCGGTGGCGCGCCGGTGTCCGCGGCGCGCGCCTTCGTGCGGCCGGCGGAGTAGGCCTCAGCCGGGCCAGTCGGCGTCCCAGCGGCCGCCGTGCCAGCGTCCGTCGTTCAGGCGCCGGTTGAGCTCGTCACGGTCGAAGACGTCGGCTCCGGCGTCGCCGTGCTCGCGAAGGGATTCCTGGTACTCCCACAGGCCGCCGCAGTCCTCGGGGGGTGCGGCGCGGCGGCCGCCTATGCAGCGGGGGTAGAGGACGTCGGGGTCGCCCTGGTAGGTGCGCTCGACCCGGACGACGTGCTCCCAGTAGTCGCCGTAGTCGTAGACGTAGGTGAGCTTGGCACCGGGGCCGGTGAGGACCTGTTCGATCGTCACCTCGCTGTCGAGGCCGTGTCCGAGGTCGACGTCGCCGTCGCCGAAGTCGCCGTACGCGGTCTCGAACACGTGGAGGTGGTAGCCCTCCCATTCGAAGACGGTCTGGATGACGTCGTGCAGCGCGGCGAGGGTGAGGTCGCCGGGGATCTCGACGCGGCGCCAGATCGGCGGCTTGGCGCCCTTGAGGTCGATGCGCAGCCGGTAGACGGGGGCGGGTCCGTCCATCGGGAGGCGGCGGACGGGCGGCGTTATCCGGGTGAGTCCGGGGCCGGGCGGCGGGGCGTCGCGGTGCGGGTGGTCGGCGACGAACACGGTGGCGCCGAACGCGGCCGGGAACTCGGGGAAGGCGAGGTCGATGTCGTATTCGAGGCCGTCGGCCTTCTCGTCGGCGCACGGGCCGTCGGCGGGGTCGCGCGGCGGCGGGGGGAGCGAGTCGAGGCGGTTGCGCAGCGCGGCGATCATCGTCGGGTAGGGCGGGGCGCCGAGCACGCTGGGGGTGGCGGCCTCGTCCCACTGCGCGAAGCGGGCGTCGAGGTCGAGGCGGGCGTCGCGCGTCGCGCGGATGCGGACGGCGGATTCGAGCCGTCCGCGGGCCTCGGCGGGGTCGAGCCGGGTGACGGTGACGGTGTCGAGCTCGTCGCGGGGCACGAGTTCGTTGACGATGTCGGCGAGGTGGCCGGGCAGGACCTCGGCGGGCAGCGGGACGATGGCCTCGGCCGGGCCGTGCTCCTCGTCGCGGACGATGACGGCGAAGGCGTGCCGTCGTGCGGCGCGGCGGAAGGAGAGCAGGTAGAGCAGGTCGCCGTCGAGTTCCCGGTGCACGCACAGGCTTTCCTCGACGTGCAGGGCGCGGTCGAGCTCCTCGAACCAGTCGGGCGGCAGGACGCCGGCGCGCCACAGGCGGGCGGCGCCGCGGGCCGCGGCGGCTGCGGCCTCGCCGTCGGCGAGCAGCGCGAGGCTGGCGAGGACGGCGAGGGCGAGCGGGTCGTGGCGCCGCTCGAACTGGGTGACGAGCATCTGCACGATGGCGGGCGGGAGCGAGCCGACGAGTGCCGCGGCCTGGGCCATGTCGAGGATTCCGCAGAAGCTCGAGACCATCATCTCGAACTCGAACGGGTCGTCCTGGTCGGTGATCTCGGCGAGGTCGGCCAGCAGGGCGCCGGCGAGGTCGGCCGGGTCGAGGCCGAGCGCGCGGGGGCGGGGCGTCGTCACCTCGGGCTGCGTGGGCTCGGTCTGGGCGGCCGGCCTGCGCCGGGTGCGCCGCACGATCCGCGCGGGTCGGCGGAGCCGGTCGGCTGCCTCGCCCTCGGGAGAGTCTTTGCTCACGTCGCCAGTCTTCCACAGCGGCGGGGGCGTTGAATCCACTTTGACCGAGGCGGTACGTGCGGTTGAGTGTGCCGGAGCGTGAATTCTCAGGGAGTTTCAGCGGAATCCCAGAAACCGTTCAGCGCCACTGAAATCCACACCGGCGGGTACGGACACGCGCCGTGTTCGCAGTGCTCTCCTCCGGTTAGCCCGGGAGCGAGTCGGGGCTGTACTTCTCGATGTGTTCGAGGCTGATCCGGGCGTCGACGGCGGCGGCGTGCCGGAGCGGGTCGGTGCCGGTGTAGGAGCCGGATTCGGCGAGGGTGGCGGCGACCTCGCGGTGTGCGCGGTGCAGCACGGCACCCTGCTCGGCGCCCTCGGGGTTGGCGATCATGAGGTATTCGCCGGTGCTGCAGCCGAAGTTGCCGGCCGTCAGGTTGTCCGCGTCCGCCTCGATGCGCTGGGACAGGAGGTGTCCGCCGAGCAGGTCGAGGACCTGCTGGTCGAAGGCGCCGGGCAGCCGCGGCTTGACCAGGCGGAGATCGCACACGTACAGCTCGGCGGCGCCGGTCGGGGCGTACGTCTCAGTGACCTGCTCGGTCGACGAGGCGGCCGCGAGCGCGAGTTCGATCAGTTCCAGCGCGGCTTCGGCGGAGTGCAGGTTGTACTGTCCGCAGGCCTCCGGTGTGGAGAACGGCACGGGTTCGCCGGCGCGGAATCTCTCCCGGATCACCTCGAGGGCGGCGCGGTAGGCGGCGAGCAGCGTCCGCGCCGAGAGCTCGCTGTGGACGCCGTCGAGTTCCACGAACGTGGACCGGAATCCCAGCGGAAGCCCGGCGCCGTCCGCCGCATCCAGCAGGCCCGGAATATAAGGGCTCATATCGATGAGCCGTGCGGCGTACCCGGCGCCGAGGCCGGTGGCCTCCGCGAGCCGCGCCCGCAGGTCCCCGCCGTCGGGCGAGGCCAGCGCGTGCTCGATCGAGTGGATGCCCGCGAACAGCCGGTCGCGGCCCGCGCCCGGCTCGGCCGGATCCACCGTCGTGACGGGGAAGAAGTCGTGCCGCAGCACGAGCGCGGCGTCGCCGGTGATCCGCTTGTCGGCACCGAGGGTGCCGCCGGTCATCGCGAGGTGGTCCTTGCCCGAGGAGTGCTTGGCGAGCAGTTCGACGCGGACGGACGGTGCGGTCATCGGGCGGCTCCCACCGGCTCGGCGAGGGCGGCGGTGATCCCGCGCGCCTCGAGGATCTGCTCGGCGACGATCGCGAGCCTGCTCAGAGCGTAGGGCAGGTTCTCGTCGAACGCCTCGGGCGAGTCGCTGTCGCAGTAGTCGGACGGCGCCTTGTAGCTCTCGAGCTGCTCGAGCAGGCCGTTGCGCAGCAGCGTGTGCGCGATCGCGGTCAGCTCCATGTCGACGAAGTCGGCGTCGAAGCCGGCGAGCTCGGGGTGGAAGCCGTCGCGGCCGGTGACGAACGTGTCGCCGGACAGCAGGCGCGCGGTCGGCACCGGCTTGGGCGCGTTGCCGGTGAGCGGGTACTCGTGCACCTCGGTCTCCGGGATCTGGCCGATCTTGTAGCCGAACGCGGTGACGTCGACGTCGAAGAACGCGCAGGTGGACACGGCGTGCACGGCGCCGATCGGGATCTTGC
>Ga0310811_10002150_pt1 | contig 24588 bp, 12 predicted proteins | sample YCmetagenome_FD_207642 | JGI IMG/M metagenome (GOLD analysis project Ga0310811, IMG submission 207642) | Soil microbial communities from experimental microcosm in Duke University, North Carolina, United States - YC | ecosystem: Engineered > Artificial ecosystem > Soil microcosm > Unclassified ... | reverse complement strand
CTTCGCTGAAGGTCAAATCCTCTTAACTGATCATTACCATGTTCATCAAATTCCCATTCAACTGTAAGCACACCTTCTTTATCAGGCACTGCACGATTAATATGAGGAACGTAGATTAATCTGTTTTTACCTTCGCCTTTTATTACATCAGATGGTGGACCTTCTTCGCTAAAGGTTGTAACACCAATAAGTCTGTAAAAAACTGTTGTGGCATTATCAGTTAAAGAATCTGTAAAAAACATCCGGTCATTTGCTTTCCCATTTTTACTGTTCATGTTGGTAAGCGGAGTGTCAGAAAGACGTTTGAAGGTTTTTCCGTCAGTTGATTTCTCCAGATAATATGAATTGTACACACTGCTTAGGATGCCATAATTCCAGGCTAGTAACACACTCTTGTTTCCAAACACTGCAGTTAACTCCTGAGGCTGTGGCAATGATGCTTCATCACTGAGACTTGTATAGACCGATCCCATTTCAATTTTCAATGTCTTGGCAGGAACCGCAGATATGACCCGATACAGATACCGCTCTCCTTTCCGAACTGTTTTGTCTTCTAATCCCCATCCTGCAAACAATGCAGCGGGATAATAAAGATCAGCGGCGTACATAGAAACCAAATACCGTTGCTCCAGCTCTTGCGCCAACGCAATGAATTTTGAAACACCTTTTGAATCCTCTTCTGACAAATTAAAATCATCGCCATATAATGCCTGTGCTATTACGGCTGCATAGTTGTTTGACGTTGCCAGTTCCTTCCAGTTATTGAGAGGTTGTGGTTTAAGTGGCGTGGCAGTAAGAACTACCTTTTCAGGTTGTGCCAGAATCTCACCATTTCTAACTACGGTATATCGTTCAACGTTAAACCCATAGGCATTGCTTTGCTTCCACGCCATCGGTGTGGTCACTGCCCAACGCAACTGAACATAGCCCGACCGAACATTTGAGCGCACACCAATGCCTGCCTTATCTTGTGCCAAGACAACATAACATTGACTAAAAATGAGAAGTATAATCAGGTAATATTTCATGGAAGAAAAACTCATCATTTTATAAAATTGTAATAGTCAAATTCAGCATTGCTACCCTTCGTTCCGTCAGGTGTAGTGTACTGCAACCTGATTGTATAATTTCCTGAGCGAATAAATTTGTAATAGCCATTGATTATATAATCATATTTTGATTGCTGTGAAGTGCCTAAAAAGCGGTTTACAATTTTTGATTGTAAGAAAACAAAATCCTCTTTATAGATCATCGGTAAATTATAGATGTACGGGAAACGGTGACGGGCAATGCCATCGTAATTATTATTTTCAACTTCTGTGAGATAGCTTGTTGACAATGGAATAGCTTTTATTGGAGGAAACCCTAAATCATTTACATTGCGATCAAGCGTAATACCTTCTACAGGATAGTTTTTATAAATCAGCGGATACATATCTTCCTGATAGTATGCATCGTTTATTGCCGCGGTAGCCTCTACAAGTGGTAACCCTCCTGAATATGAACTTCCCTGAAGTTCCATAGGTTCAAATGGCTCACCTCCTGCTATCTCATATTGAAGATTAATTACATCAGATGATAACCGTCCAGCAACGGCGCTTCCTTTTTGAATAGTGTTTATTTTTTCGCGGAACGTTCCGTACTGACCTGTTGAGAATGTATAACCAAGAAGACTCTTACCAACATCAGCACGCACAACACTTCCTGCCTGACGATTGGTAACGGAGATAGCATCGTCCGCTGTATTTACCAGGTCTGTTTGTTGATCAGAAGCAGATTGACTTGTACTATCTCCTTTGCTTAAGGTAACTACATTAACACTGTAGTTCGAATGTAACGTAAGCTCTGGCATGGTGTAATTAATCTTATTGGCGGCTGGCACATAGGTGAACGATGCAGATTGAACTCCATCTGCTCCTGTAACCTGAATTTCATGTTTGTATTCGGTTGAGAATAAATAACTCTGTCCGCGTTTAAGTTGAATGTATCCGTTCTTCGTCTCGTCTTTCAGAAAGAATTTCTGCTCTACAACCGGATAAACATATTCTATGTTTGTCATCGGAATAACATCCGGGGCTGTACCTGTTGTAAAAGTAACTTCCATAATCTCTTCCGCTTTCTTACCTGAGGTGTACACTACATTCCATTTTCCATTCTGCCATTGTTCAAACCCAACCTTAACAGAAGCTTTTAACTTTTTAGTTGGAGGAAGTACTTCATGAGAGTAAAATGAAACATTGTCATTCATTTGTGACCATACAAGCTTACCTTCAACCAGTTTGCTTTCTTCATCTGTAAGCGAAAAATCATTGAGCTGAATTCTATACGTTTTAGGTCCCTGATCATCTTCAACATCAAACGGAACACCTACACGCATATTAAAGGCTGCCTGAGGTGCCGCGAATACATCAACATCTGAAGCGTTTGTCCTCGGTGTAAGGTCACTGATCATCTTCATTTCTATCGGACTGCTACCCGGCACAACAAGTTCACACTTCTCTCCTATTGTCATCTTGAAACGACACTTACCTTTTACAAGTCCGCCGAGTAAATCAAATTGTACACCCAGATAACCTTTTATAAAGACAGGGTTAGGAAGTTGCGCCTGCATAAGAGCTGCTGCCGCACCTTTTATAATTGGAATTTTAGTTTTCAGAAACCACAGGTTCACTTTTACACCAAGCTCACCTTGCAGATAAACATAGGACTGTCCGTTGGCATACCATCCGTCAATACCAAGTTTACCACTGCGTCCTTTACACTGCATGTCCTGGTAATCCTTCAGCATAATATCAAAACCTATCCCTGCTTCGAAATTGGCATACAGAATCAGGAAGGTCATATCGCCTGTGGCAACTTTTAAGCTTGCACCAAAAGCAAACCCACGACCATCTCCTAATGCGTTAAGGTCACGCATATAATCAAGCTCGGCCATATCCACGCCAAGGATGTCAGCAACCTGTTTAGGTGGTGGTGGTGATCCAGGAATTCTTGAACCCAACATCAGGTAAGAGCCAGTTTCTATGCTTACACCAGCTATGCCCAGTTTTAGTCCAAGCCTGTCTGTTGGTGTTCCCATGTGGATATACCATTCATGCGGATCGATATGCAACACCGCCCAGCCTGCACGATTGCCTGAAGCTGTACCACGAAGCATACCTCCCAGTGTATTTACATATAGATCAAAGGTTGCGTGAAGCGAGCTTTGTGTAAAATCATATTGAATACCAACAGCAGCAGCAAAGCCACCATCCTCGCCTGGCTTTTGTGAAGGTTCAAAAACAGCAGAGGCTGCTTTATTCGGTTCAAACTGTTTTAAGGCATCCAGTTTCTGAAGACCACCACTCTCGGCTATAAACTTCTTCTCTAGGTCGGCTACCTTCTGCGCTTTATCTTTTACAAATTTCTCAACATTTTCTGTACCTGGTATCTTACCAACAAATTTGGCAAAGCCATAGAAGCCTATAAAGTTCAAGCCTCCTGATCTGCTGAATGCAATTTCAAAAGACGCTTCGCCATTAACTGCAGCTTCGCTACCAACATTAAATAATACGGATGCCTTTACACCAATGCCTGTGTTTTCATCGGGCACATAACGACAACCTGTTGGGGATGCTGCAACATCGGCACCATCGCGTTTCATCCGATAATAAACTCCACCACCAAAACCTGTCAGGCCAACCGGTGGAAATACGGGGATGCTCGTACCAAATGATACGCGGCCATCAACAAACCAGTAGCGAAAATCTTTGCGACCAAACATCGCTCGTGCTTCAACCTTAAATCCTTTGAGCACTTTGTCGAAAGTCATTGTCAGACTGCCAGCATAACCATCACCATAGATTGGATCATCGTTCATGATGATCAGTTCAGCCTTCAGACTAAAAGTCTCGGCAATCTTGGCGTTGATTGCAATGCTGCTGATCTTAAGCTTGTCATAAACCCATCGGCCTGACTTCACTTCACTATTGCCTTCCGTTGAGGTAGTAGTAGGTTCTTTATAAACACCTATAAATTCCAGCCCTGTACTACCGGAAAACATATTGTCGCTAAGTGTAAGCTTGATGTCCATGCCAAGGGCAATTTCATCTTCCTGAATTCGCACCCCGATGCGACTAATGGAGATGGGGAAATTCATCATCTTCAGTTCTCCCTTATAACCAAAGTATTCGGCTGTTAACCGTGGGGCATCTGTTTTCAGGTGAAGACTCCTGAATTCAATTCCTTTAAACTCGGCAATCTTTTTACCAGTAGAGTCTGAAGCCGCGCCTACACGTGCTGCCAGATTCAGACTACCATGCAACATGGCTTCTGGTTTGAATTGACCATCTTTTACTTTTAACTGAACATAAGAGTTGGGCAACAACTCTGCTTCAGCATGAAACACATCAAACTTTGTCTTTCCAATAGAACTTACTTTAAGCAGATATTCATTATCCGCTGTTATAATGGCGTCATAACCTAAATTGGATTTCTCTGCTACCGGAAGACCAATCAAACCAGAGAATCGGGCTTCTGTCAAACGGTTTGCTTCCAACGCCAGGCTAAAGGCATCAACTGAAAACCGCCAGCCCGATGCTGAGCCTGCACTGATAGGTAAAATACCGGCGGCTGTAAAAATTCCACTGACACCGTTGTTGTCCAATAACATGTTGTGAGCCCGTAAGGATACTCGTTCCTTTTTTTGCCGCTTGGCAAACTGTTCAGGCAGTATGATAGAAAGGTCTCGGATAAAAACTCCACGCCATAGCGTAGGGTTTCCTGGAATCATATAGTTCTGCTGATAACCTTCGGGGTATGCAATAGTAGGATCGTTGCGCAAGTCGCTGAAATCAAATACAGCATCTTTCATAGAGAAAATAAATCCTTGCAGACCCTTGATTTCAAAAGGAGGAAGTGATACGCCTACGAGAATATCATTCCAATCACTGACAACAGTTTTAAAACCTCCCTTTACACGTCCCGGCATAGGGTGACCTGTTGTATCAATGGGTGACATCATGCTTTCAGGAAATTCTATTTCGGCAGTAATGCCCATTTCCTTAAACCCCTTGCAATCAACGGATACATAGGTTAACTCTTTGCCTCTGCCCGTGTTTTTGTCAAAACTTCCTTTCAGGGTAAGGGCCGCGGTATTGCCATTTATGGGTATAGTAAAATCGCCCATCAACACAAGCGATGCATCTCCTACAATATCGCCTTCATGAGAAAACTTAATTCCCTGTGCACCGAAAAATAATGTTTTATCATCCTGGGGTAGTTTAACCCTGGCAAAAAGTGTAAGCTCGCTATGCGTAGTCTGCCAGATAATATCACTTACAGCTATGGTCACTTCCATATTGCCAACAGTTCTTCGTATGCCCATGGGCAATACATTCATGTCTGCGTAGGTTAGCGATTCAGTATAGTTGTTGGATTGATCGAGCTTATAGAATGTATTGATAGCTGCCCTCTGCTGTTCCTGCCAGCTTGGAGAAGCGGCTGTTGTTCCTTCAGTAGTCTGAGCTAATGTTGTTGTAACCGTCAAAAAAGAAATCAGAAAAAGAGAAATTGAAAGTAGTAAGCAGAGAATGAATTGCTTGCAATTGTGCCAACTGTTCAATACAGTAGAGATTAATGCCATACTTTAAAATTAAGCTTAAGGGTAAATGGTTACATCAGTGAAGTCTTGAAAGAAAGATTAATCAGTCAAGAGATAGTGTTGTGGTACTAACAGTTGGATTGTAACCAGCGTGGTGAATTAAAACCTTTGAAAGAATTTGGGAGGGCAAATCTGGTTTTCATAACGTAAGTCTAAGTGTAAATTTAGTTTTGCAAGAACGGTATTTTTAAAAACAGGGGAATGTAATTAAATTATATCCGGAGCACGCATGTAAGAAATTTGCTCAAAATGAATTTGATATGCTGTCGTATTTTACCAGTATATAATTGTTCCTATTAAAAAATAAAGAAGAACAGAAACTTTCAGAGATCAATCACTCTATGAGCAGACCGACAATAAGCAAAATAAAATCACCAGGGAGCAACTGTTTAAAGAGAAAATAGGACCAAACGGGTATGCTACATTATAAACTATGCGATTTGTTACATTCCGTAAACAAACGAAGCTGGCAAACAAACCTTTCGTAAAACGTACTTTCAGGTTTAGCGGTATATCCTCCTGTTAAAATATAAACTTGGATATAGAAATTCCATCATTACGATGAGTTAAAACGCTGACTATTATTTCTAATTAGTCATCAGTCATTAGTCAGTATCTATCACTCTGATGTCCACGAACTATTGACTGATGACTATTAAGTTTTAAATACTTGCCACTTCCGCTTCAGGAGAAATCTTTTTCACAAGGCCTTGAAGTACTTTACCAGGACCACATTCAACGTAGAGTTTTGCGCCATCAGAAGTCATGTTTTGTACAGACTGTGTCCAGCGCACTGGTGCTGTTAATTGGGCGATAAGATTCTTTTTAATGGTGTCAATATCCGTAGCTGCTTTTGCATTTACGTTTTGATATACAGCACATATTGGTTTTGAGAAAACGGTACTCTCTATGGCCGCAGCAAGTTCTGTGCGCGCAGGCTCCATAAGCGGTGAGTGAAATGCACCTCCAACAGGTAAAGGTAATGCACGCTTGGCGCCTGCAGCTTTCATTTTTTCACACGCTATTTCAATACCTTTATTCGAACCAGAAATAACTAACTGACCCGGGCAATTGTAGTTGGCTGCAACAACAACTTCATCAGTAATAGAAGCACAAATTTCTTCAACAACTTTATCGTCAAGACCTAAAATGGCTGCCATGGTAGATGGATTAATTTCGCAAGCCTTCTGCATAGCAAGGGCGCGTTTGTAAACAAGCTTCAGACCATCCTCGAAAGAGAGAGTCTTGTTAGCTACCAATGCCGAGAACTCACCCAACGAGTGACCCGCAACCATATCAGGATGAAAATTATCATTTGAAAGTGCCAGCGCTACAGAGTGAATAAAAATTGCAGGCTGTGTTACTTTTGTTTGTTTCAGTTCATCGGCTGTGCCTGTGAACATGATATCGGTGATCTTAAATCCAAGAATAGCGTCTGCCTGATCAAAGAATACTTTAGCCTTTGGGTTAGTGTCATAAATGTCCTTACCCATGCCTGTGAATTGAGAACCCTGCCCTGGAAATACGTATGCTTTCATTTTAGATTTGGTTAATTAGGCGGTAAAAATAAAGATTCGAAGTTCAATGTTCAAACGGACCAGGGAAACGGTTTGCTGGCATTGCAGGGATCTGCCCCTCTTCTTTAGGATGGCATTGTTGATCGCATTAAATAATATTGTATCTTATAAAGGCGGTATTGAATATGAATCGAATACACGTCTATCTAACCCCAGCCTTTGTTTTGCTTCTTGGCGTCGCTGGCTACGCACAGGAGATTGATGTGAAGAATTATAATATTACTGCTCCTAAAGAAAAGCACTATCACACCAAAATACTTCTCACAAATGGTCAAACTGTGAAGGGAGTGATAAAACGGGTTGGATTTTACACCATTGAGCTTGAAAAAGTTATCTACAAAAGTCCTCAACCCGACAGCTCCACTCAAATACCAAACAATGAAATATCATACACCACAATTAAGTCCATTAAGATAAGAAGTGTTGGAGCTGCCATTGTAGGAAGTGTGGCAGGAACTCTGATAGGTGCCATACTTGGCGGACTCGCAGGCTTTATAGGTTGTAAAGATTGTAATACTTCGGATGAAAGACTTGGTTCGGCTTTCCTGGGAACTATGGCTGGTGCTGGCCTCGGTGCTGTGGGTGGTGCTATACTTGGCCCCCCGAGTTTTGAGATTGGTGGTCAGTACGTAAACTTTGAAAAATTTAAAAGCTGGATGGATCGTAAAAGAATGAAAAAATAGCCCTGAGAACATTTCTGACAGCATTTTCAACCTCCCTTATATGCTTTTAGGCCAGATCTTTCTGAAACCTTAAGCCAAAAAACCGTGAACTTACAACCTCGCAGATAAAGACTTGCATAACCTGATTTCGAAGTGTTAATTGCACGTTGATTAAAAATACAAACTGTGCTCTGGTACCGCGAATTCGGCCTTACTGAAATTATACTTATCTCCTGCTTTGCAATCTTCTACGTGCTGTACATTACCCGTGTAATCCGCATTGCAAAGAAGTTGAAGACATCGTTCATTAATGTGTTCATCAAACTTTTGATAAGATCATTCATTTTTGCTTTACTCATCATGGCCTTGTTAGGGCCTTCATTTGGTGAGGCCAAGAAAGAAGTTAAATCCATTGGCAAAGACATCATGATTTGTGTTGATTTATCCAAGTCTATGGATGCTTTTGACATTCAACCTACACGTTTAGAGAAAGTTAAGTTTGAGATGAAGCGCATTGTAGATGCCTTTAGTTCAGACCGGGTTGGCGTGATCATCTTTTCATCGGAAGCCTTTATGCAGTGTCCCCTCACCTATGATCAGAATGCACTGAACCTGTTTATCGAAACCATGAACTCAAGCCTGGTACCGGCTTCAGGAACAGATTTCGGCCCGCCACTAAAGATGGCACTCAGCAAGTTAGAAGATGACGACTCTAAATCTGCCCAGGAGAAATCGAAAATTATTGTATTGATAAGTGATGGCGAAGACTTTGGCGAAGACACTGACGAAGTTGCACGTGATATTGAAGATAAAGGCATCAAACTTTTTGCACTGGGTGTTGGCACTGAGAAAGGTGGCAATATTTATGCGGGCAACAGATTAAAGACTGATCGCAATGGTAATGTTGTTACCTCTAAACTAAACATTAAATCATTACGTTCTATAGCTGATAAAACAGGTGGCCAGTATTTCGAGATCAACGATTCACAAAACGATGTATCAAGACTTATTAATACAATAGGTAAAATTGAAGGCGAACTTCGTGATGCACGTTTTGTTGATGTTTCGGCTAACCGATATTATTACTTTCTCGGGCTTGCCATTATACTGATGATAATTGATGTTTTAATTAACGTTAAAACAGTTAAGATATGAAGATTGCAGTTGCATTGTTAATAGTCATTTCAGCATTTATTGATCCTACAAAAATCAGTACTATCAACACAATAAAGTCTGAAGCGAAGAAAGTATTCAATGAAGGAAAATATAAAGAGGCCATTAAAAAATATCGTTACCTCATTGACACCTTAAACGTTAATGAAGATGAAGTAAAGATTAACCTGGCGAGCGCCTATTATTTATCTAACGATACTGCCAATGCTAAAACAACGTATCAGGGCTTAACGCAAAGCGAGAACACTAAAATACGTTCAAAAGCATTTCAGCAGCTTGGCAACATGTACACTAAAACAGGCAAAACTGATGAGGCGCTGAGTCAATTCAAACAGGCTATCAAATCAGATCCGGCCAACCAGGATGCTCGTTACAATTATGAGATGTTGAAGAAAAAACTTGAAGAGCAAAAGAAGAAAGACGAACAGAAAAACAAAGACAACAAAGATCAGGAGCCTTCTGAGTTTGCTAAGAAACTGAAAGCACAAGCCGATAAATTGGTTGCGGCCAAAGAATATAAGTCGGCATACGACCTGATGATGAACGGCTTATCGAAAGATAAAACAGTATCCCATTATCAGAAGTATATAGAGCACATTAAAGACGTTGTAGAAATAATTAAATAAAAGAATGAAAAGCGTAATCATTACCATCATTGTTTTATTGCCATTGGCTTGCTGGAGTCAGTCGGCTGATCAATCATTTCATATTGCTTCCAATCAATATATCCATGAGAAAACACCTGAAGCAAAAGCAACATTAGAATCTGCCCTGCAACGATATCCTGATGATCGAAAATTGAAAGAACTGCGAGCTAAGATTAAAGACGACGAGAAGAAAGAACAGCAGAAAAAGGACGAGCAGAAAAAACAAGATCAGAAGAACAAAGAAGATCAAAAAAAGAAAGAGCAGGAGAAAAAAGATCAAGAGAAGAAAGATCAGCAGAACAAGGATCAGAAAGATCAACAGAAAAAAGATCAGGAAAAGAAAGAGCAGGAGAAAAAGGAACAAGAGCAGAAAGATCAGGGCAAGAAAGACGACGAGAAGAAAGACGACAAGAAAGATCAACAAAATAAAAATGAAGAGTCTAAGGACGAGCAGAAAAAGAAAGATGATAAAAAACAGTCTGAAGTAGCTTCTAAACTACAGGAAATGAAAATCAGTCCTGATAAGGCCAAGATGATTCTCGAAGCCATGAAAAATCAGGAAGTACAATACCTGCAACAAAATAAGCGCAAGGCAAGCAAGCCCAAGGATAGAGGCAAGCCTGACTGGTAACGTTTTACGTTGCTAGTGACCTGCTTTCTTTCCTTTTGTATAAATTAATTAGCCAGAAAATCTGCCATCACTCGTAACGAGCTAATTCCAAAACTTAGGCATTTTATCGCCATTCAAGATTTAAATGGCCTATCACGCCAATCAATCAACTATTAATCTTGAATTGAAGCATCGTAAGAGCAAAAATCATTGATCGGGTTCAATAAATTAACTTTTTGAAAATATTAGTGATCGTGTTTTTACAAAAAATTACACTTTAAATTGTAAGTTACCTTCAGATCAGATAGTACTATTGAAATGCGTGTAGTGATAAAACCTTTTCTAGCTATTAAATCACTTGAAAGTATACTGATACTTCTTTCGCTACTTCTGTTCGCAAGTCACATTAAAGCGCAATCTCCTCCTATAGTTTTCAGAAATTTCACGGTAAACGAAGGGCTTTCCCATAACTTCGTTCGAGGCTTTTTACAAGATTCGAGGGGCTTCATGTGGATTGCTACTATTGACGGGCTTAACAAGTTTGACGGTTATACATTCAAAACTTATAAGACAAAGCGTAATGACACCACAAGTCTCTCCAGTAATAACATTGCTAATGCTCTGGCAGAAGATACCAATGGAAATATCTGGATAGGTACGTGGGGTGGCGGCATTTGTATCTACAATAGAAAGTTGGATACATTCAAACGGGTCGGCCAGGAGTTCCCATCAAAATTCATTTATTCATTATACAAGGACTCAAAAAATCGCATCTGGATAGGTACATCTGATGGCGGACTTATCCTGGCTGATCCCAATAAGCTTACGTTTATTCAATTCGCGCATGATCCGGCCAATCCTTCCAGCTTGAGTCATAACGGCGTCCAGTCAATTACTGAAGATGATAAGGGGAATTTATGGATCGGAACACTTGGAGGAGGCCTTAATCAGTTCAATCCTGATACCAGACAATTTATTCACTACCCGCACATCGAAGCTGATCATGAGAGTCCTGCTAATGATGTCGTAACGAGTGTGTTTTACGACAGCAAGAAAAGACTGTGGATCTCAACTTCGAATAACACACTGAGCGTGATGAAAAATCAGCCAGGTAAATTTAGTCACTTTACGCACCAGCCAAACGATCCTAAAAGTATAGGCGATTATCATATTATTAGCATAGCAGAAAATAATAATAAGATATGGGTTGGAACTGATTTTGGCTTGATGTTATATAATGAAGAAGAAAATAATTTTCATCATTATCACTCCAAACCTTTTGATCGCAAAAGTATTTCTTCCAGTCAGATAAAATCAGTCTACAGTGACAAGCAAGGACGTTTATGGATAGGAAGCTACAACGGAGGTATAAGTCTTTTCGACAAAAGCTATGAAAAGGTGTTACACTATTACACTTACTTAGGCGAAAATTCTCTCTCGTTCAACGATGTCAGTGCTTTCGAGCAAAATGATGACGGAAGCCTGCTGATAGGAACTGATGGTGGAGGTCTAAATACTTTTGATAGAAAAACGGGCAGGTTTGTTCATTACAAGTATGACCTCAACAATCCTCATGGCATTGGTGGCAATTTTATCAAATCCATACTCAAAGACAAAACTGGTAGGATCTGGATCGGCTTGTGGGCAAGTGGTCTCAATATCTTCGACAGAAAAAAGCAAATCTTCATTCCTTTTAATGATAGTAAAACGCGGATTGATGGTACCCTCGCTACTGCTAACGTCACGTGCCTTACACAAGATCAGGATGGTTTCATTTGGGCAGGCACGTGGGGCGATGGAGTATATAGAATTGATCCAACCAAACCTTCCTTTGAGAATTTTGTATTCAATGAGAATGACCTCAATAGCCTTTCGAATATTTATTCATGGGCTATCTACACTGATAGCAAAAATAATATCTGGGTAGGCAGCAGCAACGGAGTTTTAGATTTGTACAACAGAGATAACAAGACATTTACACATTTCAGCACTACACCACAGGGAGAAAATAGCGCGGGAATATTGGTGATATCGGAAGATAGTAAAGGACGAATATGGGCAGGATTAGAAGGCGGTGGCTTGAAATTACTGGATAAGAAAACGGGAACTTTTAAAACCTACAACATTACATCAGGTTTGCCCAGTGATTATGTGACTTCTATAGAAGAAGATCATAACGGATATTTATGGATAGGAACTAATAACGGCATAGCACGTTTTGATCCCGAAACTGGTAAAGTAAAAAACTACGGTCTCAATTATGGGTTCCAAAGTCTGCAGTTTAACAGACAGGCATCCATACAACTCAAGTCGGGAGAGATGTTGTTTGGAGGTGTTAATGGTTTTAACATTTTTCATCCGGACAGTCTTAATGAAATCCGGAGAGATTTTCCAATCGCCTTCACAGACTTTCAGATATTTAATAAACCTGTACCTATAGGAAAAGAAGGATCTCCTTTAGTGAAAGATATTAATGAAACTTCAGAGATTACTCTTCCCTCCTACAGTTCTGTTTTTAGCCTGGAGTATGCAGCATTAAATTTCACGGACCAAAAAAACACCCAGTATAAATACAGATTACAGGGATTTTTGGATGAAGTCTGGCAAGAGGTAGGAACGGAACGCAAAGTTACCTATACAAACCTTGAGCCCGGCACTTACACCTTCATGGTAAAAGCTTCTGATAAAGATGGACAGTGGAATGAAAAAGGTGCATCGCTCGTCATTCATGTCCTGCCTCCACTGTGGAAAACCTGGTGGTTCCGAACGGTATTTGGTGTTTTAATTGTGGGACTGGCAATAGGATATTACAGACTAAGAGTTAACAGCATTAAACAGCAAAACAAGAAATTAGAAAGCCTTGTAGCAAAGAGAACAGAAGAACTCGTTCTTCGTGATGAGGAAATTCAAGCACAAAATAATCATCTGTATAATCAACGGGAAGAATTAGAATTTCAAAACAATGAACTTAAAATTGCCCGCCAAATTATTGAGAAACATAATGATGAAATCAGATTGCGTAATGAGACACTGGAAGAAGAAGTAAAGGAGCGAACAAAAGATTTGGTGGAATACAATCAACTGCTCGAACAATTTGCTTTTATCTCAGCTCATAATCTCAGAGCTCCGGTTGCACGTATTTTAGGTTTAGGAAATATTTTAGAACTGGCTAAAGACGAGCCCGAAGAGGAAAGCAATATTGTAAGTAAATTAGTTTTTGTAACACGCGAACTGGATACTGTTGTAAAAGATCTGAATACTATTTTGGTTTTACGGAAGGATAACATTTCTGTTATTACAGAAGTGAATTTAGAAGAAGAACTGAAATTGATAAAAGTAAATTTAGAGAAAGAGATCCTTGAAACTGATGCAAAAATCTGGGATGATTTTTCGAGAGTAAACTACATTCATACCATAAAGCCTTATTTGTATAGTATCCTGATCAACCTGATCAGTAACGCCATTAAGTATCGTCACCCGGAAAGGTGTCCGGTAATTCAAATTAAATCAGAGATAATCGAAAATTATATTTGTTTAACAGTTCATGATAATGGATTGGGTATAAATTTAGATTTGCATAAAGAGAAATTATTTACCTTATATGGTCGTTTTCATAATCATGTAGAAGGTAAAGGCATGGGGCTATATCTTGTAAAAACTCAGGTAGTAGCATTAGGAGGAAAAATAGAAGTAGAAAGTGAAGTTAATTATGGTACAATCTTTAAGATTTTTTTCAAAAGATTGGTCGTATAATCTCTGTATTTCTACTCTTTTATTACTCTATATTTGCTGATAACTGCTTACCAATGACCATAGTCTATCGACCGTGGACCATTGACCGATTTATTAACTGATAATTATTAACCGATAAATAAAATACCATGAAAGAAGTCTATATCATTTCGGCCGTGCGCACACCTATTGGAAGTTTCGGCGGTAGTCTGGCATCCGTTTCTGCTACCGCATTGGGCGGCATTGCTGTAAAAGGTGCATTGGAAAAAGCTGGCATCGATGGTAAACTTGTTCAGGAAATTTTCATTGGCAATGTTGTCTCTGCCGGACTTGGTCAGGCCCCCGCAACCCAAGTAGCTGCAGCCGCTGGACTTGGCTTTAACATCCCTTGTACTATTATCAATAAAGTTTGCGCATCAGGAATGAAAGCTGTTATGACAGGCGCACAATCTATTATGCTGGGACAAAATGATGTTGTTGTTGCCGGAGGTATGGAAAGCATGAGCAACATCCCCTACTACCTCATGAAAGCTCGCACAGGCTATAAATTTGGTAATGGTGAACTTATCGATGGACTTCAGTTTGATGGTCTCACGGATGTTTATAATCATTGCGCCATGGGTGTTTGTGCCGATAACACAGCAAAAGAAATGAACATCTCCAGGCAAGATCAGGATCAGTATGCCATCAACTCATACAAGCGCTCTGCTGCCGCATGGACAGCCGATAAATTCAAGGATGAAATCGTTTCAGTTGAAATACTCGATCGAAAAGGAAACAAAACTGTCTTCGCAGAAGATGAAGAATATAAAAATGTAAACTTCGATAAAATAACAGGACTCAAACCCGTCTTCACCAAAGAAGGTACAGTAACCGCTGCTAATGCTTCCACACTTAATGACGGAGCCTCTGCCCTGGTATTGATGAGCAAAGAAAAAGCTGATGCGCTAGGATTAAAACCCATTGCTAAAATAAGAGGCTTTGCTGATGCAGCACAAGACCCCATGTGGTTTACAACAACACCTTCCATCGCCATACCACTTGCACTAAAGAATGCTGGCGTAAATCAAAAAGAGATTGGATACTACGAAATTAACGAAGCCTTCTCGGCTGTAGCGATTGCTAACAACGTGAAGTTAGGTTTAGATCCTGAGCGTGTAAATGTTAATGGAGGAGCTGTTGCTCTAGGGCATCCGTTGGGTTCTTCCGGTTCACGAATTGTAACAACGTTAATCAACGTGCTGAATCAAAACAAAGCTAGCCTTGGTGTTGCTGGCATTTGCAACGGTGGCGGTGGTGCATCAGCTATCGTTATTGAGAAGCTATAACTAATTTTAAATCATAAAAGACAGTGAAGGAGCCTTGAGCTCCTTTTTTTATTTTAAAAACACACAACACATATTCGCATCAAAATCTACTAATTAACATAACCTTAATCATTCCATTGAAGTAAAGCAATAAGTCTCAACGTTATTTGTATTGCCATCAAACTAACATTATGCGCAATTACTTCTTAGGCTTAAAAATCCGTATTAAGCTATTGGCTGCGTTCGGATCAATCTTACTGCTTTCCATTTTGCTAATTGCCCTCTCCATCACATCGATAGACAGAATTATTCGCTACAAAAAAACGGATGAACAGGTTGATGCTCTTAAACTTCGCTTAGAGACATTAGACCTTGCTTCGCGTGAGTTTATGTATGAAGGATATAAATCAAAGTCATTCCTTGAAGAACAGAAAACCACTTCCATTGAAAATTTTAATACGGCATACACCGAGGTCAAAGATATTATCGCCCATGTAAAACAAAATGAATTTGCCCCTGCTGAAAGCGTGTACACTACCACACAACTATCTGTTAACATCGACAGCCTTCAAAAAGATTTTCGCTCTCTCGTAGAGTTATTGAAAAAACGTGGATTTAAAGATTATGGTCTGGAAGGTTCACTTCGCACGGCAATTCATAAAGTTGAAAACTCAGGCTTTGATTTTGATAAGGTAACGATGCTGATGCTGCGTCGTCATGAGAAAGATTTTTTTCTTCGTAAGGATCTTAAATACCAGGATGAGTTTAACAAACGATTTGAATCTTTCAGACAACAACTTGAAGCAACTTCAAATTCTGAACTCATTTCATTTGTTGACAACTACAGAAAAGAATTCAATGCCGTTGTAGACATTGAGAAGAAAATAGGCCTGACAGAAACAGAAGGTTTACGCGGTCGCATCAAACATCATTTTATAAAAATCCATCCGCAGATTGAAGAAATTCGAGTTTCGATGAAGGATAAGAACGAAACACAAATAAGTAATACGAAGCTGGTTTTATGGATTATCTTTTTCATTCAGATCATAACCGGTATTGTGATGGCACTCGTATATGCCGGATTGCTCACCAAATCAATTAAAGAGATTAGAGGTGGTATGCAAAAGCTAGCTAACGGTATCTTTCCGGAAAAATTCCTGATTCGAAGTAACGAAGAAATTGGTCAGACAAAGCTGGCCTTCAATCAATTTATCGATCGATTAGAAACAGCTACAGACTTTGCTGAGAATCTTGGGTCAGGTAATTTATCAGTGCAATACAATGAGCAATATTCAAATGATGTACTTGCCAAGTCTCTCGTAAATGCGCAAGACAAACTTAGAAATGCAGAAGAACGTCAACGAAAAATAAACTGGATAAACGAAGGCGCCGCACAGTTTAATGACATCCTAAAAAATGATACCGAAGAAATAGAATCCATGGGCGATAGCATTGTAAAGCTTCTCGTAAATTATATCGGTGGCAACCAGGGAGTTTTGTATGTACTTCATGGTCCTAAACATGATAATTACCTGAAGCGCATTGCAACCTATGCCTATGAGAAGAAAAAATTTATTGATGATAGAATTGAAATCGGCACTGGTCTGATTGGTCAATGCTTTTTAGAAGCTGAAACAATTTACCTGAAAGACATACCAAAAGATTTTGTAAAGATTACTTCAGGTCTCGGGGCAGCAACACCACGCAATGTTATTATCGTTCCGTTAAAAATAAGAAACCTGGTTATGGGTGTTCTTGAGCTGGCATCCTTTGAAGTGATGGAAACTTATCAGATTGAATTCGTTGAACGCATGGCAGGTCATATCGCCACCATACTTTCTAATAAACAAACTGCGACAGAGACAAAACATCTGCTTGAAGAATCTCAGCAACGTGCCCATACACTCACCCAACAGGAAGAAGAAATGCGTCAGAATGCCGAAGAGCTTCAAGCCACGCAAGACGAGATGGAACGTCAGCGCCATGAACTTCAGCAAGAGATTAAACAGTTGAAGCATCAATTGGCAAAGGCGTTGGAGGAAAAGCATATTACGATGAAAGAGGCTTTATTGAATTAGCCCATTTTACAAGTTGTATTTTTAATAGGCACACACATATTTACTTTCACATCCTTATCCTCGAAGGACACTCCATCCACTTCAAAGGTTTTGTATATTCTGAATACATCATCATTCTTCTACAGATTATATATCTGCTATTCCAATAGTTTAGTGACGACCATATATGTTATGCTGTGTATAGTGTAAGCGAAATGTATTATCTTTCAAATACGTTCAAATTCCGGCAACATTATATGCACCAACGATTTAACGGCTTAAACAAGAACTTGTACGTTGATAATGACAAATGAAAATAGCAATGAAACACTTTATTTTATTGATTAACCACATCCTCTCTCTTTTGTTATTCATTTCCATCCATGCACATGGCCAGATCGACGAGGTCTACCCTGTTGACCCTGCCTCTGTTGAACAGCCCAATATTCCTAAAGGTGAAGTACTGAAGTTTACTTTTAGCAATTCAAAAATTTACCCCGGCACCAGCAGGGAAGTCAGTGTATATATTCCAAGACAATACGTAGCCGATAAACCGGCGTGCGTTTATGTAAATCAGGATGGAATTCAATGGAATGCTCCGGTAGTGTTCGACAACCTGATTGCAAGCAAGCAGATGCCTGTTACTGTTGGTGTCTTTGTAACTCCCGGCGTGGTCAAAGCAAAAGACGCAACCACAGCTCTTGAAAGATTTAACAGAAGTTTTGAATATGATGGTATGGGCGACAACTACGCCAGGTTCATACTGGAAGAAATTCTCCCGGAAGTCGAAAAGCATCAAACTGCCGATGGTCGTGCCATACGACTTTCACAGAGCGGTAATGACAGAGCTATTGGCGGATCAAGTAGTGGCGCAGTGTGTGCTTTCACAGCAGCATGGGAAAGACCAGACGCTTTCTCACGAGTCTTCTCGTCCATCGGTACGTATGTTGGTTTAAGAGGGGCTGATGAGTATCCAACACTGATAAGAAAGTATGAACCGAAACCGCTAAGAATCTTTTTACAAGATGGAAGTAATGACTTGAATATTTATGCCGGTGATTGGTGGAAAGCCAATGAACTGATGGAGCGCGCGCTTGTCTTTAGCGGCTACGAGATTACCCACGTATGGGGCGAGGGCCAACACAACGGCAAGCATGGTACAGCAATCTTTCCTCAGGCAATGCGCTGGCTCTGGAAAGATTGGCCGACACCCATAAAGAAAGGCACCAGCAGTAACCCATTTCTAAATGACATATTGATTCCGGGGGAAGAGTGGCAATTGGTGGGCAAGGACTACAAATTCACAGAGGGTACGGCTGCCAACAAAGAGGGAGAAGTGTTCTATCAGGATATACCTACGTCAAAAACATATAAGGTGACCGTTGATGGTAAACTTACTGAACTGAATGTGAATGCCAGGAATGCAAGTGGTACTGCGTTCGGTTCTGATGGAAAGCGCTACACCGTCGCGGGAGGTACTAAACAGATTTTGCGTTATGACGGAGATGGAAAGGAAACCGTCGTTATGGATAGCATATCGGGAAATGATATTGTTGTAGCAGCAAATGGAAATATTTACGTTACCTCTCCTGATGGCATACAAAAACCAAGTAAACTTTATCTCATACGACCTGATGGGCAGAAATCAGTGATTGACGAAGGATTAAAATTTGCAAATGGACTGACATTGTCGCCTGATCAAACGCAGCTTTATGTTACAGAGTCTGCAACACATTGGGTGTGGGTGTACCAGGTACAGCCAGACGGAACACTTTCACAAAAGCAGCGCTACGGCGATCTCCACGTAGCATCGAATGACGACAATGCGTGGAGTGATGGTCTGAAATGCGATGTGGCGGGAAGGATTTATGTCACCAGTAGAATGGGAATCCAGGTATTAGATCAGATAGGAAGAGTAAACGCAATCATTCCAATACCAGCCGGAATGTCATCCAATATTTGTTTTGGAGGAAAGAATTTTGATGCTATGTATGTATCGGCCGGAAGCAACGTTTACAGACGCAAGGTTAAAGTTCGGGGTGCCAATACCTTTGAGAAACCTTTGAAACCTGCTCCACCTAAATTATAGCATTTGATCTTATATCCGAGTTGAATGTAGAACAATCTGAGCAGCATAGACATAGTTCCGAACGTTGGCCGCCATACTCTTGAGGACAGATGCGGCAACAGACTACTCACGTTGATATTGTCTATTAACTATTCTGCTAGTTATTCATTCCGCAACGAGTTAGCCGGATTAGACTGCGCAGCTCTCAACGCTTGTGTGCTTACAATCAACAGCGCGAACGTGAGCGCAATAGCTCCTGTCAGCGGAAAGATCCACCATGCTACTGATGTGCGGATGGTATAACGTTCAAGGTATTGCGTCATCAACCACCATGAAAGAGGCGCCGATAATGCGAAGGCCACGATAACCATGATTGAGAACTCTTTCGAGATAAGATTTACAAGACTCAGCACCGAAGCACCAAGAACTTTGCGAATGCCAATCTCTTTTGTACGTTGCTGTGCTGTGAATGATGCAAGTCCGAACAGACCGAGACCAGTAATGATTACAGCTAGTACTGCGAACAAACTCGCGAGCTTGCTGGTGAGGTTAATGGTTGTAAATTTTTTCTGAAACTCAACGTCAACAAACGTGTATTCAAAAGGGTATGCAGGTCCGTATTTCTTAAAAACGCTTTCAATAGTTTTGATTGAAGCAGGCAGATCGTTAGTCTTCTTCAATCGTATTGTAATAGAGCCCCACCAGTCGTCGAGAACAGCGAACATAGGTTTCACTTCTTCGTAAGGCGAACCCATGAGAACATTGTCGCATACACCAATGAGCTTGCGTTTCTTTCCCCAAAGGTCAAGCTCAGTACCGATCGGATCTTTCAGCCCCATGGTTTTGATCGCTGCTTTATTGACAACGATCGCCATGGAGTCAGACTTGAAGTCTTCAGAAAAATCGCGGCCCTCGATCATTTTCACGCCCATGGTTTTAGCCCAGTCATAATCAGTAACAATGGTTGTGAAGATTACTTTTAATTCATCTGGCTTGCCCGGCCAGCCTACAAAATTATTGGAGTTGATATCGGTGATCGAACTGTTTACTCTCACCATCGACTCTACGACACCCGTGGCAAGAAGCTCCACCTTGATATGTTTCAAATTATCATGATAATCTTTGTTGAGAGGAACCGTGATCAGGTTCTCCTGTGAATAACCAATATCACGGCCTTTCGCCAACTGAATCTGGTTATAGATCACAAACATGGAAATGATCAACAAAATAGAGAAACCGAATTGCAGTGTCACCAATACCTTTCGAGGCAAGCTGGCTCCTTTACCAATGGTGGGTTTGCCTTTCAATACTTTCACCGGTTGAAAACCCGATAGATAAAATGCAGGATAACTTCCCGCGATCGCTCCTGTTACTACGATCAGTCCAAGTGAGAATAACCAGAATTCTTTGCTTGCATAATCGATGAATAATTTTTTCTCAACGAGTGTATTGTAGGATGGCAAAAGCAGTTGAGCAGCAACTACGGCTACGACAAAAGAAATGAATGCAATGATGATCGATTCGCCGATGAACTGAAATATCAATTGCCCTCGTCTTGATCCTACGCTCTTACGAATACCAACCTCGCGTGCTCTTCGCTCACTTCTTGCTGTTGCAAGGTTCATGAAGTTGATGCACGCAATCACGATAATGAACACGGCAATGATGGTAAAGAGTTGAACATAATCACTCATACCACCTTGTTCTATGCCATTATCAAAGTTGGAGTACAAACGCCAGCGGAGTAATGGGTAGAGAAAGAACGCGTGTTTTATCTCCTTGTCCTCGCCGTGCTTGGCAAGCATATCACGAACACCATTTTCGGTGTCAGCTTTGTTTTTCGCATCGTTGATTTCAACGAAAACCTGGAAGGAATAATTGCCCCAATTGGTCGTTTGGCTCTTCACCCAATCACTCGTATTATAGTGTTGTTTCCAGGGTAAAAGAAAATCGAATTGGAAAGATGAGTTGCTGGGAATATCCTTAAGTATACCTGCAACTTTAAGATCATATTGATTATCGACACGAATGATTTTGCCCATGGCATCTTCATTGCCGAAGAGCGCAGTGGCAGTGGACTTCGTGATGACAATGTTAGCCGGATCGTCGAGGATGACTTCCGCATTACCGGCAATAAGAGGGAACTGAAACATTTCGAGGAACTCTTCACTGACATAGAATCCGCGCTTGTTCATCCGTTTTTTTTCTTCAGGAGTTGCCAGGAGATGATCGCCGCCCCAGTCCGTTACGAGTGCGTGCACGATGTTAGCGTTGGCGGTTTTCATAGCCTCGTAAGTTGGTAACGGCACCGAAGTCCATGAGTTGACGCGCCCATCGAAGTGCGCATTTACCCAAACCTGGTAAAGGCGATCAGCTTTCGGGATGAACTTATCGAACGACGTCTCATCGGCCACCCAGAGGATGATGAGGATGGAACACGTGATGCCGATAGCGAGACCGGAAATATTAATAAATGAATAGAACCCGTTTTTTCGCAGGTTTCGAAAGGTTATGACAAAGAAATTTCTGAGCATGGCAGTAGGCGGTTGTGCTTAAAGTACTTGCCAATTTCAAAAAGGTTGCAGGAAAGGGTGAAGTAAATTTTATTAGTCCATGGTCCATAGTCGATGGTCCACAGTCATCAGTAATCAATCACAAATATTAATGACTAATACTGTCGACCATGGACCGTGGACTGTGGACTAAATTAAAACTTATACGATACTGTAGCAGAATACAGGCGTGGTGCAATAGGGTTTACACTGTTATCATCATGAACGTTATAACTCAGTTGGTTGAAGAGGTTAGAAATCTTCAATCTCAATGTAACATGATTAACTGTATAGCCTGCAGAAAAATCAAACTGGAAATAGTTCGGGATAGTCATCAGTTTGTACGTATCGTTTGAAACATTGGTACGTGTTGAGCGGCCTGCAACGCGATCGCCCACGTAGAGCGAAGTAAAACCAAGATTCAATCCCCTTAAAAACTTTTCTTCAAACGTGTAGTAAATACTCATGTTGGCCGTATGTTGTGGATTGTAGCGCAGTCGGCTGTTGTTAATATAAACATTGCTTTTAGTATAACGCGTATCGTTGAAGCTGTAACCTGCTATAACAGAAACACCATGATACGATTTACTCATCACATCAAGTTCAATACCCTTGCTGGTTACTTCGCCAGCCAACTCCTTTGCTGCCGGATAGGTAGCATTATAATTTGAAGCCGTTGGCAAAATAGTTTGAGCAAAGTTGTTATTCACAATTCTGTAGGCCGTAACGTTGAGGGCTAGTAAACCTTTAAACAATTCATTTTTAATACCAGCCTCATATTGATCATACGTTGATGGAGCAAGTGCCGAGCCTTTGTTATCCGTACCTGTATTCAATTCAAATGAGTTAGCATAGCTGGCAAACAATGATACCTGGCGGATGGGTTGAAACACCAATCCAACGCGGGGATTGAACGCACTTGGAAATGCCTTTGTAGGAGCAACTGATATTGTATTGTCTGGCTTGTAAACAGTACTTCTATTGTCTACATAAGAATAGCGGATACCTGCTAATACTTTAATCTTTTCAGTGATAGAAACATGGTCTTGAATAAACACACCAAAGCGATTGATCGGGTTTCTTGTTATTCCGGTCAGTGCTATATCAGGAATATCATTACGCTGCTTGTATTGAGAAAGGTTGTAGACGTTTATGGAATCATAAATATTCTGATCTTTTCCCGTTACCAACGGATTGACATACGTGTATGCCAGCGTAGTATTTTTATATTGATCAACATCACCACCCACTAACAACGTGTGCTCAACAAAGCCTGTGTTGAATTTGCCCGTTACGTTAGCTTGCGCAAGATAATAATCCTGACTTGTACCACTTCTTAATAATCCGCGTACCCATGTACCATCTGTTCTTACAAAATGACTGTTACCATTTGGACGTGTTGTGCCATACTGATCCTGGCTATATCCCTGGTAAGATCCCACCACCTGAATCTTCCAGTTTTGAGAGAGCTGGTGGTTGATCGTTATGGTTGTGCTTTTTTGTTGAGCTTTATAATATGCCCATGATGTATTAAGATAACGGTTTCTCGGTAAATTGGCTATTGAATAATTTATGGACGCCGTACCAAAGTCGAGATTACGATTGTCTCTCAGATAATCTCCTTCTACCAAAATATCTGTTTTCTTACCTGCCTTGATAAGGAACGATGGATTAAAATAAATTCTCTCAGACTTTACTCCATCACGAAAGCTTCCTGCGTTTTCATAGCTGCTGTTGATGCGGAAAGCAACATGTTCGCTGTTGTTAACGGCACCGTAGAGATCAAGCGTTGGTTTGTAAAAACTGTAACTGCCCGTGCGAAAAGAAAACTCGCCACCTTGCTGAAACTTTGGTTTCTTCGTTACGAAGTTAATGATACCACCAGCGCCAACCTGTCCGAATAATATGGCATTACTTCCTTTCATTACTTCCACTCGTTCTAAAGAACTCATTTCTGGTGTTATACCGTTATTAAAACGGACTCCATTTTTAAAAGTATTGTTACTGTTGTAGGCAAATCCACGACCGGCAATTTCTATCTGAGAGCCTGCAGTTGTACCCATTACATAAACACCATTGGTATTCATCAGTACATCACTTACACTCAATACTTGTTGGCGATCAAGAACAGCATGATCAATAACCATCACACTCTGCGGCAAGTCCATGGGATTGATTGCTACCTTACCAATGGAGGTTGAGTTTTCATTTAATCCTCTTGAAGATTTTATTTCAATAGCATCAAGCTGTGCAGCACTTTCCACCAATAGAAAATTCACTTCACTAACTTCTCCTTCCGTTACGGTAACAGATTTCTCTTGTGATTCAAGACCTACAAAAGATGTTACAAGTGTATATTTTCCAGCTTTGATATGTCTGATATAGTAAGAGCCGTTCTCATCCGTTACGGTACCGGCATTAATTTCCTTTAACTGAACATTTACAGAAGACGCTCCCTGGCCATCCTGGCTGGTTATCTTTCCCTTGATAGCGCCGTTTTGAGCAAACGCGGTAATACATAGTGTGTTAAAAAGCAGGAGATATAAAAATCGCATTATTTAG
>Ga0310811_10002148_pt1 | contig 24607 bp, 21 predicted proteins | sample YCmetagenome_FD_207642 | JGI IMG/M metagenome (GOLD analysis project Ga0310811, IMG submission 207642) | Soil microbial communities from experimental microcosm in Duke University, North Carolina, United States - YC | ecosystem: Engineered > Artificial ecosystem > Soil microcosm > Unclassified ... | reverse complement strand
CTACGGGGAGACTGCCGCCGGAGGCGACGCGGTGGTCGATTTCGAGCTCCCATAATAAGGGGGGCGCCGGCGGCGCATCGGGGCGAACCCTGTGCTGCGTTCAAATGCTTACGGGAGATGTCTGCCGCGTCTGAAGATGTGGCGTCCCCAGCGGGATTCGAACCCGCGATCTCTGCCTTGAAAGGGCAGCGTGTTGGGCCAGCTACACCATGGGGACCGTACTTCGAGCGATCAAAGTATCTTAGCAGTTACGTTTCACAGAATGGAAACGTCCATAGCGACGAACTCCTCCTCGTTTCGATGCGCGTCGCTCGACGCCCCGCGCCGCGGGCGGCGGTGAATCCGTTCCATCATGGCCAGCGAATCCGCGACACATCCCTCGCTGCCCATCCTGGCGTTCTGCGCCCGCACGCGCAACGAGCGACACGCGTCGACAAGGGCAGGGTAGCCCCGGAGTCACGCGTCACAGGCACACCATAAAGCTCAATGGCGCATCTGCGAAGTTGTTTCAGCGCCTCGGCGCGGATAACTCCGCAGGCGGCCGCGAACTATCTCGCGGCCATCCGTCGTCGAGTGCGCGTCGCGCGGCCTACATCGACGGCAGGGCTGCGTGATCTCGTAGCAAGACAATTGCAGCACAACACTGATTGGCAACCACGGGCGGTTCGTCATTCAACGCAGCGCATAGGAGGACCTATGGCGTTCGAGCTCAGTGCACACATGACGATCAGGCCGGGTCAACTCGAGGGATTCAAGAAGCAGGCGGCCGAGTGCATCCGTATCACCAAGGAAAAGGACACGCACACGCTTCGTTACGACTGGTTCATCACCAGGGATGGCACCGAGTGCGAGGTTCGTGAGGCCTACACCGGCCCCGAGGGGCTCATCGAACACAATCGCAACATCATCGAGGCGCGCACGAAGCTGTTTACCGACTACGCAGACAACCACTTGATGACGGTGTACTCGGAGCCGATTCCGGAGATTGTCGACCTGGTCAAAGCGCACCATCTGGAAAATCAATTCAAGTGGTTCTCGTTCGTCAAAGGACTCGATCGATGAGCGCGCGTTTGAAACAGGCCGCCGTCATCCTGGTCGCCCTGTTCGCGCTTGCGCAACTCGTTCGTCCTCTGCACGCGAAACCGACGACCGATTCGAGCCGCACGATTCAGGCGCACCTTGAGCAGGGCAGTGAACTGGGTGCTGTTCTGGATCGCTCGTGCGGCAACTGTCACACCAACGCAGCCGCGTGGCCGTGGTACGCGCGCATCGCACCGGTGTCGTGGTTGATTGCCAATGGCGTCAGGGAAGGCCGCGATGCGGTCAACTTCTCGGAATGGGCCGGGTATTCGCCGTCGCAGCAGCGCACCCTGCTCGCCGCATCGTGCCAGGACGTACGCGAAGGCAGGATGCCCGATCGTCTCTACACCATGCTGCGTCCTGAGGCGCGGATGTCGGAGCAGGACGTCGAGATGGTCTGTACGGCGGCGCGCCAAGCCGAGGGACTTCCGGCAAGAGGACAGCCATGAGCCGCCGCGCCATCGCCGTGCTGCTGATCCTCATCGTGGACGTGTCGTACATCGCGTGGGGTGCAATGGCCGCAGCATGGCCGGACCACCTGCTGGGACCGCACGGCACCCCAATCATCGTCGCCGGCTACGAAGGCTTTACCAGGACATCGTGGTCGGAACTCACAAGGACGTTGCCCGCCACGGCGAGGTACATACAGGTGGTCTATGCGATGTACGGCATCTACTGCGTCATCTTCGGACTGCTGACGACGGTCATTGCGGCGACTGCATTCCGCCGCGGCGAGCGCTGGGCGTGGTGGGCGTTGCTGATCGGCAACACGATCGCCCTCGTGTCTGCAACGCGTTACGACTGGGTGGTCAACGCAATCGGACCATTCGAGTTGACGGAATACCTCGGGCTCGTCCTCGTCTACGTCGCGCTCGGCTTGACGTTCAGAGAATCTCGCGCAGCCGCTCCGCCGGCCGCGCGAGGATTGCCCGCGACCCTTTCTCCACAATCGGCCGCTGGATCAAATCGGGGTGTTTCAGCATGAGATCGAGTATCTGATCGTTGGTGAGGTTGCGCTCGCCAAGCCGCAGCGTCTTATAGGCGTCTTCCTTCGTCCGCAACAGGTCGCGAGGGGAAAGGCCCATCTTCCGCAGCAGCTCCTTCAGCTTTGTCTTCGGAATCGGATCGGTGTAGTAGTCCACCGCCTCGAAATCGACGCCGGCATCACGCAGCGCCGCGTAGACCTGCCGGCACGTCGTACATGTGGGTTTCTGGTACACGGTGATCTTCACGCCTCCGATCTTACCGGGTCACCGGAGTCTGCGTCGTCGTGCCGATCGAATCGCCCGACACCACGAGCTCGACGCGTCGATTCTGCTGCCGTCCGGCCGCCGTGTCATTCGACGCAATCGGCATCGTCTCGCCGAATCCCGCGGTGCTCACGGCGTTCGCGGCAATGCCCTGTCCGACCAGATAGGTGCGAACCGAGTCGGCGCGACTTTCGGAGAGACGCTGGTTGTATTCGGAAGATCCGACGCTGTCCGTGTGTCCCTCGACCTGCAGCTTCAGACCTGGATGTGCCAGGAGGATGCCCGACACCTTGGCGAGCTTCTCGCGCGTGCCCGGTTTGAGATTCGAGCTTCCGGTATCGAACAGTACGTCAGAGAGGTTGACGATCAGTCCTCGCGCGCTCTCGCGGGTTTCGAGGATCTGATTGAGCTGCTGCCGCAGCTGATCGCGGAGAGCCGCTTTCTCGCGTTCGGCCTGCGCCGCGTTCGCCTCGGCCGCCTGCCGGGCGGATTCGGCCGCCGCGCGGGCTGCTTCGGCTGCCGCCTTGTCGCGGGCCGACTGTTCGGCGAGTGCGCGCGCCTGCTCCATCTGTGTCTGCGCCGCCGCCCGCGCCGCCTCGGCAGCCGCCTTGTCACGTTCGGCCGCGATTCTGGCGTTCTCCGCACTCAGTCGATCGATCTCGGCTTGCCGGCGCGCCATTTCCTCCGCTCGTGCCCGCTCGAGCGCCGTTTCTTCGCGCTGCTTGGCCTGCGCCCGCTGCTTCGCGTCGGCCTCGTCTTCCTGTCGCTGCAGCGAAATCAGCCGCGCGTCCTCGGCCGTCTGGACCGCCTGGCGTGCCGGCATCATCACATCGTTGCCGCCACGATGCCGAGCCTGGGCCTGTTCCGCGTCGGTCAGCAGCCGCGTCGCTTTGATGTAGGTGTCGTCCGAGTACCGATCCGCGCCGGCAAACCTCGCGAGCATGACCGCGTTGCGAGCCTCTGCAAGATCAAGCGGGGCGCCCGGCTCGAGCGGTTTGAACTTCACCTGCCGCGTGTCTTGATTCATCAGGTACGTGCCGCGTTTCAGCAGGTCGTACTTGGCCTGGATGACTTCGACATTTCCCTTGGTGCCGTTGCGGACGCTGTTTTCGACGATGACCACGTCGCTCGGCTGCGTGACCGCGAAGTAGGGTTCAGCGGTGACGATCATGCCGAATGCCTGCAGTTCGGTGGTGACGTGGATGTGTGCCTCGTCATCCTTGACCTGCACCTCACCGAGATTCGTCGCGCGTCCTTCGGGAGTTATGGCCCACAGAACGTAGGTGAGGTATTCCGGGCCGAATTGCGACGGCGGCGCGAGACGATCGAACTTCGCGTCGATGTCGATGTAGCCCTTCTTTCCCCCGACCGTCGCGTTGCCCGTTGCCAGCGGCGAGAGGGCGGTGCCTGCGAAGTCGACTTTTGTGTCGCCTTTTCGCGGGCGGTAGTTGATCGCAGGCGTCGTATGGCCAACGACCGTGACACGGAACACCGGCACGGCGCCCTGGTCCCCAGCCGCGTCAACGTGCTGCGTGGGGTTGCTCGGAGTCTGCCCGAACGCAGTAACGCCAAGCATGCTGCTGACGAAGAGCCACGGAAGTGTGATTCGTGTACGCATCGAAAGGCCTCCGCGGCAGGATGGGCAACTTCCGGTCCATCTCGCGCTAGGTGCGGCCTCGAAAAATAAGGATTCAGAGAGCCTCGCCGCGCGGCAGGAAGGCGACCGATCACAATTTCGAAGATGCACCTTCGGATCTGCCATTTGTTGTCAACAAGTGATCTGTCCGCTAGCTGCAGAAGCTGGCCGAACAGCAGAAGGCCGCGGCCCCGAAAAAGTAGTCAGACAGCAAGCGACGCGATGAGCGCCTCGAGCAGGTCGGGGTCGGCAGGTTTCGTGATGTGCCGATCGAAGCCGGCCTGATACGCGCGGCGCTCATCTTCCTGCTGACCCCATCCCGTCAGCGCGACAAGGAAGACGCGACGCCCGAGCGCTTCGCGGATGCGTCTTGCGGCCTCGTAGCCATCCATTCGCGGCATGCCGATATCAAGCAGCGCGACGTGCGGTTCGAACTGCTTCGCAATCGCCACCGCTTGCACGCCGTCGGTGGCAATGCGCACGTCGTGTCCCATCGTCTCGAGCACCAGCTTCATCATTTCGGCGGCGTCAGGAATGTCTTCCGCCACCAGAACGCGGCAGGATGACGCCGCGCGCGCGAGAGGAGCGTCGATGGGCGCAGGTTCGACAATCGCTTTCATCAGGGGCAGCTCGACGATGAAGGTGGTGCCTGTACCCAGGCCGTCGCTGCACGCTGTGATGCGGCCGTGATGGAGTTCGACGAGGCGTCTGGCGAGCGCCAGCCCGATGCCGAGCCCGCCGCGCGTTCGTCCTTCCTCCTGTTCAATCTGCACGAACATGTCGAAGATGCGCGGCAGCAGATGTGGGTCAATACCGATGCCTGTATCGGTCAACGAGACGATGACACGGTCACCGCCGACGGATGCGGCGAGCGAGATGCGGCCGCCGCGGTCGGTGTACTTGACGGCGTTGTTCAGCAGGTTGACGAACGCCTGCGCCAGGCGTGTGAAATCGCCGAGAACCCACAATGGCTCGTCCGGCAGATCGGAGGTGAGAACGTGCGCAGCCGCGTCGCTCAGCGGCTCGATGGTCTCCACGGCGCTAAGGAGAACCGACCGCAGATCGACGCGATCGCGTTGCAGCTCGATGGCGTTGCGAGCGATGCGTGAGACGTCGAGCAGGTCGTCGGTGAGGCGAACCAGCTGGCCCAGCTGCCGCTCCAGGATGGCCAGCGAGCGCTCGGTGACATCCGCATCGCGTCCGGAGCGCCGCCGCATTAGGGCTACGGCATTTCGGATCGGGGCGAGCGGGTTGCGAAGTTCGTGCGAAAGCGTCGCCAGGAATTCATCCTTGCGTCGATCCGCCTCCCGCAGCATGTCTTCCGCCATTTTCCGCTCCGTCATGTCGACGCAGACGCTGACGCATCCGCACACCTTGCCGTGGCGGTTGTAGAGGGGTTCAACGTCGTTCTGGATGTACAGCACCGACCCGTCGACGCGCACGATCTCGATGTCGTTGGTCACGTGCGTCCGGTTGGCGACGGCGTACTGCATCGGCAGCTCGCTGGCGGGCATATCCCGTCCGTACTGCTGGATGCGATAGAGCGGTTGCTCGCCGGCGCGAGGCGTCATCGAGATGTTGACGTTGGGCGGCACGCGGAGCAGCCGGGCCAGCGCGTCGTTCGCCGTAATCAGCTGACACTCGGCGTCGTGCGCGATGGCGATTGGAACAGGGGCGCGCGCGATCAGGTCGGCCAGGGCGCGCAGGCGCGCCCGCAATTCGTCAGGAGTTGCGTCGTCCGGCGGCTCGAACAGCGTAGCCAGATTCGACATCAGCGGCCCCGCAAGGAGGGACGCTATTATCCGTCACCGTTTGTGCGTCGAGCCGCTGCGAGGAGAAGTTCCGTGCAGAACCGTCACGGAGCGGGAACGAATCCATCGGGCAGCAGTTCCACCGCAACCACGATCCCCTGCGACGACCCGGACGGGAATGTGGCCTCGTCGCTGCGCCAGGTTACGTACACATCTTCCGCGGGGCGCCTGGCGCCGCAGGAGATCGTGCCGGGCGTCGTCGATCGATAGCTTATGAAGTCGATGGCGTCGAACCGGACGGCGCGGAGCAGCAGCATTCCTGCCGACGACCGGACGTGCAGCACAATCTGCTGCCGCGTGCATTCCACCTCCGTGAAGAGACCGTAGGTACGTGTTTCACCGGCCTCGAGCTTGCGAAAGGCAGGAATCAGGGTGGATGTGCGCCTGCCCGGCGGAGGAGCGATCGGCGGCTCCGGCGTCGGCTCCGGCTGTGATGTCGCCGATTCGGTTGCGAGCCGCGTTCGCAGCTGCTGTTGTTGTTCGACGCCGACGGAACGCGCCAGCAGGTCACGCGCGCGCTCTTTCGTTGCCGAGTTCGCCGCGCGGCCGACGAGCGGACCCAGCAGGTCACGCGCGTCGGTGAACTGGGCGAGACGGATGTACGCCTCGGCGAGCATCAGTATCACTTCTTCGTTACCGGGCTCCTGGTCGAGCGTGCGGCGCAGCGCGTCTCGCGCCTTCGAGGCGTCGTCCATGTACAAGTATGCGTAGCCGAGCAGGCGATCGGCGTCGGTGAAGCCGGGGTGCAATTGCACCGCGCGTTCCAGGGCCACGATCGCCTTGCCCACATCAGCATCACCGCCGGATTGCTGGCCGCTGCCACGTTCGAGCAACGCCGCGCCGTAGTAGAACTGCACGAATTCGTCGGCTGTTGGAGCTGCCGCCGCACGCTCCAGATGCGTCATCGCGTCCGCGCGCTTGTCCTGTCGCAGCAGCATCCTGCCCATCGCCGCATGCGCGAGAGGCAAATCCGGCGTTGTCTTGAGCACCGCATTCAGCAGCGGCGCGGCTTCGTCGTAGCGCGCCGCGTGCACCAGCAGATCGCCGAGCCGCGCATGTGCCTCTGTTTCTGCGACGCGTACCGGTTCCGTTTGCAGGCGGTTGACGACACGCTGGTTCAGTTCGACGACCTGCACACGCATCGCAGGCCGCAGCACATACGTCAACAGCTCCTTGTCGAGGCTGTCCGTCGGCATCGCAAACGCCTGCTGGAACGCGGCATCCGGCGTCGCACCGCGCTCGACGAACTGCTCGAACTGGACCAGCTGCTTCCATCGGTCTCGATTTTCCACGAACGTGTAATGCATCAGCAGCCACGATTGTGCGTAGAACAGCGATCGCCGGTCACCTTCGTTGTAGGTGGTGGACTGCTGCGTCACCGCGAACAGCTCCGGCACGTGCATCTGGCGTTCGCGCAACATCCCGACATGACTTTCGATCGGGCGTCCAAACCTGGCGGTGTTGCCGCTGGCGTCGAAGGTGCTGAAGAATTCCGCCAGCCCCTCGTTGAACCAGGGCGATAGATTGGCGGAGATTCGTTGCAGCAACAGGTGCGTGTACTCGTGGTACAGCGCGCGGAAGTCGTCGCCACCACTGTCCGCGGCGAGCGTGATGTAGTTCACGTCGCGGCTGCCAAGGAAGTAGCCGCCAACCTGGACGGTCTTGCCGTTGAACTTCGGCTTGTACGGTTCGTAGGAGCGTTGGTCGCGAAACACGATGACGATGACCGGAGGCCCGGGACGAGAGTCCGCCAGCACCGGAAAGGCACTCGCAACCGCGGCGCGGAATTGCTCGAATCGAAGCGCCACGTCCTTGATCGCGCGTGGGCTGGCATCGCCGATCAGGAGAAAGTGCTCGGTGCGGAGCGACGTCCATTCCGCAGCATCGGCGCGAATCGCGACGAGAAAACACGCGATGGTGGCCAGGATGCAACGGCGCACGCGGGTATTATCGTCCGGCGTCCGCCGCACCGGCTGGTCTCAGCGCAAGTTCGGTGCAGATCCGATCAATCAGTGTGCTGACGGGCAGATCTGCCCGGAGTGTCAGGCCGTCGTGTGGCGGCTCCAATTCTTGGAGCTGGCTTGGCACGATCTGAGGACCGGCGAAATGGCCTGAGCGCGCGTGCAGGCGAGCTGCAAGCAGGCCTCGGTCCGCCTGAAGAAACACCCAGCGCAGCTCGGGGACGTCTTTGGCAAGGGTGGCGCGATAACGTTCGCGCAGTGCCGAGCATGCGACCACCGCGTTCCTGCCATCGCGCGCCAGCGTCGCGATCACCTCGTGTGTACTGGCCAGCCACGGCTCGCGGTCATCATCCGTCAGCGGCATGCCAGCACGCATCTTGTCGACGTTCGACGCGGGGTGTAAATCGTCGGCGTCGACGAACGTCCACCCGAGCGTCTTCGCCAGCGCTTTGCCTACGGTCGTCTTCCCGGCACCGGCGGCGCCCATCAACACGACAATCATCAACCGTTCACCATGAGCGAGCGCAGGCGAGTCGAAGGGTTCAATTTTGCGCGCCTCCGCTGAGAAGTTCGCACCTCCAGTGAGCGACCGCGAAAAATCCAAGCAACTGCCGCGCGGGTGCGCGGCACCGCGTTTGCCCAAGGCGTCTGCATCGTGCCTCCATTCCGATCGTACGAGCACCTGTTGCGTCTGGCCGCGGTATTCGCGGCTGCCGCCGTGGTCTTCGCGATCCTGCGGGCGCTGCTCGTCCCGGCAGACTACGGTCGGTTCGGTCGTTATCGCGCCGGCGCACTCCTGCAGATCGCCTCGCACTCGACGGTCTACGCTGGCCAGCTCTCCTGCGTCGAGTGTCACACCGATGTCGCCGAAGCGCGTAAGAACAACATGCACGCGCGCATCAGCTGCGAGACGTGCCACGGTCCGCTTGCTGCCCACGCCGACGATCCATCGGTCGCCGCGCGCAAGCCCGATGCGCGCGCCGTCTGCGCGGTATGTCACCAACCGGACCCGGCTCGGACGCGGGCGATCAAGACCGTCTTGTTTGCCGACCACGCCGATCCTGGTCCGTGCACGTCATGCCATTCACCGCACGCGCCAAAGCTGTGATGGACAAGTGTCATGCCGCCTGACCGACGAGAGTTCCTGCTGCAGACCGGCAAGCTGCTCGTGCTGACGGCGGCCGCCTCGACGGCGTGGGACTACGTGGTTGCAGGCGAGCCGGAGAAGGCACCCGACTATGACGCCACCAAACATTGGTGGGCGATGATCATCGACGTCGAGAAGTGCATCGGATGCGGCCGCTGCGTGCAGGCCTGCAAGGCCGAAAATGGCGTCTCGATGGAGCCGTATTACTTCCGAACCTGGATCGAGCGATGGGAAATCGATCCCGATGATCCCGAACATCCCCATGTCGAATCCCCGAACGGTGGTTACGACGGCTTCGCGACGCGTCCGGAGAAGCAGGGAGTCAAAACCTTCTTCGTCCCCAAGCTGTGCAACCAATGCGCGGATTCTCCGTGTGTGCAGGTGTGCCCCGTAGGTGCGACGTTCCTTTCGCCCGACGGCGTCGTCCTCATCGACAAGGAATACTGCCTCGGCTGCCGCTACTGCATTCAGGCCTGTCCGTACGGATCGCGCTACCTCGATCCGACGACGCACACCGCGGACAAGTGCACCCTCTGCTATCACCGCATCACCAAGGGGCTGCAGACTGCGTGCGTGGAAGTCTGTCCAACGCAGGCGAGGTATCTCGGCGACCTGAAGAATCCGAAGGATGCCATTCACGAATACCTGAGGACGCACGTCGTCCACGTGCTGAAGCCGCAGATGGCCACCCATCCGAAGACGTTCTACAACGGACTCGACGGGTCGGTACGATAGGAGGAGCGTGTGGGCGCGGTAGACGGGTTCATGTATCCGAACGAGATGGAGCTTCAGTGGAGCATCCTAATCGTGCTCTATCCGTTTATCACGGGTCTCGTCGCCGGTGCGTTCATCCTTGCGTCGCTGGAGCGGGTGTTCAACGTGCAGGCGGTCAAGCCTACCTACCGACTTGCCCTGCTGACCGCACTGGCCTTCATGATCGTCGCGCCGCTTCCATTGCAGCTGCACCTTGGACATCCCGAGCGATCGTTCGAGATGTACCTGACGCCGCATATGACGTCCGCCATGGCGATGTTTGGCTTCATCTACCTGTGGTATCTGATGGCGGTGCTGGTCGTCGAGATCTGGCTCGAGTACCGGCGGGAAATCGTTCACTGGTGGCAGCGGTCGACGGGCCTGAAGCGGTTTGCCTATCGTGTGCTGGCACTCGGTTCGAGCAACGTGAGCGAGGACGCGCTGCGGATTGACGATCGCGTCGGACGGCTCGTCACCATCGTCGGCATCCCATCGGCTTTCCTGTTGCACGGGTATGTCGGGTTCATCTTCGGCTCGATCAAGGCGAACCCGTGGTGGTCTACGCCGATGATGCCAGTGGTGTTCCTTTTCTCGGCCATGGTATCCGGCATCGCGCTCGTCATGCTGATGTACGTCGTGACGACGTGGTATCGGAAGGTCGAGATTGATATGCCGTGTCTCGACACGATCGCGCGATACCTGCTGTATGCATTTCTAATCGACTTCGCGCTGGAGATGATCGACCTGCTGCACCGCATCTACGAGGCCGACGAATCGTTCAAAACACTCGATTTCATGGTGCACACCCGGCTGTTCGTCTCGCAAATCGTCCTGCAAATCATGCTCGGCACCGTGGTGCCGATTGGACTGCTGGCGATCGCGCCGCTCGTCCGCCGCGTGCGCAGTCGCCGCGCGCTGTATGTCGTCGCCGGTGTGCTGACCCTGATTGGAATCTTCGCGATGCGGTGGAACGTTGTCATCGGCGGGCAGCTGTTCTCGAAGAGCTTCCTGGGATACACAACCTACAAGCTGCAGTTCGCTACGCGCGAGGGTCTTGGCGTCGCCGTTGCGCTGCTCATCCTCCCGTTCATGCTGCTAGCAGGGCTGGTGCACGTCCTGCCGCCGTGGCCGCACGCGCCGCGCGAGCGAGCCTGAGCACCTTCACATCCGGCAACCCGCTGGTGGAGATAGAATCCGCACATGCGAAATCGTCTTTGGGTCCTCATTGTCGGCTTGTTGAGTGTGGCTCTCGTCACCGTCGACCTGATTGCCCAGAACCGTCCGACCGCGAGCTGGCCTCAGCCGGTTCCGGTTCGTCCGCCAACAGGCGACAAAGATAAGAAGCCGGCTCCGCGGCGCAGCCTGGTCGGCATGTGGGGCGCGATTGCCGGAAATCGCCAGGCCACAAACCAGTCATCGGGTGTCCAGCTGAAGCCGAACAATGGCAAGCCGGAAAACCAACTGCCGTACACTCCCTATGGTCTGCAGCTATACAAGTCGCATAAGGCTCTCGAGGGCGCCGACGCGGTTCCGCCGTCCGAGACAAATGACCCGAGGGTTCGCTGCGAACCGTTAGGAGTGCCGCGCTATAACCACTACGACGTCGGGATCCAGATCTTTCAGGACGAGTACAAGATTGCGATCTTGTACCAGTACGACAATCGGTGGCGTGTCATCTGGACGGATGGACGACCGCTTCCCAAGTTGGTCGATGGCGGCGTGGAAATAGACGGCGAGTACCGGGAGTCGCGGTGGTTCGGGTATTCAGTCGGCAAGTGGCTGGACGATCACACCCTCGAGGTCCAGACGGTTGGGACTATGCCGGACGATCGCGTGTGGCTCGACAACACCGGACGGCCCATCAGCGAAAAGGTGCGCGTAACAGAAACATTCCGGCGTATGGATTACGACACCCTCGAGTGGTCGGAGACGATTGAAGATCCGAAGGTGTATACACGACCGTGGCAGACCATGAAGCTGCCCTTGGCGTTGCAAGACCCGCGGACCGATGTCATGACGCGGTACTGCTCACCCGTGGAAATCGACGCGTACAACAGTGCATACGGGAATCCCGTAAGCGGAAAGTAACGTCGGACTGGAAATTTGGAGGGCGCACGTGAAACTCAAGTTCGTCATGGCGTTTGCTGCGACGGTCGTCGCTTTGACGTCGGTACCGGTGGTCGCACATCACACTGCGACGACGCTATACAGCGACAAAACGGTGACGATGAAAGGGACCGTCAAGGGCTGGCGCTGGTCCAATCCCCACTGCCTGCTGACGTTTGAGGTCAAAGGCGAAGACGGACAGGTCGTACAGTGGCTTGCCGAGACGCAGGCGCCGAACACGGTATACGCCGAAGGCTACCGTCCGAATTCCTTCAAGCCCGACGACCAAATCACCGTCACCGTGCGGCCAGCAGCGAATGGACGGCCATTTGGCCTGCTCACTCAGGCCCTGCTCCCTGACGGCACAAAGCTCGGTGATGCGACCACAGGCGGCCGCGGCACCCCTTAGAACCCATACTTGACGCCGAACTGCATGATGCGCGGCGTGCCGGCCTGCGTTGTGATACGACCGAACGTCGCGGCGGCGAAGTTCAGGTTCGGCACGTCCCAGTTGAAATTGTTGGTCAGGTTGAAGACCTCCACGCGCAGCTCCAGGTTCTGAGTCGATGCGATCGAGACCAGCCGCGAGATGGCGAGGTCGACCTTCCAGAATCCCGGGCCGTCGATGCTGTTCCGCTGGTAGGTGCCGAACCCTCCGGGCGCGGGCTGCGCGAAGGCCGCTCGATTCAGGTAATTGTTCAACGTCTTTTCGCCGTACACGTCGTTCGAGATCTGATCGACCCGCTGATTCGCCTGGCCGTTGAACGCATTGTCGCGCCCGCTCAGGATGTTGAGCGGGGTTCCCGATCGGATGTTGAGGATGCCTGATACTCGCCAGTTCGATGCGAACTGACCGAGCGCGCCGTTCACGTGCGGCGTCGTGTACCCGACCGTACCGTTGCCGATGTGCGTTCGGTCCCCGTCGCAGCGGCCGTAATCCGCATTCGGGTCGGCCGGATTGGTGAACCCGATCCCGAACTGCGCATTCGGCGCCATCTCGAGCCCCTCGCAGCGCGAGAACGTGTAGTTCGCATTCACGCTCACGCCGTTGGCCGAACGCCGCTGCGCCTCCAGCTTCAGCCCGCGATATTTTTGCGTGCCCACTGCCGCATGGCTGTCGAGATTGCTGATGAGCGCTGCCGATGCCGGATTTTCGCCAGAGAGCGACAGCACACGCCGCTGGTTCAAGTTGTTGTTGGTCGTGCACACCGGGAACGAAACGCCCTGCAGGACGCACGGACCAAGACCGAGGAACACGCCCGGATTCAGCGCCACGAGGCCCCACAGCCGGTCGGTGTAGCTGCCAAGATAGCTGACCGATGTGCCCCAGTTGGAACCAAGTTGCTTTTCGATGGTGACGTTCCAGGACTGCACGCGTGGTGCGTTGATGTCGGGATCCATCGACGACAGTGTTCCGCCAACCGGGTACACCGTATCCGGACCGACAGCGATCGGGTGGGGATTCCCGCCGATATCGCGGTACGGATCGTCGAACAGGCCGGACGGGTCGCTGACCAGCGTGCGGTTGCCGTACGGCGGTGCCGCGGCGAGGTTGTTGAAGTACTCGCCTCCGGGATAGTCGTACATGAGCGCGTACGACGACCTGATGGCGAGACGCCCGTCGCCGCGCACATCCCACGCCACGCCCGCGCGCGGCGAGAAGTTCCACCATTTCTTGTTCAGCCCCGATGTGCCCGGTGGAAAGCCCGGATCACCCGGATAGATGAAGCCTGCGGGCGCGTTGTGGAACACCGAGCTCTTCACGTTCTGTTTGAAGCGGTCGCGATCGAAGATCGTGTTGGCGCCGCGCGTGAGGTTCTGGCTGAAGAACGGCTCCCAGCGGATGCCCGCGTTGATCGTCACGCGTCTGGCGGCGCGCCACGTGTCCTGCGCGTAGACGCCCTGGTACCACTGGTAATAATCGACGCCGGAGAGGCCCGATTGATCGATCGTGGCGACGCGCCCGAGGAGCATGTCCGCCAGTCCCAATCCTGACGCCTGGCCGGTGAAGGTCCACTGTCCGCCGCCGCGGGCCCACGTCCTGAACGACACTCTGAAGTGGGCGACGCTCGCGCCGAGCCCGATCTGGTGGTCGCCCTTCACCAGCGTCAGGTCGTCATTGACCTGGAACGAGTTGTTGTCGGCGATGCCCCGCGTCGATGTCGCAGCCGCGATCTGAAACCCGCCTGTGACGACGACGATCATCGAGCCAGGTACGTAGGTGGCCGCTTTGATGCCGAGAGACGGAGGATCGAAGTACGGGTCGTTGTCGCGATTGACCGCCGTGCGGTTGAAGGCAAAGCGGAGCGAGTTGACGGTGTTGCTGCCGAAAATCTTCGTGTCGCCGAGCGTCAGCGACTGCGCCAGGTTGTCGATCTTCGGGTTCCTCGTCGTCAGAATGTTGCCTGTCTTGCCAAAGGCCGACGGTTTCTTGTCGCGCGAGGCCATGTAGCGGCCGAACACGGTGTGGTTCGCGCCGAGTTGGTAGTCGAGGCGGCCGACGTACTGCCCTTCGTCGCGATCGTCCGGCTGGCTGTAGGTAATCTGTCCGCAGGGATCGGTCGTCTTCGGCAGGAAGCCCGCCATCTTCACCGCGGCGGGACTGAACCGCGCGGGATCGATGCGATTGCCGACAAAACCGGCGCCGAGGTTGACCTGGCGCCCCTGGCATGCCGCCGACGCGAACGTCGTGAAGTCGCCTGCCAACATCGCTGCGGTCGGCACAAACGCAATGAGATCCGGCGGTGTCTGTCGCGTCCGCGTGCCCTGATAGCCGGCGAAATAGAACAACCTGTCATGAACGATCGGTCCGCCGACGGTGCCGCCGTACTGATTGCGCTTCAGCCCATCGTCGAACCGCTTGCCGTCGGGACCGATGCCTGCAAACGGGCTCTTCGCATTGAACCGGCGGTCACGAAGGAATTCGAACAGGTTTCCGTGAAGCGTGTTCGTGCCCGACTTGGTCACGGCGTTCACCGAGGCAGCCGAGCGCATGCCGCTCTGCGCGGCGAGACCGCTCGTCGCGACGCGGAATTCCTGCAGCGCGTCGGGAAAGGGAAGCGGAAGGCTGGCGGAGTTCTGCGGATCGTTGTGCACGGCGCCGTCGAGCGTATACGCCACGCCAAACTGCAGTCCGCCGGCGACTGAGATGTTGACACCGCCTTGGAAGTTCCTGCTGTTCGGACGGTCGGTCTCGACCGCGGCGCCGGCGAGGATGATGAGATCGGTAACCTGTCGTCCCTGCAGCGGCAGCTCAACGATCCGCTCCTGTTCGACGACGGTGCTGATGCCAGCGCTGCGGACGTCGACGAGCGGCGCCGCACCTTCGACGGAGATGGTTTCTTCGACGTTGCCGAGAGCGAGCGCGACATTGATCGTCGGCTTTGCGTCGACGCGCAGCACGATGCCGGTCTGCACGTAGCTGCGGAACCCCTGCAGGGAAACCTCCAGCCTGTACGGACCGGTCGGCAGGTTCGTGATGACCCAGGACCCATTCGCTTCGGTAGTAACCGTTCGAGTAAACCCCGTGTCGGTCTGCGTGGAGGTAACGGTAGCGCCGGGAAGTACGGCGCCGCTCTCATCGGTGACCCGCCCGTTCAGTTCGGCGGTAGCCTGCGCCCGCGCAAGGGAGCTGGTGAGAAGAAGAACGATTCCGGTGATGACGACATTGCGAAGAATGGTGCGCATCGTTGTGACCCCCGCGTTACGGTTGCCATCCAGGTGGCGTTCCGGTCGATCGCTGGGGCACTAGTTTGGTGCCATCCTGCTTGGTCACTTTGCCGAGCCACGCGTATGGTTGGCCGACGAGCGGGAACCCTTCTACGGTAACCAAATCCCCGGTGTGCAGAGAATCTTTTGACCATCCCTCGCGCACCAGCCAGGCAGCCGGAGTCGTGTCAAAACGCCAGACGACCTGATCTCCGTTTGGTCCTTTGGTCTCGACGAACAGCTCGCTGTGTGGACTCCGCCATTCAAAGCGGACAACCCGGCCCTCGATCTTCACAACGTCCTTGAGGTTCTTGGAGAAGTACGCCGTAGAGTGATGCGCAAATGCGTCCACCGACCACCCGAATGTGACCGCAATCGCCAGAGTGAACCTCGCCGCCGCCGACAGTGTGCCTAACGACCGTCTCATGGGTGAGTCCTCGTGTGAGTTAGTTGTCGGGTGGGTAAATGGACTTGTGGAATTGCGCCCCGAACCTTGAATCCTCCGGGTCGCAATCGTAGGGCGTCAGCTCTTCCTTCCGAAGCGTGTATTCGTAGTCCCAGTGGAACGGTTGCTTGAGGACAAGTGGATCGACCGAGACTGTTTGCATTTTCAAAACGTCGCCTTCGCGCCAGTAAGTCTCGGTCACCTTCTTCATCGCCGTTGCGGGAACGAAACGGTTGGAATTGAATCCTCTCGAATCGGGAGTGAACTTGGTGGTCTCGACCACCAGCCGGCCTCCGTCGTAGCGGCCAATCGAGTGTCCCTGGATCGAGTAATCGTACGCCCCCGGTTTCGGATGACCGTGACCGTCCAGCCAGACGGTCCGGACGACGTCCATCTTCTCGTAGCGGATGATCACCCGATCGGGCTGCTGCGTGATTTGGAAGTCGTAGTCATCGTTCATCAGCGCCGGTACGGGGATCGGCACACAGTCATAGGTTGGTGAGAGGGCGTTCTCGTATGCCTTCTCATAGCCGAGAGCTCTGTTCGTGGGCGCCATCGGCGGGTTGGGCTTGCCGTTGAGAGGTCCCTTGCGGTGCCAGATTCCGGTGAGATTGGGAGTGGCCGACGACACAGCCGCGGACTGCGCCGCAACGCGCCGCGCAACGGGTTCGGCGCCGACGATGAGGAGTAAACCCGCCGCGAGGGCAAGAGCGACTGCGGTCTTCATGCCGGATCTCCATGGGATCACGCCTGCGAGGTCTCGAAAGTGCCGCAATTGTGCGGCGGGCGGCGGCGCCGGTCAAGAAATCAGTGACGCATTGCGACGACTACGCTCCCGGGGCGATACTTACGCCCCATGACCATTGCAGCGAAACAGGATGCGGCAGGGCTCGGCGTTCAAAAGGCCCTGCACATGTACCGGCAGATGATCGCCATCCGCGCCTTCGAGGAGCGCGCCAACGACCTGTATACGCGGGCACTTATGCCGGGACTGGCACACCTATATATAGGGGAGGAGGCTGTGGCCGTCGGCGTCTGCGAAGCGCTTCGCCCCGACGACTACATCACCAGCACGCACCGCGGCCACGGCCATTGCCTCGCCAAAGGCGCGGCGCCGGACCTGATGTTCGCGGAGCTCCTCGGCAAAGAAGCGGGTTACTGCAAAGGGAAGGGCGGATCGATGCACATCGCCGATCCGGGCACCGGCAACCTGGGCGCGAACGCCATCGTGGGCGGTGGGGCGGCGCTCGCGACCGGCGCGGCCTACGCGTCCAAGATGCTCGGACAGGACCGCGTGGCGGTTTGTTTCTTCGGCGAAGGCGCCCTCGGCCAGGGCGTGCTCTACGAATCGATGAATCTTGCACAGCTCTGGAAGCTGCCGATCCTCTATGTGTGCGAGAACAACATGTACAACGAGTACACGCATTTCTCGGAGACGACCGCCGGCGATATCCCAACCCGGGCGACAGCGTTTGGCCTGCAGTCAGAAACAGTTGACGGTCAGGACGTTCGTGCAGTCCACGCCGCGGCGTCGAAGATGGTGGAACGCGCCCGTCGCGGCGATGGGCCTGCGTTTCTGTTGATGAACACTTACCGGTTCCGCGGCCACCATGTCGGCGATATCGCACGGGATTACTACCGGTCGAAACAGGAAGAGCAGCGCTGGATGTCAGAGCGCGACCCGATTGCGCTCTTTGGCGGTTGGCTCGTGGCCGAAGGACTCGCCGAGAAGGGCGAGCTCGATCGCATGGAAACCGAGGTGGCTGCCGAGATGGATGCGGCCGTCGAGTTCGCCAAGAACGCGCCCTATCCGGATCCCGCGCGCGTCGATGAGGACGTCTATGCCTGAAACCGCAACCGCCGTTCGAGAAATCAGCTTCGCCGATGCCATCCGCGAGGCGCTCGCGGAGGAAATGCGGCGCGATCCGACGGTCTTCGTCATCGGCGAGGATGTCGCCGAGGCGGGCACTCCCTTCAAGGTCGTCAAAGGTCTCGTCGATGAATTCGGCAAGGCCCGCGTCGTTGACACGCCTATCTCCGAGGCGGGATTCACGGGGCTCGCCGTGGGCGCCGCGATGGCAGGCATGCGGCCGGTCGTCGACATCATGTTCGGCGACTTCATGACGCTGATCATGGACCAGGTCGTCAACCAGGCCGCGAAGATCCACTACATGTCAGGCGGCAAGTGGAAGGTGCCGATGGTGATTCGCGCGACGATGGGCGCGACGCGCAGGTCGGCGGCGCAGCATTCGCAGTCGCTGCACGCCTGGCCGAGTCACATCCCCGGATTGAAGGTGGCGATTCCGTCAACGCCGTACGATGCGAAGGGACTCCTCAAAGCCGCGATCCGCGATGACAATCCGGTCGTCATCTTCGAGGACAAGATTTCCTACGCCAAGGTGAAGGGCCCCGTTCCCGATGAGGAATACGTGATTCCTCTCGGTGTCGCCGACATCAAGCGCGAGGGGAGCGACATCTCGATCATTGCCACGAGCAGCATGGTGCAGGTGGCGCTCGGCGCGGCGGTGATGCTCGAGGAGGTCGGCGTCGATGCCGAAGTGGTCGATCCGCGGACGACGTGGCCGCTGGACGAGAAAACGCTGATCGAGTCCGTTCGCAAGACATCGCGGTGCATCGTCGTTGACGAGGGGTACTTCAGATACGGCATCACGGGAGAGATTGCGTCGGTGATCGCGGAGAACGCGTTCTACGATCTCGACGGTCCGGTGCGGCGACTCGGTGCGCGCCACGTGCCCATACCGTTTGCGCCGCCGCTCGAGGACGCCACGGTTCCAAACGAGCGCGACGTCGTCGCGCTCGCGCGTCAAATGTGCAACAAATGATTCGTGATTTGCGATTTGTGATTCGCGATTTGTGATTGGCGATCGGTCTTTTCACATCACTAATCACCACTAGCCGCGGAGGAGATAACGGTGGCGTTGAAAACGTTCGGCACGATGGGCGTGGATTGGGAGCAGCGGGTCGACTACGACCGGCTGCGGCGCGAGCGCCTCGCACGTATCAAAGACCTGCTCGGCAAGTCGTCGATGGGCGCGTTGCTCTGCTTCGACATGAACAACGTGCGCTACATCACCTCGACCCACATCGGCACGTGGGCGCAGGACAAGAACAGCCGCTTCACGCTGCTGCCGCAGAACGACGAGCCGATTCTCTGGGATTTCGGCTCCGCGGCACGGCATCACCAGCTGCATTGCCCCTGGCTCGGCGAGCGCTCGCGCGCCGGCATTCCCTCGATGCGCGGCGCCATGACACCCGAGATGGGACGTGCCGAAGACGTGGCGAAGAAGATTCGCATCGAGCTGGAGAAGCGGGGGCTGCAGAAGGAACCGCTTGGCGTCGACATCATCGAGCCCGATGTGATGATTGCGCTGCAGCGCGAGGGTATCTCGATCGTCAACGGCCACGCCCTGATGTGCGAGGCGCGCGAGATCAAGACCGAAGACGAAATCACGCTGCTCAATATGTCCGCGATGATGGTGGATGCCGCCTACTACGACCTCTACAAGGCGATGAAGCCGGGGATGCGCGAGAACGAAGCGGTCGCGCTGGTTGCCGAGCGCCTCTACGACATGGGCTCCGAATACGTGGAAGGCGTCAACGCCATCTCGGGTGAGCGCTGCAGTCCGCATCCGCATTTGTTTTCCGACCGGGCGCTTCGGCCGGGCGACCCCGTCTACTACGACATCCTTCATTCCTACATGGGCTATCGCACCTGCTATTACCGGACGTTCGCCGTCGGCTCCGCGCCACGCGCACTCGTCGACGCATACAAACGGTGCCGCGATTATCTCGACGCGTCGATCGAGCTGATTCGACCTGGCCGGCTCACGTCAGAGGTCGCGTCGGTGTGGCCGAAGGCCCAGGAGTTCGGGTTCCCGAACGAGGAGGCGGCGTTTGCGCTGCAGATGGGACACGGTATCGGGCTCGCGATATGGGAGCGGCCGATGATCAGCCGTCTCGTTTCGCTGGATCATCCACATGAGATCAAGCCTGGGATGGTCTTTGCGCTGGAAACGTTCTGGCCGTCGACCGATGGCTGGAGCGCGGCGCGCATTGAAGAAGAAATCGTGGTGACGAAGACCGGCCATGAAGTGATCACGCGCTTCCCGGCGGAGCAGCTGCTGGTTGCAGGCGCGCCGTTCGTCACCGTTGACGGGACGCTGCCGATCATCCGCGAGACGGAGCAGCCACCGAATCCGCAGGTGGTGGAGATGATTGCGAACGCCGCGCGCGCTGAAGCCGACGCCGGCGAAAAGGTGGGTGCGAGCAGCTAGATGGCCGTCAGCGTGGTGATGCCTGCGCTGGAGATGGCGCAGGAGACCGGCAAGCTCATTTCGTGGCTGAAGAAGGAAGGCGAAGCGGTCCGCAAGGGCGAGATGCTGCTGGAGGTCGAGACCGACAAGGCTGTCGTCGAAGTGGAAGCGGCGGCAGATGGCATTCTCGCCGCCGTTACGGCGAAACCTGGCGACGTCGTCCATGTCGGCCACACCATCGCGTGGCTTGTGCAGCCGGGCGAAGCGCCACCCGCTGCGGTCCCTCCGGCTGTCGCATCGGTCGTGACCGCGCGTAGGGGCGTCGAGGCGGACCTTCAGACCCCCTCTGCCGCGACCCGCGGCGCACCGCGCATTTCCCCGAAGGCGCGCCGTCTCGCACAGGAGAAAGACGTCGACATCAGCCGCCTGACCGGCTCCGGCCCCGGCGGCGAGGTTCTCGCCGACGATGTTCTTGCGGCGGTGGAGCGGCTGAAGCCGGCCCCTACAGCGGAGCACGGATTCGTCCGTGAGTCGCCCAACGAAGGGGGTCGAACCCCCTCAATAGGTCGGCTCATGGCGGAGCGGACGACACAGAGCTGGACGACCGTTCCGCACTTTTTCGTCACGCGCGAGATGGATGCCGGTGGCCTGAACGAGGCGCGCGCCCGGCTGCTGCCGGCGATCGAGAAATCGCACGGCGTCACGGTCACACACACCGATCTTCTCGTCGCGCTCGTGGCGCGCACGTTGGTGAAACATCCTCGCCTCAACGCCAGCTGGGAACCGCAGGGGGTAGTCGCGCATCAGGAAGTGAACATCGCGCTGGCGATCGGCGTCGAGAACGCCGTGGTGACCGCTGTGATTCCGCACGCCGATCGTGCAGCGCCCGGCGACATCGCCGTTCGCCGGCGAGAGCTGACGCAACGTGCGCAGGCGGGACGTCTGCAGCCGGCGGACATCACGGGCGCGACGTTTACGATCAGCAATCTCGGGATGTTCGGCGTCGACGCCTTCACCGCTATCATCGTGCCGCCGCAGGCCGCCATTCTCGCCGTGGGTGCGATCGCCGATCGTGTGGTCGCGGTCAACGGTCAGCCAGCCGTCAGACCGATGCTGTCGATGACGCTCTCGTGCGATCATCGCGTCGCGTCCGGCGTGCAGGCCGCCGAGTTCATGCGCGATCTGGTCAACGCCATCACATCTCCACAGCTCTGAACAGATGCCTGACACATTCAAGAACTTCGTCGCCGGTCAGTGGAAGGATTCGAACACCGGTCAGACGTTCGAAAACGAGAACCCCGCCAACAAAGGCAGCAACCTCGGATTCTTTCAATCGTCTGGCACGGTGGACATTGACGAGGCAGTCAGTGCGGCCGAGCTCGCGTTCCGCACCTGGCGCCGCACCGCCGTCGCAGAGCGCCAGCAGTACGTCGCGGAGTTTCTACGGCTGTTGAAGGAATCGCGCGAGGAGCTGGCGCGCGTCGTCACCCTCGAAAACGGCAAGACCCTCCGTGAATCGCGCGCCGAAGTCGATTCCGCGCTCGTCGAGGGCAACTATCACCTGACGCAGGTGTCGGCCTTCTACGGCCACACCGGACCCGGCGCCGGCCGCGACATCACGACATGGGTGCAGTACGAGCCGCTCGGGGTGGTCGGTGTCATCAGCCCGTGGAACTTTCCGATGAACGTGATGTGCCGCAAGACGCTGCCGGCACTGTTGACAGGGAACACGGTGGTGTTCAAGCCCGCGTCGTTCACGCCATGGTCGGGGATCTTCATGGCGCGCCTGTTCGAGCGCGCGGGCCTGCCAGCTGGCGTCTTCAACTGCCTCACCGGCCTCGGTTCATCGATCGGCAGCCGGCTCGTCGAAGATCCGCGTGTTCGCGCCATCTCATTCACTGGATCGACGGCCGTCGGCAAGAAGATCCAGGCGCAGGCCGCGGCTAATCTGACGCGGACGCAGCTCGAGCTCGGCGGAAAGAACGCGCTGATCGTGATGGCAGACGCCGATGTCGACGCGACGCTCGATGCCGCGGTCACTGCCGGGTTCTCCAACGCGGGTCAGTGGTGCACGTCGACGAGCCGGATCCTGCTGCAGCGTTCGATCGCCAAGCCATTTCTCGAGAAGCTCGTCGCACGATGCGAGAAGATGAACGTGGGCGATGGGCTGCACGACGATACGGACATGGGGCCGGTCGCCGGCCCACAGCAGTATCAGGACATTCGAAATGCCATCTGCCGCGCGCAGACGGACGGCGCCCGAATGATTGCTGGCGGCGATGCGGCGAAGGCGGAGGGCTACTTCATCCGCCCGACGGTGTTCACCGGTGTGCGCTGCGACATGGAGCTGTTCCGCGAAGAGATCTTCGGGCCCGTGCTGGCCATCTCTGAATTCGAATCGCTCGATGAGGCGCTGAAGGCGGCAAACGATTCGATCTACGGACTCTCGTCAGCGATCTACACCAGCGATCTCCGTGCCGCGCGGAAGTACATCGATGGCATCGAGGCCGGTCTCGCGCACGTCAACGTGCACACGGGATATAAGGAGCCGTCGATGCCGTTCGGGGGCGTGAAGCAGTCAGGTGCAGGACTTCCCGAGAACAGCGAAAGCGGGCTGGAGGCCTTCGTCAACCGGAAGGCGGTTTATCTTCGCTGAACGCTGCACGCGGACCCCTGGGTCAAGTGCGACGTGCGAGCCGTGCGATTGTGCGACCGTGCGTCCGATAGTGCGGCGTGCGATGGTACGGCGCGTCGGCAAGATCGCCTTGCATTGTGGCACCATCGCACCTCGCACCTTCGGACGCACCATCGCACCATCGCACCGTCGCCACCATCGCACCCATGTGTTTACGTTAGCGCCGCGAGATTCTTGCGCAGGGTCTCTGCGTCAATCTCGCGTTCCCACCGCGACACGACCACCGTCGCCACACCGTTGCACAGCATGTTGACCGTGGCGCGGCACATGCTCATGAAGCGATCGAGGCCGAGAATGAGTGCCATCCCGGCCACGGGAATCGACGGAATAACCATCAGCGTGGCGACCAGCGCGATGAACGCCGCGCCCTGAATGCCGACGGCGCCCTTGTGCGTCAACGCCGCGACGGCAAGCAACGTGAGGTAATTGCCAAACGTGAGCGGCACGCCCGTCGCCTGCGCGACGAAGACCGCGGCAAGCGTCATGTAGATGCAGCTCCCATCCGGATTGAAGATGTAGCCCGTCGGCGTGACGAGGCCGACCAGCGCCTTCGAGCATCCCAGATCCTCGAGCTTGCGCATCAGCGACGGCAGCGCCGGGTCAGACGAGCTGAGAGACAGCGTCAGCACGATCTCCTCGCGGATGTACTTGAGGAACCTGATGATGCTGAAGCCCGCCATCGCGGCGACCGCACCGAGCACGATGAGCACGAACAGCGCCGAGGTGATCCACAGCGTGACGATCAGCTTCGCCAATGGTCCGAGCGAGCTTAGGCCGTAGCGTCCGACGGTGAACGCCATCGCGCCGAACGCACCAATCGGGGCGAGCCGCATCAGCATGTTGACGACGCGGAACACCATCTGTGTCAGACCGTCGAGCACGTCGGTCACCGGCTTGGCTTTCGGGCCGAGCGAGGCGAGCGCGAACCCGACGAGGAGCGACACGAGGATGACGTTAAGGATGCTGCCGCCGGCGAAGGCCCCGATCACCGAATTCGGGATGATGTTCACGAGGAAGTCGGTCACCGTCTGCGCCTTCGCCTGACCGGCGTAACCGGCGACGGCCGTCGCATCGCCGGCGGTCGGCGTCGCATTGAAGCCTGCGCCCGGCTGCAAGATGGCCCCGACCACAAGGCCGATGATCAGCGCGATGCTGGTCAGCACTTCAAAGTAGAGAAGCGCCTTGCCGCCGACGCGGCCGACCTTCTTGATACTATCCATGCCGGCAATCCCGGCCGCGACGGTGCAGAAGATCACGAGCGAAATCACCATCGTGATCAGCCGGATGAACGCGTCGCCGAACGGACGCATCGCCTGGGCAGTGGTTGGCGCCACATACCCGAGAACAATCGCGAGGGCGACTCCCAGGAGCACCTGTCCCCACAGGCTCCTGTAGAACGGCTTCCGAGCGGCGGTAGCGGCAGCGGCGGTCGCGGGCTGTGAGATGACTGTGGCCATGGGGTGCAGATACTACCCTTGGAGGATTCTGAGTCAATGGCAAATCTCGGATACATCGGCCTCGGCGCAATGGGCGGCCGGATGGCCGCCCGCCTGCTCGACAAAGGACACGTCGTCACCGGCTACAACCGCACAAAAGCGAAGGCGCAGTGGCTGATCGACCGCGGGATGAAATGGGGCGACACGCCGCGAACCGTCGCCGAAGCGGCCGACGTTATTTTCGTGATGGTGACTGACTCAAAAGCGCTCGACGGCGTTGCCAATGGCCCTGAGGGCTTCATTGC
>Ga0310811_10002146_pt1 | contig 24610 bp, 23 predicted proteins | sample YCmetagenome_FD_207642 | JGI IMG/M metagenome (GOLD analysis project Ga0310811, IMG submission 207642) | Soil microbial communities from experimental microcosm in Duke University, North Carolina, United States - YC | ecosystem: Engineered > Artificial ecosystem > Soil microcosm > Unclassified ... | reverse complement strand
GGGTACTTGATTTCTGGCCCAAAAACGGGCCCGGCTGTGGGACAGATGTTCCTCGCGGGATTCGGCACGTTGTGGATGATCGGCTGGTGCCGGCAGATGCATGGAGTAGATATACCCACGCTCACTGTGATTGTGTTAGCTGGCAGCACTAATTTTTTGTGGGCGTTGTGTGAATTCCGGCGAGGCATGTCTGCTCATGACATGAGCGTGGAACCGTCGATCGAGATATCGCAGCGACGAGCGTTTAGGCGGGTGAACCTGATTCAATGGCTCGCTATCGGTGTTGCAAACATAGTTTTGAATGCGGCGGGTTACGTAGAGTTGATTGTGCCAGCGGTCATCCTGATTGTCGGCTTGCATTTCATCCCGCTTGCGCGGGCTTTTCGCTCTCGACAGCATGATTGGCATCGGCAGCACTACGTAACGGGGGGCGCGTTGATTGCTGTTGCGCTGGCATACCCGTGGATGGCAGGCGGCGGACCCAATTACCCGAAGGGCGAATTTGCAACCGGCAGTATTCTTTGGATCAGTGCGATATATTGGGGTACTGCAAGATCGTTTGCGCGTGTTCAGAATCGCCGAATCGCTTGTGACGCCGGCCAATAAAACCGCAATGAGATGTTGTGCATCCGTAGAGTGGCTCAAACGACTACTCATGGTCGACTGCCGCTCGATAGAAACCGCGCCACAAAGAGGTCACTCGTCGCTACTTACGAAGCCATGATAAATGACTGCGATGGCTGATCGGCATCCCCAACTCACGAGGGGCGAACGACCGTTATGCCTTGCAACCTGCCGTTGCTCGCGGGTGAGTTCGAAGGGCTGCAGTGGGTCGGCTTCGGCCGACCGTATCGGGCAGCAGTCGGCCATGAGATGACATCACATGTGCCGTCGCTCGGACGTGCTGACTTCGGCTTTGCCCTACAGTCGTTTTATTGGTGACGATAGAAGTCGTATTGTCGGCAGAAGCGGTTATCCAATTGCACAGCGGAACATGATAACTTCCTCATCTTAAATTTCCCATTTGAGGTATCTGGCTGGGTTGGTACGATTCACTTTTTCGTGGCTTTGCAGTAGTAACGTCCAAAGGGAACGGTCTAACGCATAACGTCAGCCACACTCTCGTGAAGCGAGTTGTGAAGCCCCGCTGCTGCTACCAATATGCCGTCAGCATTGACATCAAATGGAGTGCCGTCCAGCGAGGTGGCGATGCCGCCCGCTTCCTGCACGAGTAGGCAACCAGCTATCCAGTCGTATACATCCTTGCCGGTCTCGACATAGGCGTCCAAGCGCCCCGCAGCCACATAAGCCAGTTGGAGCGACGCCGCCGCCATCTGCCTTATCACAAACACGTGCTTTGATGTTTCCACCAATAGCTTGGCCGCGAGCGCGTGTTCGCCGGCGCCTCCACTATCGAATGGCGGCAGCGCTGTTCCAACGACAGCAGTATGCAAGTCAGCCTTGGCGGAAGCCTTGACTGGTCGCCCGTTCAATGTTGTGCCTTTGCCGGCCTCTGCAGCAAAGAGTTCGCGTTTGCAAGGATCGTAGACGAGCGCCAGGATGGCTTGCCCATCCTTGATCAGTGCGAGTGAACTGGACCATAGGGGTAGCCCCTGAAGGTAGTGGTAAGCACCGTCGATCGGATCGTAGACCCAGTAAGGCGCGGCGCCAGCTTGGGGATCCTGCTTGTCCTCCGAATCGTTCCAGCCAATCTCGGGAAAGGCAGCTTCAAGCGCAGACCGCATCTGCGCCTGGGACTGCTCGCTGACTTCGCGCACGCGGTCGATTAGCTCCGGAATGCTCTCGCTTCCTGAGCTTGCTTGGGCGCCGGAGGCAATTTCGTCGGTGATGCCACGAAGCAGTGCAGCGGCGACGGAAGCATATCTAGATTTCATTTCGGGATTCCTGGGGGCGAAGGTGTATTGCTGTGATTTCATCGAGTGTCCCGAATATGGTATGAGTGATGGCTCATATTTCATACTCGCATTTCCCGACCATGCCTTCACCTCGGAAGAAACAACTGCAACCCAGAAAGCGTCCCGCTCAGGCGCGGTCTGCCGAAACGGTGGCTGTGATTCTTGCGGCAGCTGCTCACATTTTGGAAAGAGACGGGTACAGCCAATACTCGACGAATACCATCGCAAAGCGTGCGGGCGTCAGTATTGGCTCGCTATATCAATACTTTCCCGGCAAGGACGCGATCACGATCGCATTGATCCAGCAGGAGGGTACGCGCGTGGTCAGGGCCATTGAGGAAGCTAGTCTGATCGGCAACTGGCAGGATGCGCTAATAGCCATGATCGACGTTGCCGCGCGACACCAGATCGCGCGGCCAGCTCTTGCGCGGATATTGGACTTGGAAGAATCTCGGTTGCAGCCAGAAAACAGCAAGGTTGAGATTTTGGCCATCTTGGAGGCGGTTCTCAAGCGTCGATTGAGTAATGCGACACACCTATGTCATCGCACGCTTGCGGTTGACGTCGTCGCCATTACCAGAGGCGTGACGGACATGGCTGCCGAGCAGGACGACGTTAGCTTGGACGATTTGCGGCACAGACTGGACTGTGCCGTTTTTGGCTATTTGGCCCGGGCATGCCCGACATGTGCTGTGTTTCCTGCCGAAACCTAAATGCGGAGAGTAATCGCCTGTTTCGGCCGGCAAGCGGCAGACGATTCCGCGTGGGCTAGTGGCCGTTGGGCCTTGCAGAACGGCCGTTGCAGTTGCGGTGACCCGAATGACAGCAACGGGTCGATCAGCGACATTCGAACCGCACGCCTCGCGCACGCTTGCGTGCGTAAATTTCCCTTTCTCGAGATGCCCCCTTTACCCGTCCGCCCCCTCTTGCTCTCCCCAACCGATTCAGCTCATTGCAGCTTTGCGGAATTCTGCTGCTGGTCACGCTTGACAGCATCGGAGAGGTAGTGGTCATCGATCTTCCGCCAGAGTCCAATCTCTCCCGCAGTCTCGGGCGGGACGCGACCCTCGCGAATCACAGCATCAGCGGACTTGCCCATCCCGGCACCCACGTCATTCGACGCGGCTGCTTTTTCAACGTCGGACATGTCGAGCTTGTAGATGAGTTCCGAAACGTCGTTCATGTGCTTCACAAGCTCGATAGCGAGCATGTAGTCGGCAATTTTCTTGCGCAGCCCGGCGGACGTGCCGTCGCCGTCGGACACCAGACTTTGAGTCCATTCTTGCGCGCCCGCGAGCGCGACGTCGATTGTGCAGGGCTTTGTCGCTTTCGCCGGCATCGCCACTGTGCCAGCCCCATATAGCTTTTCCAAAGCCAACAGCGCCACCTGCAAGTAGCCATCAGGTTGGTTCGATTGGTCTTCGACGTAAACGGTTTTCAAGTGGTTCAGTTCGGCCAGTTTCGCGAGTCGCTCGACCGCGTCAATGTCCCTCCGGCGCGCGCTTTCGAGAGTCTCCTTCATGCGCAGGACGACCGTCTGATCCGTAAGCTCGCCAAACGTCTTCCGGTCCTCGGCCGAGATTTGCGGCCCGAGCGGCCCATGCCCCTTCGCCTTTTTTCCTATTGCCATGAGCTTGATCGCGACCTTCCCAAGTTGGTCCGCGTAAGCAGCTTCCCGATCCATCGACTCCATCCACGCCGCCTTGGTGGCTTCTTGCAGGTAGCACTCGCCGGTTGCCGCGGGCGCCGCCCAAGCCACTGCGGGTGCAAACATGCACAAAACGGCCAATCTCGTATTCGTTTTCATTTTTTTGATCCCCGTTGTCGTCAGGATTATAAATTATGGATTCGGACGACCGAGTCCAGCCAATAGCCAACTGTCAGCGACGCCACGCCTCAGTACGGGGAGAACGAGCAACACAACAGTTTGTGTCAAACTCTATTTCATTAGCATGCGATCGCGTGCATCGCTAGGTGTCTGATTTTATTAAAGGCGTTGTGTCAAACTCTATTGTTCGTTCACAGATGTCTCGGTCCCGGCCGCTTGCGTCGCAGGCGTGTCGAACAAAGCCGATACCGGACCGGGCAGTTGCGTGTATCACGATGTGAGCCTGCGTGGGCACGTGGTCGAGCGGAGCTTTGAGATCTCCGGCTCAAGCGGCAACGGCTTTTCCACGAAGGGCGCGACAGTTGTCTCTCGCGGAGATCAAGCGAGTTTCACGTGGCGCTCGTTGGCGTTGCTGCTCGTTGCGGTAGCGATGTGGGCTCCTTCGTTGTTCTCCCTCTTCACCAAGCGCGCGAAGCCGGCGACGGCTCATTGATAGACCGGAAAAAGGACAACTATGCCGAAACTACCTGAAGGCGCCACACCGTCGCGGACGTGCCCTGACCGTTACAACTGCGCGGTGATGCGGCACGGGGACGAGCAGGCAATCGAACGGGGAACATGCCCTTACTTAGAGGCTGACGCCAATGGACGTCCGGGTATTCGTGCTGAGTGTCTCGCTCGTAAGCGCATGATCGACGCGTTGAAATCGTAAATCGGAAAAGCTTTACGCTCCGATCGGCTTGATGGCTATTGCTTTGGCGGTGGCACTGACCATCGGGGCTGGATGGCTTCTTGAAAAGAGTGGTGTATTCCCTCTTTCTACCGACGTTTGGCCCGTCTGCCCGGATGATGGCTCACGGTGTTTGGGATATGCAGGCCCGCATACGTTGGTAGGCTTCACCGGGTGGGGCATTGTAGTCTGGGTTGTCATTGGCGTTGCAGCGGTAATCCTGCGGTTCTTCTACATGCTCGCTTGGTCTGTGGGAGCGGAGTTGGTAGAGCGGTTCGCTATGGTCCGTTGCAAAGGCAGCGCAACACGATGAGCGCAAAACGTCTACTCCGGTTCGTTGCACTAATCGCGCTATCCCTTCTCGTTGTCGTCAACGCTGCGCGGGTGATAGGGGCGAAAGCGGGCGCAGACGTTGCGCTACGTTCGAAGGAACGCCTGCAACTGGTGTGGCCGTCGATCATGGACATGCCTGTGAATGACCGCGCGCTACTCGTCGGCCTCGCGATGACCTGTCATGTAGAACAGCGCCCGGCGATTGCAGGCGACGTGGTTGAGTGCCTTCGTGATGCCGTGGACGATCCGCACGCGATGCTTCCGAAAGGTGTAGATCGGGATAGCGCGCGTGTGAAGCTCGATCAGCTGCTCCACCAATGGAACGTCTAGGAAAACGCTATGCGAATTGACCACGACTACATTAAACGGATGATCGATACCATCCTGAGCCATCCTAGCCCTACGTTCACGATCGAAGATTTCGACAACGGCGGCCTTCCGTATCAAACGCCTGAGTTCGAATTTCACATGAAACTGTTCGATGACCAAGGGCTTATCGAGCAGGACGACGGAGACTCTGGATTCGGCTTAACCAAAGGTATAGATGGATACGCGTCGTGGTCGGTTTTACCGCTCCGGCTGACTTCGAGGGGGCACGACTTTGCCGAAGCGGTCTCTGAGAAAACCGTGTGGGAGAAAGTTAGAAAAGAGTTACCGGACGCGGCAATGTCTAGCTTGGTTACAGTGTCGGTCGGTTTGTTCCAAGCGTACGCGAAGAAGAAGCTTGGTTTGAACGGACTTTCTTCGGAACACGGTCAATTGTCCTGACTTGTGGAGAACGATGTGAATAAGACTGCGGTGGCAATAGTGAAGCTCGCCGGTATCCGTCGAGCGGCTGGAGCGTGTCTCGAAGTAAAGGGCGAGCGTACTTCCCGGCCGATCCAGAATTTCTCGGTGGCGGACGTTGGCCACCTATTCGCAGCCGCGGCTCGGGAAATCGGTGTGTTGCGCGAGGAACTTCCAGCGCTGTTCGGAGACTTCGCCGACTTCACAACGGAGCCGGAGCAGCAAACCGTCCAGTTGGGCCCGGACAGCAAGCAAGAGATGCGTTACTCACGACTCCAACTTGAGCGGCTCGCGCGGGATGTCGACCAAGTCTTCGAGATCCGCGCGAATAGCGAGCTGGCCGCCCCGTCGGTTTCTGCACGTCCGCAGCGAGTCTTTCTTAGCCACGGTCGCGCGCCTGACTGGCATGAGGTACAAGCCTATATCGAGCGCGATATCAAGCTTTCGACGTTAGAACTGGCGCAAGAACCAAACTTGGGAATGACCGTTCTCGGGAAACTCGTGGAAGCCGCGGAACAGTGCGACAGCGCCGTTATCGTGATGACGGGAGACGACCTTGATGCGGATGGACAGGTTCGCGCACGGGAGAACGTGATTCATGAAATCGGATTCTTTCAAGGGAAATATGGCTTATCTCGCGTCGTACTGTTGCATGAGGAGGGTGTGAACATCCCGACAAATATTCAGGGTCTTGTATATACCCCGTTCCCGAAGGGCGTTATCCAGGCAACCTTCGGTCTGCTCGTTCGCGAGCTGGGCGCGATGTACGGGAAATAGTTGACGCCGCGTATCTCGGAAAACACCTGGCGCGCGAGCGCCCCGTAAAACCGGCCGGTAGCCGGAGAGAAGAACGCATGTCCAAGACGTACAAAGAGTTGCTGGCAGAGCAGCGTGAGCTCGAGGCGCGTATCGAAGCGGCACGGCAAGCCGAGCGCGATCAAGCGATGACTACGATTCGCGAGCTAATGGACCAATTCGACATCACCGCTGCTGAACTTTCGACGAAGAAGCGCGGCCCGAAGAAGACCGGCCCATTGCCGCCGAAGTATCGCGATCCCGAGAGCGGTGCGACATGGAGTGGTATGGGCCGTGAACCGCGTTGGATCGCAGGCAAAGATCGCAAGGCGTTTGCAATCTGACGGACCGGAAAAGATTGGAAAATTGAACATGGCGGTCAACGTGACGAATACTGCAACTCGCTATGAGGAGGTCGCACAGATCCTCCTCAACCGGTTTGCTGAAGACTTTGGTCTTTCCTCCGTCGAGGGCAAGCAAGATATGGCCGGAAAGCTCACCGGCACTAGCTGGGAGATTGACGCAAAAGGCGTGGTCGAAGGGGGAGATGCCTTTTTGATCGTTGAATGCCGGCGATATACGACGTCGAAGCTGGCACAAGAGGACTTGGCCGCGATCGCATATCGAATTTCTGACGTTGGCGCGGCCGGAGCAATCACAGTGAGTCCGCACGACCTCCAATCTGGAGCAAAGAAGGTCGCCGCGGCGAACAATATCGTGCACGTTCGGCTCACGCCGGACAGCACCCCCGAAGAGTTTCAACTTCAGTTTCTCGACAAAATGCGCGTGGGATTCCACGATGAGGTTTCGATAAAGGCAACAGACCATCTGACGATCACCGTCACCAAAACGGATGGGACAAGCTGGACCGAAGAGTTCTAGGAAAAGCGATGACGTTCATGCCGACAGATTGCTCACTGGCGATGAGTGCACTGCTACGTACGCTACAAGGCCCCGCGCCTGATCCCACGATCGCCGGCATGCCTGCTGCCGTCTTCGGCAACATCGTCAGCGGCGTAGTCGGATCGGTCATCACTTTGCTTGGAGTCTTCGTTTCCAGCTGGCACAGCCGTCGGCTCAAACGAGTTGAACTCGGACACGATGCGACACAGCGCGACCGGGAGCGGGAGATGGCACTACGGAGGGACGTTTTTCTGCCAGCAGTCGAGGCCGCACTGGCGATGCAGTCTTCGCTGGGCGCGTTGACTAACCTTGATTCGCCCGTGGGACCCGCGTCGGAGCGCTTTCAGGTAAGTAATGCCACGTTTGCGAAGGTCGCGGCTGTCGGGACGCAGGAAACCGTCGCAGCCTGCCAAAATCTCAGCAGCGGACTGGGTGTCGCATTCTGGGAGCTTTCGCTGCAACGGGCTGCGTTGCAGCATCACCAAAACCGCCTAACTGATCTGGACAGGAACATTTCGATTCACGAGGGCTTGCGGGATTCGTGGATAAAAGTTCAGCAGGATCTTGTTGCGAAAGGTGAGAAAAGCGCCGAGATATGGCACGCGGCGAGAACACAATTCACGCAGCACATGAATGAGATTGGCAAGGCCCTGGCCGAGCGAGGCACTATCATCCGTCAGCGGGAGTTGAAGCTCCTCGAGGCTAATGAGATCTTCTTGAAGCAGCTGGAAACCCTCAGCCCGCTGTTTCCACCCGCCCTGATCGCGATGCGTCGAGAGCTGCAGCTCCCGCTAGACGAAGCCGCGTTCCTCGAACGCTACAATAAACTGCGCGCTCAACAACTCGCTATGGTCAAGCAAGCGCTCACTGAGGTTCGAGCCAATCTAGTTGCGACGCACCAGTCGGTAACCCCGGCTTGATAGGAAAAGGAGGGAGCACGCTGGATTCGGACGAGTGGCAAAGGCGCGTGGTTGCCAGCGGCGTCACCCTTTGTCCTGCGTGCACTTCGGCATACGTGACAATGGGTGCTTGCGCGATCGGAAGCATGACAGTGCATCAGGAGTACGTCTGCGAGGACTGCCAGTACGAGTTCACGGCGCTCTTTGCCTTGACCGCCTGCTACGCGGGTCACCCTAAACTGTAGGAAGAGCCGGCATGTCGGACTCGGTCTTTATCCCAACTGCAGATTGCCCGGTTGCTGCCGAGCGCCGGACCTCGCCGACGACCTCCGCCACGCGCGCCAACAAGGCATTGAAGGCCGTCGCGGTGTGGCCGATCTCGTCCATGCGTTCGACCTTCGCCGTGTGGGTCAGGTCCAGCGATTGGCTCACGTTCTGCAACGTCTGTTGGATACTGTTCAAGCCTGCGGTCATCAGGCGGTACAACTGGAAGCCCAAGCCACCGCTCACCACCAGCGCCGCGACCATACAGCTCACCAGCAGCCAGAAGGCCTGCGCGTAAGCGGCGTTGTTCGCCTCGCGCAGGTCGTGGCTGAGCTTGTAGTTGTAGCCGAGCTGCGTATCTACGCCCGTCCTCAATGCTGCCGCCCCAGGGTGTATCGCGCCGGCCATCAGTATCGCCTTGGCACCCTCCAGATCGCCGCCGCGGGCTTTCGTCTGGAAATCTTGAAGGGCGACCCGGTAGGCGGCGAGATTCGCCTTGTCGGCTTCCAGCATTTTCCGGTCGGTGTCGTCCGAGATATCGTCGCGCTGGTAGGTGGCGATATGCTGGTCGAGATCTTTATTAAGGGCGTCGATGTCTTGCCCGACTGCGGCCCTGCCGGCGTCATCGGTGCTCAGCAGGTACCGGTAGTCCAGCCGGCTGAAGGCGCCCACATCGTGCTTGATGCCGTCCAGCTCCTGGATGCTGGGAAGGATATTGACCTGGACATACTCGAAGCGCTGTTGCGCCTGGTTGAGTCGCCACAGACCGATGCCTCCGACGAAAAGGAGTGCCACCAGGGCAACGGACAGTGTGAGGAGCAGGCGTCTGGAGAGGGTCATGCGCGTCATTCCTATATGGCATTTGCGATCAACCCGATTTATCGACGATATTTACTTGTCGGGCGTATCGGTGGCCCCCAATGGGCACGACGCACATCGCGACTGGACCCAGCTACGATTCAAGCGAGGCGATCCGGAAAGCGGCCGGGGCGCGTTAGCGCGAGATTTAACATAACGCCCGATCAAACGGTGGCGGCCGTACTTTAAAAGGGCCGACCGAGTTACGGTCGGCCAAACGATTCTGGCCTTATCCGAGGGCTGGGTCAGAATGTGATAACTGATGAGGGGGGAGGCGCTCTTCCGAGATCAACCGACTGGCCAGTTTTCCCAAAGGCGTGTCCGGATGGCGGCAATCAGGCGAATTCGACTGAGTGCCCAGCCATTTCGCCACCTGTTCCCCTGGCATCGGATGGGCGATCGCATAGCCTTGGGCGATGTCGGCACCCAAAATCGCCACCGCTTCGAGGATCCCGGCCTCTTCGATTCCTTCCACGACCACCGTTTTGCCTAACGCGTGCCCCAGCCGAATCAGCTGGTAGATAAAACGCAAGGCGTCCGAGGCATCGTGGCCGGCCAGGTTAGAGATCTGCCGGTCAATCTTGACCAGATCGAACGGCACTTCGCGCAAGCGGTTCAGGCTGCTGTACCCCGAACCGAGATCATCCTCGGCCAGCTTGATCCCGAGCCCCTTGAATTTGGTCAGCTCCCGCAACACGTCGACACCGAGAGGAAACGCGTCCGTCTCCACAATTTCAAGGGTTAGCCTGTCGGGGGCACAGCCGCACGCTGTCAGCGCCCGCTGCGTCGCTTTGAAATAACGGTCGTCGCTCAGCGCACTGGGCGGCAAGTTCACGGAGACGTTCAGGTCAATGCCGTCACGCAGCCAGCGAGTTCGTTGGGACAGGGCCTGCATCAACCCACGGGCGTATAACTCCACGAAGTCGTCAGATGACAGCGCCGGAAAAAACTCCCCCGGTGTTAGCAGCCGGTCGCCATCGCGCAATCGGGCCAGCGCCTCGACCTTGGTGATGCGCCGCGTCTTCAGATCCATAAGCGGCTGGTAGTGCATTTGCAGCGCATCGCTTTTTAGCAAGGCTGACCACTGCTGCCGTACCGCATACGGGACCGTACCGGTGCGCCCCTCTAGGCGCTCGATTCGCGCAAGGGCGAACCCCAAAATGGTTTGCAACAGCGTGATGAAAGCGATCCGGTCGGCGGCCGTAAAGCCGCCCGGAAAAGCGCTGTACAGGCTAAGGATAGCCTGGGGGGACTGTTCCGGCTGGCACAGCGGAATGGCCACGCTGGAGCGAAAACCGGCTTGCCGCGCGGCGTCTCGCCAGGGTGCCATCCGGGGATCCATCTCAAAATTGACCGAGCGCTCCACCTCACCGCGGTGCCAGGCCAGACCGGACGGCCCTTGGCCCTGTGACCGATCGCCCGTCATGATCTGGCTTTCTGCGGATCGCTCCAGCGCCGTGAGGTACGTTGCGATCGTCTCGCCCGCGACTGACTCGAAACGGAACGCCCCCTGGCTATCCGGCCGGCCCACCGAGCAACCTGCCACTTCCGCATGGGTGCCCAGTAGCTCCACGACGCTACTGATCAGGTCGGAGTAGCTATCGGTCTTCCACGCCAGCCGCGTGATGCGCAGCAACACGTCCTGACGGGAGGCCTGCAAGCGCTGGTACGCCTCGGTCTGCCAGGCGAGATCGCGGGTCAGCCGCCGGCCTAACACCGCGAGCGCTTCTTTGTGCACGGCCGTATCGACCGTGTCCTGAATTACAGCGGACAGGATCCCCCGGCCACGAATCAGGTCTTCGCGGTCCAACCCCACTGTGGCGCGGATATGCCCTACCCGCAGCGCCATCGCGCGATGCTCCCTCGCGGTCAGGTCCGGGGCCGTCAGCGCGTACAGATTCTTCAACTGCCGCGCTTTAAGCTGCAGGAGCTCCGGCTCTGACAGGATCTCAAGGATCTTCCTGGATCCGGGCAGACGGGCCAGGCCGTCGAAGAGCCGGTTCTCAATATCACCGGCATGATGCCGCAACGCTTCGCTTAAAGCGGTCAGTGCCGCCCGCCAGTTCGGGCTGTAAAGCTGGGCCTCATCGTCCATCAGGTCAGCGTCGAGGAGTGGGGCAGGGCCGTGGTTCGACATACGGGTGTCTCCAGATCAGCTCGGTTGCCCGCGTGAAGCAGCGCTAGGCCAAGCGATGAGCTAGTGAGATGGGCCGATGCCTGACCCAGTGCACCGAAGATGGCATTGGTCGAGTCAAGCAGCGTCGAGTGATATTCGGCGGGCAAGAGCACGTCGTCCGTCGGTGACATGGCATCTCACGCTCTGTCATGCAGGGCGCTGCCGCGCCCGCAAAACCGACTCGGCTTACGCGGTTACGACGACTTCCCGCGCAACGAGATCCTCGTCGCTCAGGAAGCGATCCATGTCCAGCATGATCAGCATCCGGTCATCCACGGTCGCCATCCCCGTCAGATGGTCGGTATTCACCGTCGATGAGAGGGTCGGGGTGTCCTTGATGTCGTCGGCACCAATCTGGACGACATCGGACACCGCGTCGACGACCGCACCCACGACCGCTTCACGCACGTTCAGGATGATCACCACGGTCTGCTCGTTGAACGACGCGAGCTCGAATGCGCAGGTCGAGGATCGGCACGATGCGGCCGCGCAAATTGATCACCCCCAGAATATGCGCGGGCGCGTTGGCGATACGCGTGACCGTCTCGTAACCGCGAATTTCCTGCACTTGCAAGAGGTCAACCGCATAGTGCTCGGCGCCGAGCGCGAAAGCGAGGTACTCGCGCTTGGCGTGCGCGGGGTCATTGTGCTGGGCCTTTATCGTCGTTTCCATCGAGGTTAGAACGTCTTCCAGTCAGATTCGGATTCGACAGGCAGCGCTTCGCTCCCGGCGGTGCGCGCTTGTGATTTCGACGACGAGTGAGGCGCGCTTAGGACCGGCTGCGCCGACGCGGGGCGCGCAGCAGCAACTGCCCGGGTGGGCGTCTTGCCCGGCGTGCGACGCGGCATGACGCTACGGGATGTGGTGACCGCCGCGCGCGCCGAGCCGGCGTTGCCGACCGTCTCATCGACCTTGAACACCGCGACGGCCTCGCGCAGTCCCCGAGCCTGGTCGGCCATCGACTGTGCCGCGGCCGACGCTTCTTCGACGAGTGCCGCGTTCTGCTGGGTTACCTGATCCATCTGAACGACCGCCTGATTGACCTGCTCAATGCCGGTGCGCTGTTCTTGCGACGCTGAGGAGATCTCGCCGATGATGTCGGTCACGCGGCGCACCGAGTGGACGATTTCATTAATCGTACTGCCCGCTTCCTCGACGAGCCTCGAGCCGGCGTCCACCCGATTCACCGACTCGCCGATCAGGTCCTTGATTTCTTTGGCCGCCGTCGCACTGCGTTGGGCCAACGTGCGCACTTCGCCGGCCACCACGGCAAACCCACGCCCCTGTTCGCCGGCGCGCGCGGCCTCGACCGCGGCGTTCAGCGCCAGGATATTGGTCTGAAACGCGATGCCTTCGATCACCGTGATGATCTCCCCCACCTTGGCGGAACTGGCGGAGATCCCGTGCATCGTCTCCACCACGCGTCCGACTACCTCGCCGCCCCGCTGCGCGATGTCCGAGGCCGTGGTGGCGAGCGTGCTCGCCTGCTGCGCGTTGTCCGCGTTCTGACGCACCGTGGCGGTCAACTCCTCCATGCTCGAGGCGGTTTCTTCCAGCGACGCGGCTTGTTCTTCCGTGCGCTGCGATAGATCGGTGTTGCCCGCCGCCAGTTGTTGCGTTGCGCTTGAAATCGATTCGCTGGCGTGCTTGACCCCGCCCACGATCGTCGCCAGTTGGCTGATCGCCTGGTTCAGCGACTCCGCCACGGCGCCGACTTCATCGCGGCGCAGCACAGCGATGTTAACCGACAGGTCACCCTGCGCCAACGCCTCGGCGCCCTCGACCACGCGCTGCAGCGGGCGGACGATCGACCGCGTCGCGATCACGCATAGGACCACCGCGATGACCAGGGCCACGGCCGCCAATCCCCAGAGCACCTCGCGCGCCGTCGCATAAGCGTTAATGCTTTCCTGTACAGCAGCCTGGGTTCCGATTTGCTGAAAATCACGGAAATCGTTGATCGTCTTCAGGAGCGCTATTTGATACGGCACCACGCCCAGCATCGTGGCCCGTGCCCCACTGCTGTCATGAGCGGCCAATTGCTGATAGACCGGACGAAGCGCCGCTGAATAGGCCTGTCGTACCTGCATCAGGTGATCGAAGGCGACGTGGCCGCGATCTGTGTTAACGTGACTTTCGATCGCCCTGTAGCGATCCGAATTCTCTTTGACGTTCTCCTGCAATTGCTCGTAGTCAGCTTGTTGCGCGTCGGGTTTCGGTTCGTCGAGCGTGCGGTATATCAGCAGCGCGGTACGGTACGTCCCTTCCTTCAGGTCATTGGTGAGCGCTATCTTGACATTGCGATCGTTCATGATGTACTGCGTATCCGCATTCATGCGCGACATTTGCGCACCGACCGTCACGCAAATCACCAACAACAAAACGAGCACCGCACCGAATGTGGCGGTCAGTCGCGCCCCGATTTTCATGGCCATGTTGCAACTTCACTTATATGAAAGTGTAATATTTCACTTATCGGCATGAGTCAGCGATAGTTAAGGGCATACCCCCTAATTTTTACCCGGCTGTTTACACGGCGCCTACGCGAGCCTCGCGACTGGAGCAGCGCTACGAGCTGGGCGCGGCTCATTTCGCACCGCGTTCAGCTGTGGCAAACTACCTTCTTACCGGTCTGTCCAATGTGTAAAATGCTTTCGGCGGACAGTGGCAACCGGCTCAGCGAGGGAGGCCACTAGGTGGATTTGTCTCCGCGGTTCGCCGCCCTTGGGGATAGCGGCTCCCAGGTCTTATGGGAGGACGGCGAACGCGCACTGTGCCGGACAGGATGGCCGATGGCTGACGGCCGGCAGAGCGCTGTACTGGCCGCACGGCCCACCGCAGAGCACCCGACGCCAGCCAGTCTCGAGCGCCTCGCGCACGAGTACGGCCTGAAGGATGAGCTGGAAAGCGCATGGGCGGCGCGGCCGCTGGAACTGGTGCGCGAAGGCGGTCGAACGCTCCTGTTGCTCGAGGACGCTGGCGGCGAGCCGCTCGCCGGGCTCCTGACGGCCCCCTTGGAAATGGGGCGGTTCTTGCATCTCGCGATCCGCATCGCCGCCGCGCTCAGGAAGGTGCACCAGCGTGGCCTGATCCACAAGGACCTTAAGCCGGCCAATATTCTCGTGAACGCGGACGGAGAAGTGCGGTTCACCGGGTTCGGTATTGCGTCACGCCTGCCTCGCGAGCGGCAGGCGCCTGAGCCGCCGGAGACCATCGCCGGCACGCTCGCCTATATGGCCCCCGAACAGACTGGCCGTATGAACCGCTCGATTGACGCCCGCAGCGATCTTTATGCGCTCGGCGTCACGCTCTACCAGATGCTCACGGGCTCGCTGCCGTTCACCGCGGCCGATCCGATGGAGTGGGTGCACTGCCATATCGCGCGCAAGCCGGTGCCGCCGAGCGAGCGGTCGGAGAAGGTCCCCGCCGCGGTCTCGGCACTCATCATGAAGCTCCTGGCCAAGACGGCCGAGGAGCGCTATCAGACCGCGAGCGGCGTCGAGCGCGATCTGCGGCGGTGCCTCACCGAGTGGGAAACCCACGGACACATCGAGGCGTTCCCACTGGGGCAACAGGACACGCCCGACCGGCTGCTGATCCCCGAAAAGCTGTATGGGAGGGCGCGCGAGGTCGAGACCCTGCTCGCCGCCTTCGATCGCATCGTCAACAGCGGAGCTCCCGAGCTCGTGCTGGTTGCCGGCTATTCCGGGATCGGCAAGTCTGCCGTCGTGCATGAACTGCACAAGGCGCTGGTACCGCCGCGCGGGATGCTCGCCGCGGGTAAATTCGATCAATACAAACGTGACATCCCCTACTCGACGCTCGCGCAGGCTTTTGAGAGCCTCGTGCGACCGCTTCTGCTCAAGAGCGACACCGAACTGAGCGGTTGGCGCAACGCTTTTTTGCAAGCGCTGGGGCCCAATGGCCGGCTCATGGCCGATCTCGTCCCCGAACTGACGCACATCATCGGCGAGCAGCCACCCGTTCCGGAACTTGAACCGCAGCAGGCGCAAAGCCGTTTCCAACTCGTTTTCCGCCGGTTCATCGGTGTATTTGCCCGGCCGGAACATCCGCTCGCGCTTTTTCTCGATGATCTGCAGTGGCTCGACGCGGCGACGCTCGACCTGTTGGAGGATCTTCTCACTCGGTCGGACTTGCGCCACCTGATGTTGATCGGCGCGTACCGGGATAATGAGGTCGACGCCACGCATCCGCTCACGCGCAAACTCCAGGCGATTAGGGGCGCGGGCGGAAAGGTACAGGAAATCACGCTGGCGCCGCTCGCCCTCGAGCATATCGAGCAGTTGGTCAGCGATGCGCTGCGCTGCGAAACTGTGCGCGCAGCGCCTCTGTCGCAGCTCATATACGACAAGACAGGTGGCAATCCGTTTTTCGTCGTTCAGTTTCTTTTTTCACTCGCTGAAGAGGGGTTGCTGCGCTTCGACCACGACGCCGCGCATTGGTCCTGGGATCTGGAGCGCATTCATGCGAAAAGTTACAGCGATAACGTAGTCGACCTCATGGTCGGGAAGCTGACCCGCCTACCAGCAGAAACGCGAGACGTGTTGCAACGTCTTGCCTGCCTAGGCAACGTCGCGGCGGTTGCGACGCTTGCACTCATTCACCAGACTTCCGAGGACCAGGTCCACGCGGGTCTATGGGAGGCTGACCGTCTCGGGTTGGTCGAGCGTCTGCCGGGCGCCTATAAGTTCGTCCACGACCGCGTCCACGAGGCAGCCTACTCCCTGATCCCCGAGGGTTCGCGCGCGCAGGACCATCTGCGAATCGGAAGGCTGCTTGCGGCGCACACGCCACTGGCGAAGCGGGAAGAATCGGTCTTCGAGATCGTGAATCAACTCAACCGCGGCGTAGCCTTGATTTCGTCCGCCGAAGAGCGCCAGCAACTGGCAGAACTCAACCTGATTGCGGGCAAGCGCGCCAAGGCTTCCGCCGCCTACGCCTCAGCCCTCACCTACCTCACTACCGGTGCGGCACTGTTGGCAGACGACTGTTGGGAGCGCTCGCCCGAGCTCATTTTCGCCCTTGAGTTTTACCGGGCGGAATGCGAGTTCTTGACGAGCGAGCTACCTGCTGCGGAGGCGCGCTTGACGATGCTGTCATCCCGCGCCGCCGGTCCTGTCGATCAAGCGACTGTGGCCTGCTTGCGCGTTGACCTGTACACGACCCTGGACCGGAGCGACCTTGCAGTCGACGTCTGTCTCGCCTACCTGCGCAATGTGGGCATGGAGTGGTCCCCGCATGCGACAGAAGAGGAGGCACGGCGAGAATACGAGCGGACGTGGTCACTGCTCGGAAATCGCGAGATTGAGGAGCTCGTTGATCTGCCTTTGATGCGCGACCTCGTGCCCCTCGCGACGGTGGACGTTCTGACGAAGACCGTGGCGCCTGCATTGTTCACGGACTCCAACCTGCTTTCCCTAGCCATATGCCGGATGGTCAATCTCAGCCTGGAACACGGCAACACCGATGCGTCGTGCTTTGCTTATGTCTGGCTGGGAATCATTGCCGGTCCGCACTTCGGCAACTACACAGCAGGCTTTCGTTTCGGCCGGCTCGGCTACGAGCTCGTTCAGAAGCGCGGGTTGGGGCGCTTCCAGCCCAGCACCTATATGTGTTTCGGACATCTTGTCATGCCATGGACGAGACATATTCGGAGCGGCCGCGATTTCGTCCGTCGGGCGTTCGATGCCGCAAATACCATCGGCGACGTCACCTATGCGGTATATAGCTGCAATTGCCTGATTACCAACCTTCTCGTGGCGGGTGACCCGCTCGTTGAGGTGCAACGCGAAGCTGAGCGAGGTCTGGAGTTTGATCAGAAGGCGCGATTTGGTCTCGCGATCGACATCATAGCCGCCCAACTTGGGCTGATCCGTACACTCCGCGGTTTAACGCCGACCTTCGGCTGTTTCAACGACGAACACTTCGAGGAACTTCGGTTCGAGCGCCGTTTGTCGCGTGACCCGATGTTGGCGGTGGCAGAGTGCTGGTACTGGATCCGAAAACTGCAAGCTCGCGTGTTTGCCAGGGACTATCATTCGGCCCTCGAAGCAGCGTTAAAGGCGCAGCCGTTTCTTTGGACTTCCCCATCGTTCTTTGAAACAGCGGAATACGAATTCTATGGCGGGCTCGCCCGGGCCGCATTGTGCGATGAGACTTCGCACGAGCGCGACGACGATCATTTCAAAGCCTTAATCGCGCATCAGCGAAAGCTCGAAGTGTGGGCGAACAACTGCCCGGAGAATTTCGACAATCGGACAGCGCTAATCGGTGCTGAGATCGCACGCATCGAAGGGCAACATCTCCACGCCGAACGGCTTTACGAAACGGCCATCCGCTCCGCTCGGAAAAGCGGGTTTGTTCACAATGAGGCGCTCGCGTATGAACTGGCTGCGCACTTTTACTCGGGCCGTGGATTCGAGGACATCGGGCAACTGTATTTGCGCAAGGCCCGCTACTGCTACCTTCGTTGGGGAGCCGATGGAAAGGTGCGGCAGCTGGACGAGATCTATCCACACCTCAGAGGCGAAGCACCTTTAAACGGCCCAACGAGTACGATTGGGGCGGCGGTAGAACATCTCGACCTCGCGACCGTGATGAAAGTGTCGCAGGCCGTCGCGGGCGAGATCGTCCTGGAAAAACTACTCGACACCCTGATGCGCACGGCGATGGCGCAGGCGGGTGCCGAGCGAGTTCTGTTAATTCTTGCGCGAGGGCTTACGCAGCGGATCGCTGCGCAAGCCACGACCAGCGGCGATACGGTGACCGTGCACCTGCGCGACGAGGCCGTAGCCGAAACCATCCTGCCGGAGTCGGTGCTCCACTATGTTCTGCGCACCGGGGAAAGCGTCATCCTCGATGATGCCGCGGCGCGGTCTCCGTTTGCCGTCGATTCTTACATCCGAGAGCGGCAGGCACGCTCCATACTTTGCCTGCCTCTGCTCGCTCAGGCAAAGCTTATCGGCGCGCTGTATCTCGAGAACAGCCTCGCTGCGGGGGTCTTTGCGCCCGCCCGCGTCGCAGTACTGAAGCTGCTCGCCTCACAGGCTGCAATTGCGCTGGAGAACGCCCGTTTGTATCGCGATCTCGCTGAACGCGAAGCGAAGATCCGGCGCCTGGTTGAGGCCGACATCATCGGCATCATCATCTGGGATGCAGAAGGCACGATCATTGAGGCCAACGACGCGTTTCTACGCGTTGTTGAATATGACCGTGAGGATCTCGTCTCTGGTCGCCTGCGTTGGACAGATCTGACACCGCCGGCATGGCGGGAAGCCGATGAACGAGCCTTGGCGCAGATCGTGAAGACGGGGCGCGCTCAGCCCTTCGAGAAGGAATACATCAGGAAGGACGGCCGCCGAGTGCCCGTCATGGTTGGGCCGACCACTTTCGAAACAGAAAGAAAGGACGGCGTAGCCTTCGTGCTCGATTTGACCGAGCGCAAGCAGGCGGAAGAGGAAGCCCGCGAGAGCGAGCGGCGCTACCGCGAGATGCAGACGGAGCTGGCGCATGCAAACCGCGTCGCGACAATGGGGCAGCTCACGGCCTCGATCGCCCACGAGGTCAAACAGCCGATCGCCGCGACGGTAGCCAACGCTGCGGCCGCTTTACGTTGGCTCGGCGCGCAGCCGCCTAACTTGCAGGAAGCAATGCAAGGGCTCAATCGAATCATGAATGACGCGGTGCGAGCCGGCGATATCATTGGCCGGATTCGCGATCTCATCAAGAAAGCACCCCCACGCAAGGACGACGTGGACATTAATGAGGCGGTCCGCGAGGTAATTGAACTCACACGTGGGGAAGCCACGAAGCATGGTGTCTCTGTGCAGACAGTACTAGGGGATGGCTTGCCGCCTGTTCGCGGGGATCGCGTGCAATTGCAACAAGTGATGCTCAATTTGATCGTCAACGCCATCGAAGCAATGAGCGCAATGAGCGAAGGGCCGCGCGTGTTGCAGATCAGCACGAGCGAAGGCCCGTCAGATAGCCTGTCGATCGTGGTGCGTGACTCCGGCCCAGGACTGCCTGTGGAGGGGGGCGAGCGCGTCTTCGATCCGTTCTACACGAAGAAGGCGGGTGGCTTGGGTATGGGCTTGTCGATCTGCCGTTCGATCATCGACGCGTATGGAGGACGACTCTCGGCGAAACCGAACCTGCCTCACGGCGCCGTGTTTCAGGTTGCTCTGCCTGCTCATGCGGGCAACCGATTTGGCGCTGGCGCTGATGCGGAAGCACCGCCGACGCGGTGAAACTGGGACAACTCATGGCAACCAGCGGACGACCGTCCTCCAACTTCCTTCGGCCAAGAACGTCTTGCCGCTTGCGTACGTCGGACAGTGGAGTGTCCGCATCGCACCATTTACCCGCCGATTGATCAATTACCACCCACTGCCACCGCGGGACGCCAGGAAACCAGGAAACTTCGCCTGAGAGCGCCTCCGCCCCCTTGCACAGACCCCGATCTTCGTCGAGATGTCTCAGATGATCCCACTCCACCGCAATCCAGCTTTCTATCAGCTCCTTGCCAACAGCTCGCCCAGCTGCTTGGTCGTCGCCCCCTTGCCCGTGGACGAAGCTACCGAATGGCTTTATGAGAGTGCCCCGTTCGCGGTACTCGCGCACAACGCCGATCCCGACCCGCTATTTATTTACGGCAACAAGGCCGCGCAGCGCCGCTTTGGATATAGCTGGATGAAATCACCGGACTGCCTTCCCGACTCTCAGCCGAGGCCCCGAATCGCGAGGAGCGGCAGCAATTCCTAGCACGTGTACAGCGGCTCGGCTATGAGGCGGGCTACAAGGGCGTGCGTGTCACCAAGTCAGGCCAGCGCTTCTTAATCGAGGAAGCCACACTGTGGCAACTTCTCGACGCGGACGGCAAACTGCACGGCCAGGCAGTTGCCATCCCGCGCACGCGCGACATCTGATCTCGCATACCAACCGTTTATGTGTGAGCCCTACGGAAGTAGCTGGGTGAGGGGGGCGATCCGAAATTGGTGACGTCGAACAGCATGCGAGGACTTACAAGTCAAAGCCGCTATTCGGGCGAACTTCCGTAATGGCCGAGAACTCGCCAGCCGACTCGACGGGACGAGCGGCGGTTGCAGCTTGAAAGCAGCCGTTGCGGTGGAGGCAGTATGAACGGCGGGGTGCGGTGAGCCGGCCATCGACGCCATCGCTTCGCGCAACGAACGGTGGTACAAGCTTTACTTCGCAACGGCACAAATTTAACGAATGGCTAGGAAGTGTAGCCCGTAGATGCGGACAAGCCGCGCCATGCGTCGGTTTCTGCCGCCACGAAAGCCATCTTCTGTTCAATCGCGGCGAGCGTATCCCTGCCGAGCGGCAGCCGCACCGGTGGCTTTTCGCTATCGACGAGGCGAACCACAGCCGCCGCCAGCTTTGCAGGATCTCCGGGTTGCTGGTGATTCAGCCAGCCGGCACGCTCGCGCGCTGCACCTGAGGTCGCGATATAGTCAGCGATAACGTGCGGCGCAACGAGAAGCGACGACGCGTCAAGAAAATCCGTACGGAAATATCCGGGTTCGATAACTGTCGCTCGGATACCGAGCGGGGAGAGTTCTGCGTGCAGTGCCTCGGTCAGTGCCTCGACGGCGAACTTCGTCGAGCAATAAACGCCGAAACCTGCTGACGCACGGAATCCGCCGATCGATGAGACGTTGATGACGTGTCCAGAGCGCTTGGCACGCATTTCCGGCAATACCGCCCGTGTCACGTTCAGAAGACCAAACACGTTCGTATCGTAAATCCGCCTGACATCGCGGTCGCTCGCCTCTTCCACGGCGCCGAGCAAGCCAAAGCCCGCGTTGTTCACGAGCACATCAATGCGGCCAAAATGCGACAGCCCCAACTCAACTGCGGCACGAGCCTGCACTTCGTCCGTCACGTCGAGTCTTGCCGGAAGAACGGCCGGATTATCACCGAAACGTGCCCTGATTGGGGATATATCGCGACTCGCGGCGATCACTGCATTCCCATCCGCAACAGCGGCGCCGGCAATCTGGGCGCCAAGCCCCCGGGACGCGCCCGTTATCAGCCACACACGCTTGAACCGTCTTGCTTCGCTCATGCTTAAATTCCTTTCCGCTTATTGATGTTTCGGTGCCCGACCTACCTCTGGCGGCATGTCCGTCTCCGCTGACTTGCAGGGGCTGGCGCGACGAGGAAACCACCCCAGATCAGTGTGGCCAGCAATCCGAAGGCCAGTCCCTGGCCGCGCACGACATGGCCAGGGCAGGCGCCGGTGTGGACAGAAGTCACGGCGTTTCCCCGGCATGCGTGATGTGTGCTGGCGGCTCGCAGAATGGATGCGGAGGCGACGGCAGCGGGTTCGTTACGGTGGTGATCAGCACTTTTCTCCCTGGGCGTGAGGTCGGATACCTCGGGGAGAAGTGTGGCGGGGCAGGGGCCGTCCGGCCAATTCGATGTAGCCGGACGCGCGATAAGTCTCGCTAATCGGCTGCCTTGCCGCTGGCCGGCGCGAGGCCGTTCATTTGTATTCGACGGGCCTCCTCGATGGCCAGTTCGATGAAGTCGAGCACGAGCGGACTTCGTTCGTCATCGCGAAAGAAGATCTTTACGGCCAACGGGTCGAAGCCGTCGACAGGACAGTACACGAGCGATTGCGGCACCGAGGCAAAGACGTAGGCCGCACCGAGCAGCGAGCCAAGCCCCTGATCGACCAGGGAGATACCGACTTGCGACTGCGTCGTCTCGTAGACGATATTGGGCTTGACACCCGCATTGGCAAAACGGGACAGCACTGAATCGTAGAGCGGTTCGTTGACGGACCGCGCCGGTGCGATGAGCCTTTCACCCGCGAGCTCGTCGATCTGCAGACGCTTGCGTTGCGCGAATCGATGATCGCGACGCATCAGCAGACACCATCCGGAGTTGAGGAGGCATTCGGAGCCTATGCGCGCCTTCCGGTCGGGTTGCTCGACAGGTACGCCGAAGCCCACGTTGATCTCCTCCGTCGCAAGCGCCGCCAGTTGGCGCTTCGCGTTCATCTCGTGCCGGACGATGTTGACGTCGGGGTACAGTGCCTGCAGCCGGATCAGCGCCGGCGGGATAAAAGGCAGGTTGGTGTATTCGACCAGCCCGACCGACAGGGTGAATGCCCGGCGCTCCCCTGCATCGCGTGCGGCCCGAAGTGCCGTGTTCAGTTGCGCAAACACCTGCTCGATCCCGTCGCGCAGCGCCGCCCCGGCAGGCGTCAGCGTTACGCCGCGAGATTCACGGACGAACAGCGGCGTGCCGACGAGCTCCTCCAGCTTGGCGATCTGCTGACTCAAGGCGGGCTGGGTGACATACACGGCCTCCGCCGCCTGGCCGAAGTGCAGTTCGCGCGCGAGGACCGAGAAATAGCGCAGTTGCCGCAGCTCCAGCGCTTTCAGTGGGGGCGATGGGGGCATGTTGAGCTAAGCTCGAAAGCGGTGTACGTGGGAGTTGAGGCGGGAGATTTAAGGCGGTGGAGGTTTCAGCTGAGAATCTGATTGTCGAAGTCGGAAACCAGCGAACAACAAACCACACCATGAGCAAGGATACGGAAAAAGCAGTCGTCGGTCTATCGGGAGTCGGGCTCGGTCTGGACGAATTGATCCGTCAAGGGGAGCGGCAAGTGATTTATGAAGACGCTGCATGGGCAGCGGCACCAGCTTCCTCGTGCTACCGAATACTGCTCTGGGCTGGATGCGCCCCGCGCCTTTCTTTGCAAAGGTTAACGCAGCGTCGGGAGAAAGCAAGATTACGCTCGTCGACATCTGCGTCAGCACGACGGGGGCTCGACGTGCGACAGGTTACTTCATCTACGACTGGGGGCTGAAAGACGGTTCCGCTATACGCTTCGAGTGCGTCGATGTGTTTGAGTTCGACGACAATGGGCTCATCGAGCGGTGATCATCGTCTACGATACCCATCCGATCCGTAGTACGGTCGGCGACAAATACGCGTAGCCGGAAGGATGCGCCTGCGTCGGACAGCACCCATGACGGACGTCGCTCGACGCAGAACGCAGACATTTGCGCAACGCGTCTCCGCACAACGTCGAACCTCCGCGATGACCGATGACCGGCATACTGCAGGGAAGTCAGAGCGCCGGAATGACCGTTTGACCTCGAAAGCTGCCTTCGTCACAACGTGGCGTTGAAGGGCGGCAACGGGTCGACCAGAGTCATTCGATTCGCCCGAGGCCCGGAGACCTGGAGTTCCTGAGTCCGTATCTGACCCACAACCTGAAGCGTTTTGGCGATTACAAGCTGCGCATGGACAGGCCGCTGGAAGGCTGGATCCGCGATGCGCTGTTTGGCCAGGCCGCCCGTCCTGCGGGACGGGGTTGGCCCAGTATCTCAGCCCGGATGATGCCAGACTATGGGGAGTCCGCGGGGATGGTCAACACGCACGGCCGTTGCGCCGTCCCGCTTTAGTCAACTGAAAGAACAGGAGGGTGTATGAAAATTGGCATCATTGGCGCGGGGAATATAGGGAGGGTACTGGCGCTGCGCTGGGTCGAACATGGGCACGAGGTGCTTATCGGCAACTCGCGCGGGCCGGATACGCTCGCCGATGTCGCCCGCGAAACTGGCGCGAAGCCAGCCGAACTCGCGGATGTGGTCCGCGGTGCGGCGGTGATCGTGGTCACGATTCCCGAAAAGAAGGTGCTCGATCTGCCCGCGGGCCTGTTCGACGAAGTGCCCGAAACCACGGTTGTAATCGATACTGGCAATTATTATCCACGCGAGCGCGATGGCCGCATCGACGGGATCGAGTCCGGGATGATGGAAAGCGCGTGGGTCGCGCAGCAGATCGGCCGGCCGGTAATCAAGGTGTTCAACAACATCTACGCGGATCATTTGCGCAATCTCGGCAAGCCGGAAGGCACGCCGGGGCGGATTGCGCTGCCAGTCTCGGGCGATAGCGCCGAGGCCAAGGCGGCAGTGATGCAACTCGTCAACGAAGTGGGTTTCGATGCCGTCGATAACGGAGGTATCGACGACTCCTGGCGTCACCAGCCCGGCACGCCAGTCTATACGAAGGACTTCGACACGGAAGGCCTGAAGGCCGGCTTGCGGAAGGCGGAG
>Ga0310811_10002145_pt1 | contig 24615 bp, 22 predicted proteins | sample YCmetagenome_FD_207642 | JGI IMG/M metagenome (GOLD analysis project Ga0310811, IMG submission 207642) | Soil microbial communities from experimental microcosm in Duke University, North Carolina, United States - YC | ecosystem: Engineered > Artificial ecosystem > Soil microcosm > Unclassified ... | reverse complement strand
CAGCGTGGCCGCCCCCGCGGCAGCGATCACAGCGGCGATGACTCCGGCGACGGCGCGCGAGGTGGTGGTGGCACGCAAGCTCATGGAACCCACAATAACCTGAAAGTGGAAATCATTGTCAATAAGAGGTTGTGGTGGCAGTCACGGGCCGCCGGTGGCGCCGTTGTCGGCCGGGTACCGCCGGATCATCTGAACCGTTACCGTCAGGGCATGACCCGCAGCTCACGCCTCCGACGGCCGGCCACCCTGGCCTCGCTGGCGGCTGAGCTCGGGGTGTCCCGGACCACCGTCTCCAACGCCTACAACCGGCCCGACCAGCTTTCCCCGCAGCTGCGCACCCGGGTGCTCGACGCCGCGCGGCGGATGGGATACCCCGGGCCGGATCCGGTGGCCCGCTCGCTGCGTACCCGCCAGGCCCGCGCGGTCGGGCTGCTGCTGACCGAGGAGCTGTCCTTCGCCTTCCGGGACCCGGCCGCGCTGGGCTTTCTCGAGGGGCTCGCCCAGGCCTGCGAGAACGCCGGTCAGGGGCTGCTGCTGATCCCGGCCAGCGCCCGCCACGCGGATCTGACCGCCGTGCACCAGGCCAGCGTCGACGGTTTCGTCGTCTACTCGGTGCCGGAGGGCGACCCGCACTTCGAGGCGGTGCTGCAGCGCCCGCTGCCCACGGTGGTGGCCGACCAACCCTTCGACACCCCCGGGGTGGACCGGGTCGGCGTGGACGATCGGGGCGGCATGCGCGCACTGGCCGACCACCTCGTCGGGCTCGGACACACCCGGATCGGCGTCATCACCATGAGGCTGAGCAACACCCCGTTCGACGGGTTCGCCGACCTCGAGCGCCAGCGTAGCGCCGTGTTCGGGGTGCAGCGGGAGCGTCTCGGCGGGCTCCGTGACGGGTTCGCCGCCGCCGGGGTCGACTGGGCTAGCGTGCCGGTCATGGAACGGTTCGAGCACACCGTCGACACCGGTGAGGAGGCGGCCGGCGAGCTGCTGGCCCAGCATCCCGGCATCACCGCGATCGTCTGCACCTCCGACCTGTTGGCTCTCGGGGCGCTGCGGCTGGCCAGGCAGCGAGGCCTGGAGGTACCCGGCACGCTCAGCATCACCGGCTTCGACGGCATCCCCGAGGCCCGGGCCGCAGGCATCACGACCGTCGTCCAGCCGGTACGGGACAAGGGGCGCACCGCCGGTGAGCTGCTGCTCGAGCGGGGGGAGCGTACGGAGCCCCGCTCGGTGGTGCTGCCCACCGAGCTGTCGATCGGCACCACGAGCGGCCCGGTCCGTTCCGCCGATCGCTGGTTCTCGGGCCTGTGAGCATGGTCGCCGACAACACACCCGTACTGGTGGGGACCGGAGTCGTCGAGCAGCGGGACGGTTCGCGGGAGCCGTTGGCGTTGATGGAGGACGCGCTGCGCCGGTCCGCCGACGCCGAGGTGCTGCGGCGCATCGAGCGGATCCTGATCCCCCGGGGGCGCTGGAAGTACCGCGACCCGGGCCGGGCCATCGCCGACGCGGTCGGGGCGACCGGCGCGTTCACCGTGCTGACCCAGATCGGGATCCTGCAGTCCACGCTGATCGGCGAGGCCTGCGCCCAGATCGCCGCCGGGGAGCTCGCGGTGGCCGCCGTGGTCGGCGGGGAGGCCGGTGACCGGCTGAGGACCGCCCGCAAGGCGGGGACGGAACCCGAGGACACCGTCATCGAGCAACCGGCCGACGAGGTCCGCCGGGCCGAGAAGGAGCTCTTCCACCCGGCCGAGCACGCGGTCGGCCTGCGGGACGCGGTGGACTTCTACGCGCTGCTGGAGTCGGCGTTCACCAGCGCCGTCGGCCGCACCGTGGACCAGGGCCGCGACGAGGTCGCCCGGCTCTACCACCGCTTCAGCCAGATCGCCGCCGACAACCCGCACGCGTGGCGGCGGGCGGCACTGCGGGAGTCGCCGCTCACCGAGGCCGGGATCCGCGACGGAACGCCGATGATCGCCTTTCCGTACAACCGCTCGCATGTGAGCTCCTGGAGCGTCGACCAGGCGAGCGCGCTGGTCCTCTGTGCCGCTGGAACAGCCCGTGAGCTGGGCATACCTGAATCTCAGTGGATCTTCCCGCTGGTCAACGCGGAATCCAACCACATGCTCGAGCTCTGTCGCCGTCCCGAGCTGCACCGCTGCCTGGGCGCCGAGGTGTCCGGCGCGGCGGCGTTCGAGCACGCCGGTATCGGACCCGCCGACCTCGACCTCATCGAGCTGTACAGCTGCTTCCCCATCGCCGTGCAGTCCTACGCGCGCGAGCTGGGGATCGACCCCTCCCGCGACCTGACGGTGACCGGGGGCATGCCGTTCGCCGGGGGCCCGTTCAACAGCTACGTGCTGCAGGCGACCTGCCGGATGGCCGAGCTGCTGCGGGAACGCCCCGGTACGGCGGCGGTGACCACGGTGTCGGGTGTGCTCACCAAGCAGGCGGTCACCATCTGGTCGACCGAGCCCGGGCCCCGCCCGTTCGCGAACATCGACGTCACCGCCGAGGTCGCCGCGAAGACCGAGCCCCGGGAGGCGCGTGAGGACCTACGCGGCCCGGCGACCGTCGTTGCGGTCACCGTCCTGCACACCAGCGATCCGCCGCGGGTGGTCGCGCTGGTCGAGGACGCCTCGGGGGTTCGCGGCTTCGGCTACAGCGAGCGCGCCGAGCTGGTCGCCGAGGTCGAGCGGGACGCCTGGGTCGGCCGGACCGTCGACATCGGGCCCGGCGGCGAGATCGTCTCGGTGGCCGACTGACCTGGATGGTCGACTGAACCGGACGGCCGGCTGACCTGGACGGCCGGCTGACCTGGACGGGTCAGCCGGCGTCGCGGACGGCCGGGTCAGCCGGCGTCGCGGGGGTCGGTGTCCGGCAGCCCGAGCGCGTTCAAGAACGACCGCGCCCAGCGGTCCACGTCGTGGGTCAGCACCTGGCGCCGGAGCGCGCGCATCCGCTTGCGCCCCTCCTCCGGGTCGACGGTCAGCGCGTCGTAGAGCGTGTTGCGCAGCCCGTCCAGGTCGTGCGGATTGACCAGGAAGGCCTGGTTCAGCTCGATCGCCGCGCCGGCGAACTCCGAGAGCACCAGCGCACCCGAGAGATCGTTCTTGCAGGCCACGTACTCCTTGGCCACCAGGTTCATGCCGTCACGCAGCGGCGTCACCAGCATGACGTCGGCGGCCACGAAGAACGCCGCCAGCTCGTCACGGGGCAGCGAGCGGTGCAGGTAGTGCACCGGCGGGTAGCCGACCCGCGCGAACTCGCCGTTGATGCGGCCGACCGTCTGCTCGATGTCGGCCCGCATGCGCTGGTAGTGCTCGACACGTTCGCGGCTCGGGGTGGCCAGCTGCACGAACACGGTGTCGCGGGCGTCGACCCGACCGGCGGTGAGCAGCTCGTGGAAGGCCACCAGGCGCTGGTTGATGCCCTTGGTGTAATCCAGCCGGTCGACCCCGAGGATCACCTTCTTCGGGTCACCGAGCTCGGCGCGGATCTGCGAGGCCCGCTCCTTGACCGCCCGCGAGCGGGACAACCGGTCCAGCGAGCCCGAGTCGATGGAGATGGGGTACGCGCCGATCTTGACCGGTCGTCCCTGGTAGGTGACCTCGCCGCGGGCGCCCGAGGCGGCGCGGGCGTCGGTCAGGTGCCCGGCGAGCCAGCGGAAGTTGCGCACCCCGCCGGGGGTGTGGAACCCGACCAGGTCGGCGCCCAGCAGACCCTCCACGATCTGGGTGCGCCACGGCAGCTGCATGAACAGCTCGGTCGGGGGAAACGGGATGTGCAGGAAGAAGCCGATCCGCAGGTCGGGGCGCAGCTCGCGCAGCAGCTTGGGCACCAGCTGCAGCTGGTAGTCCTGCACCCAGATGCAGGCGCCCGGTGCGGCGATCTTGGCCACGGCCTCGGCGAACCGCTCGTTGATCCGGACGTAGGTGTTCCACCAGTTGCGGTCGAACACCGGCCGTTCCACGACGTCGTGGTAGAGCGGCCACAGCGTGGCGTTGGAGAACCCCTCGTAGTAGTCGGCGACCTCGTCGGCCGACAGCCGCACCGGATGCAGCTGCAGCCCGTCGTTCTCCAGGGGCTCGACATCGACGTCGGGGACCCCGGGCCACCCGACCCACGCGCCGTCGCGCGTGCGCAGCATGGGCTCGAGCGCGGTCACCAGCCCGCCGGGACTCTGCTTCCACTTCTTGGTGCCGTCCTCGGCGACCACAAGGTCCACTGGTAGCCGGTTCGCTACCACGATGAAGTCGGCGTCGTCCACAACGTCAGGTTACTGTCCCGGGCCTGCTTGCACCGGTCCAGCCGCGATCGAGGTCGCCGCGGTGTGGCGTGGTACCCATCTGCCGGTGAGCCGGTCGATGGTCCACTCGCCCAGCGCCACCCCGCCGGCCAGCGCCAGCCCGATCGCGGTGGCCAGGATGATGGTCACCAGACCGTCGGCCGCGCCGATCACTCCGAGCTGGTAGAAGCCCCGGTACGCGGTCAAGCCGGGCAGCAACGGGGTGATCCCGGCCAGCGTCATCACCAGCCGGGGGACCGCCGTCCAATGGTGCAGCAGCCCGGTGCCCACCCCGAGGCAGACGGCGGCGCCGCCGGTGGCCACCACCGGACCGAACCCCGATGCCTCCAGCACCGTGTAGATCCCCCACAGCAGCGAACCGGTCAGCGCGGCGGTCGGCAGGAACTTCAGCGGGCTGTACCCGGCCAGCGCGAACATCGCCGAGGTCAGCCCGGCGGCGACCAGCCGGGCCACCGCCACACCGTCGGTCGGCGGGAGCTGGTCGGCGACCTCGAGGGAGACCCCGAGATACACCCCGGCCTTGAGGGCCAGCACCACACCTGCGAGCAGGCCCGCCGAGAGCATCGCCCCCTCGGCGGCCCGGGCGGTGGCGGTCAGGAAGTACCCGTCGATCGCGTCACGCACCGCCCCGACCACGGACAGCCCCGACAACAGCACGGTCAGCGCGGCGGCCACCACGAGTGAAGGACGGGTGCCCGGTGGCAGCACGTTGAGCCAGAGCAGCGCCACCGTCGAGCCGGTGGCCAGCGCCGCGCCGGTGAGCTGCTGGAAGATGAACGGCAGCTCGGCCCGGTTGAGCAGCCGGCCGACCCGGTCGATGATGCCGGTCGCCGCGAACGCGACGCCCGCCACGGCCGCTCCGCCGCCGAGCAGCACCGCGATCGACGCGGCCATCGTCGACCACGCCAGCGTCGCCAGCCAACGCGGGTACGGGTGGCGGGCGCTGGTGAGGGCGGACAGTTCGGTGGATGCGTCGGCCGTGGCGATCTCGTCGCGCTCGAGCCGCTGGACCAGGTCGGCCACCTGCGTCAGCCGGGTGAGGTCGAGCGAGCGGTAGCGCACCAGCCGCATCGTGGTGACCGGTCCGGCCTCCATGCCCCGGTGGCAGCACATGGTGATCGAGGTGAAGGTGATGTCGACGTCGCAGCTGGGCAGCCCGGAGGCGTCGGCGACCCGCAGCATGGCCGCAGTCGTGTCGGCGACGGTCTCGCCGCTGGACAGCAGCACCTCGCCGATCCGGATCGCCAGCTCCAGGACCTGCTGGACGTGCGAATCGTCGGGGACGCTCGGCCCGATCTCCTCGCCGCCTTCCTCGCTGCTGGGGCCGACGTCCGTGCCCAGCGTCGCCAGATCGCTGAGAGCCGCGCGCAGGCGGGAGCGCCCCAGGGCCTGCCGGGTCCTGCGGGCGAGTCGGTGTGCCCGGACCCGCGCTTTGCCGTCACCGTGGCTTCGGCGGCGGATGCGGATCCTGGTGCGGGGGGTCGGTCGGCCGCCGGCTTCCTGGCTTTCGGGGTTCTCCGGGTTCTCCGGGGCGACCGGTTGGGGCACGGCGCTGCCCGCGGCGGTGGTGAGGTCGTCGGCGCTCCGAGTGCCGTCGTCGCCGCCCGGGACGCTGGGGCCGTCCTCCGCCCGCTGTGCCGGAATGGCGGGAGTCAGGTCGTTGAGCCTGCTCAAGCCGGCCAGGGCGAGCAGCCCGAGGCGCGTACCGGTGCCCGTCGCCGCCGGTGTCCGGCGGCGGTCTCGAGCGGGTCGCGCGCCCGTTCGTCTGCGGGCGTTCAGGCGATGCCTCCCGAGGTCGATGTGGACGAGGCGGTGATGCGCCCGTCCCGGGGGGTACCGTCGGGGTCGAGCGCGAGCAGAAGCGGCTCCTCCGCGATCAACGTAGCCACCTGACCCAGGGTAGGCCCGGACCGGGTCGCAGGTGCAATGATGAGCTCACGCCGGTGTAGCTCAGTGGTAGAGCACCCGCCTTGTAAGCGGAAGGTCGTCGGTTCGACCCCGACCACCGGCTCGACGCTTGACCAGCGATTCTTGTCGTTCGCAAGATCATGAGAGTCCGCGCGTGACAGCAGATGTGACGCGAACTGGTGCTACCTGCGAGCGTTCGTCATCAGCGCGCGCAGTTTTATCAGCGGAGTGGTCAGGAGGTCTGTGTCTGGTGTGCGTCGAGCCAGGAATGCAGTCTGGTCGCAATCCGGGGATCGAGATCGTTGGGGAGGTCATCGATCCGGGCGCGGAGTGTGGCTGCGTCGATCAGGTGGGCCTGGAGGAGCGCCTGGGCGAACGCTATGTCTTTCTCGCGGTGGGCAACGAGTTTGGATACGACGCAGTCGTGCGGCTCGAGGAAGGCCGCGTGGGACTGCCCGGTGTCTTGGGTGGACCACCGTACGACCCGGTCCCGCCAGCCGTCGGGTAGTACGGCGGTGCGGACGCTGACGCCTTGGGCGTAGAAGCCGAACGATTCGTGGAACAGCGACAGTTCGCCGATCGCGCCGTCGATCATGTCGGCCTTGGAGTCGTCCGGGTCGTCGAAGTAGGCCAGGTCGACCTCCATCGAGGCCGTCGCGGCGTAGGGGAGTTCGTCCTCTTCGTGGCTGGCGAGCAGGGATTGGCTACCGATGACCAGGATGTTTGGGTCATCGACGATGCCGGACGCGGCTCGCAGGACATGGGCGAGCTGTTGGCGGTTCACGAGTCCACAAGCTCCCGAGCGGAGGCGCCGGGTGTGGGGGTGTGATCGGCGCGCCAGTGTCTGATGAATGCCGTGAGCACCTTGGCGCGTGTGTCTTGGGGGAGAACGCCGGCGAAGGGCGAGTTCTGACGTAGTTCCACCGCGTGGGGTCGCGTCGAGGTCAGAACCTCGGCCACTTCGTCGGCTCCGCCGTCGAGCACCCGCAGCCACTCGGTGAGCCAGTACGTCGTCATGCCGCGCCGCTGTTGTTGCTCAAGCAGCTGGGTGGCGTTGTGTCTGGCCTGGTTGAGTACGTGCTCGGGCTGCTCGACCAGGCGGCCCACGAGAGCTCTGTGTAGCCAGAGCGAACGTTCCTGGTCGCGTGTCAGCGGGGGATGCTCGTGGTGCAGCAGCTGGTCGAGATCTGAGCGGTCGATGCGGCGGTGCCGCCCGACCCAGGTGAACGGCAGCTCCCCACGGGTGCACATGTCCACGATGTGTTGGCGGGAGGAGCCCAGGATCCTGGCGGCCTCGCCGGTGGGCACCATGTCTGGCGTCGGGCCTCCTCGGGCGGCGTTCATGATTCCAGAATCGGTCATAAACACCAAAAACGCAACGGACTGTCATGTGCTGTCTCGCGACACCGCAGGCGCCGTGGCACCACATGAGGCACGAAATGGTGTCGAACAGTGTGGTTCAAGGCCTCCATGGAGGTCGATCACGATGCTGTTGTTGCTGGTAGAGGCCGTGGTCAACATGGAGTGGTCGCCTTGTAATTGGAAGGTCGTCGGTTCGACCCCTACCGCCGGCTCCATTTAGGTCTCTGAGCTGGGGTTATGTCGCGTTTTGTCGATCTTGGATTGAGGCAGAGCTCAGCTCGCCAAAGGTGGGTGGTCGGATAGCTCAGCTGTTTCTAGTCCGTCCGGGTGAACGAAACAGATCAACGGTGTATCGGGCTCCCGCTAAGACCTCGATGAGGCGACGGCTTAGCCCGGTTCGGGGCATCCGTGGAATCAAATGTGGTGCGAGTTGACGAGCAAGGTCACGGCTCGGCGCTTGCGCTGGCGATGCGGGCAGCCGGGCGGGGGTCGCCGCCGAGGTCGGTCATACGGAGCCGGCGGGCAATGTCGGGCATCAGGAGAGCCTGCTACGGGCCGGTCCTCAGCATGATCCCCGCCCGAGGACGAGCAGGGTGCCGTGCGGATCGCCAACGACAGCTTCTACAGGCTCGACTCGTCGATGTTCACCCCCGATGTCGAGCGGGCGCGAGGGTGATCGAGAGGGCATCCTTCCGTATCTGAAGACCAGAACGGTGATCCTGGACGAGGGGCCGGCGGGCTGCTGACCAGCGACGACCAGGCAACGCCGAAACGAGGAGGTTCCATGCCGCGAATCCCGTATGCCCGTCCCGAGGATCTCGAACCCGGGAGCCGAGCCTTGCTCGACGCCGCCCCGATCAACGTGGTGCGGATGCTGGTCAACGCCTCACCGGCCGTCGCGCAGGGTTTTGTCGGCTTCAGCCGGGCGTTCTTCGCCGACAGTCGCTTGCCCGCGGATCTGCGGGAGATCGCCATCCTGCGCGCGGGCTACGTCGCCGGCTCGGACTACGAGACGTGGCAGCACGAATCGATCGCCCGAGGTGTCGGCCTGAGCGACGCGCAGATCGCCGCCGTCCGCGCGGGCGGGCGGCACCCGGACGTGTTGAGTCCAGCGCAGCAGTCCGTGCTCGATTTCGCCGACGAGGTGATCACGAACGTCCGGGCGGGCGATGTCGCGCTGGCCGAGGTGCGGCGGCATCTCACTGATGATCAGGTGGTCGATCTGATCATGGTGACCGGGCTGTACATGATGGTCAGCCGTCTGCTGGAGACGACCGGCGTCGAGCGCGATGAAGAGTCTGTCGACGCCGCCTTCGCCGACTCGGCCTTCGGTGAGCAGAGCCGGTGACCGCCGAGGCCTCGTCGAGGACGACGAGGCCGAATCGGCGATCACAGGCTGACGCGCTCCACCATGTGCCCGGCGGCTCGGCGGGTGTCGTAGAACTCCTGGTCGAGTGGGTCGACGAACTGCGGGATCGCGCCGGGTGCGGCGGCGAAGATCTCCAGGAACTGCACGCCCTCCGGGCCGATGAGCGCGTCACCGTATTCGAAGTACCCGGAGACCACCTTGGCCTCGCCGCTGTGGATCCAGTCGCCGTCCATGTACATGGCACCGCGAACCACGAAGTTCACCGCGTCGGTGGTGTGGATGTGGCGGCCGCGCAGCCGGTCCCCGGGTCCGGGCTCGGCGTTGATCACCGCGATGGTGGGCGCGGATGCGTCGTTCTCCTCGCCGACCACGATGACGGCGGTGCGGACGTTGATGTTGTGCGACCAGGGCAGCGCATCGTCATCGACAGCGGTCCAGATCAGGCCCTTGTTCTCGCCGACCGGGGTCTCACCACCCCTGAGGGGGTCGGTGTCGGCCCGGATGCCGCGCCGGGCGGTGAAGGTGGGCCGCTCGGGCAGCAGTGCGACGTCGATCTCCTGCCGGCCTTCGGCCACCGACCGGGCGCTGGCCAGGGCCGAGCTGTCGAACCGCTCCTGATCGCCCGCGTCCTCGAACCGGGGGATCAGGCCCCGGCGCGAGGCGAAGAACATCATCACGGTCGCGCCGTCGGGGCCGAAGACCAGGTCGCCGTGCGGCACGCCGGGGGCCGCCAGCTGGATCTGTCCCTTGCTCAACCACCGGCCGTCGAGCTGCACGGTGCCTTCGAGCACGGTGAACAGCTCCGCGGTGGAGTGCACGCGCCGGCCGGCCACCCGGTCGCCCACTTCACGCCCGGCCCGGACGAAGATCGCCACCGGCGAGTCGGGATCGAGCGGTTGCCCGATGTAGAGCGAGCTGTACTCCAGCCCGCCGCTGATCGTCCAGTCGCTGCTGTCGCTGTTGACCGAGATGATGCGGCTGCTCGGTGTGGTGGAGGTGTCGTTCATGGCGGTCGAACCTTCCGATGCTGGTGTGGGGCCGACGGTCGGGTCAGCTTTGGACGCCGGCCAGGACCGACTCGCGCAGCACGTACTTCTGTACCTTCCCTGAGGGGGTCTTGGGTAGCTGGTCGGCGATGACGACGTGCTCGGGCCAGAAGTGGCGGGCCATCCGGACGGCTCCGAGGTGCGCGGTCAGGGCGGCCAGGTCCGGTGGCGCGGCCGGGTCGGCCGGAACGACGACCGCGCAGGCTCGTTCACCGAGCCGCTCGTCGGGGACACCGACGATGGCTACCTCCTTGACCAGCGGGGATTCCAGGAGGGCTGCTTCCACCTCGAGTACCGGGATGTTCTCTCCGGCCCGGATGATGATGTCCTTCAGTCGCCCGGTGATGCGGATGTAGCCGTCGTCGGTCATCCGGGCCAGGTCGCCGGTGTCGAACCAGCCGTCGTGGAAGCACGCCCGGTGCAGGTCGTCGCGGCCCAGGTAGGTGCGGTGCTCGTTCGCCGCTTTGATCAGTAGCCGGCCGCTCCGGCCGGTGGGCTGGGGCGAACCGGCCTCGTCGACGACGGTGACCTCGACCCAGGGCAGCGGGCCGCCGTCGGTGCTCTGCACGATCTCGTCGGAGTCCTCCGGCCGGGTGATGGTGGCGATGCCGTTCTCGGTCATGCCCCACGCGGCGACCAGCTGGGTGCGCAGGTGGCGACGGGTCTGTTCGACCACGACCGGTGGGATGGGTGCGCCGCCGCAGACGAAGTAGCGCAGGGACGAGGCGTTGCCGCCGGTGCGGCGGGCCGCCTCGCACAGGTCGGTAACGAAGATCGTCGATCCCATGGTGAAGGTGACCCGTTGCTCCCCGATCAACCGCAGCGCGGCGTCCGGGTTCCAGGTGTCCATGAAGATCGTGGTCATGCCGTACATCAGTGGCATGGACATCCCGAACATGAACCCGGTGTTGTGTGACAGCGGGGAGGCCATCAACACCACGTCCCGCCGGTCGAGGTCGAGGGCCTCCGGCGCGGCGCGGACGCTCAGCGCGAGGGTGTTGAACGTGTGCACGACACCCTTGGGCTCGCCGGTGGTGCCCGAGGTGAACTGGATCTGGGCGGGGCCGTCGGGATCGGGTTCGTGCCCGCGCGACCGGGTCGCCTGACCGTCCGCGCGTCCTACCACCTCGGCGAACGAATCCGTCCCGTCCGGGAGGTCGTCGCCGATCACCCAGATGTGCTCGAGGCTCGGTACCTCCTGGCCGACCTCGACCAGCATCCGCGCGTAGTCGAAGCGGCGGAAAGTGCTGGGCACGATGCACACCCGCGATGCGGTGCGCCGCAGGATGAACTCCACCTCGCGGTGTCGCAGGATCGGGGTGATCGGGTTGGTGACCGCGCCGACCCGTGCGCAGGCCAGGTGCACCGCGGCGAACTCCCACCAGTTGGGCAGCTGCATCGACACGACCTCTCCGGGTCGCACTCCGGCGGTGTACAGAGCGTCGGCGAGGCGATCGACCTCGTCAGCGAGCTGACTGAAGGTGAGCGTGCGGCGGACCCCGGTCTCCCCGACGGACACGATCGCGGTCTTGTCGGGTGCGGAGGCGACGGCGTCCAGGAAGTCCTCGGCGATCGTCCGGTCGCGCCACCAACCTCTGTCCCGGTAGCCGCGCGCCTCGTCGGCGTCGACGGTCAACTCGACGCGACGTCGGATGTCGCTCATCTGGCAGTCCTCACCCACTTCCAGCTGTGAACTGAAATTAACGTAAGCATCGTGCCGCAACCGCCGTGAGTGCGTCAAGCCTGCATGAATGACAGTGAGACCTCCACGGCTCTAGGTGATAACTGGCGTTGACTTTGGTCAGAGAGGGGTCGTAGCCTCGCGGCCGGTGGAACGTGAAGGAGATGTGTTGAGATGGCGCTTCAACCGGGGTGGGCCGGTCGGTTCTTCGAGGACTTCGGAGTCGGCGACGTCTACCGCCATCCGCTGGGCCGGACCCTGAGCGAGACCGACAACACCTGGTTGACCATGCTCACCGGCAACACCAACCAGATGCACTTCAACGCGCACTACAGCGCCCAGTCCGAGTTCGGCCGGTCGCTGGTCAACTCCGGCATCACCATGGCGCTCGTGCTCGGCCTGAGCGTGAGCGATCTGAGCCAGCAGGCCATCGCCAACCTGGGCTGGAACAAGGTGCGGATGCCGCACCCGGTGTTCGTCGGGGACACCCTCTACGCGGAGAGCCTGGTCCTGGACACCAGGCCCTCGAAGTCGCGGCCACACGCCGGTGTCGTCTCCGTCCGCACGCGCGGGCTGAACCAGGACGGCCAGGTCTGCATCGTCTACGAGCGGTCATTCCTGGTCTACCGGCGAGGCATGGCGCACGATGCCGAGCTGTTCCCGGTCGCGGACACGCCCATCGAGGCGGAGGTCTAGGTGTCCGCCGAGCGAGGCGGGCCGCTGTCGGACCTGCGGATCGTGGCTCTGGAGCAGTACGGGGCGGGTCCGTTCGCCACATTGCACCTGGCCGACCTCGGCGCCGAGGTCATCAAGATCGAGGATCCGCACTCGGGCGGGGACGTCGGCCGGTATGTGCCGCCGTTCCAGGAGGGCACCGACAGCCTGTTCTTCGAGACCTACAACCGCAACAAGCGCAGCCTCGTCCTCGACGTACGCACCCCGGCCGGCCGCCGCGTGCTGCACGACCTCGTGCGGGTCTCCGACGTGGTGTTCTCCAACCTGCGCGGTGATGTCCCGGAGAAACTGGGCATCCTCTACCGACAGCTGGCGCCGCTGAATCCGAAGATCGTGTGCTGCTCGCTGAGTGGTTTCGGGCTGACCGGCCCGCGTGCGGCCCAGCCGGCCTACGACTACCTGCTGCAGGGCCTGGCGGGATGGATGCACCTCACCGGCGAACCCGGGGGCCCACCGGCGAAGTCAGGGTTGTCCCTGGTCGACTTCACCGCCGGATACGTGGCCACCGCGGCCATCCTGGCCGGAGTGCACACCGCACGCCGGACCGGTGTGGGCATGGACTGCGACGTCAGCCTGTTCGACGTAGCCACCACGATGCTGGGCTACGTAGCGACCTGGACGCTGCACGGGGGACCCGAGCCACGGCGTACCAGCCACTCGGCGCACCCGTCCCTGGTCCCCTTCGAGAACTTCCCCACCGCCGACGGATGGATCGTCGTGGCCTGCGCCAAGGAGAAGTTCTGGCAGCGGCTCGCGCACGCACTCGGACGCCCCGACCTGCTGGCGCACCCGGACTACCAGGACTTCGCACAACGGCGGCTGCACCACGAAGCATTGACCGGCGAGCTGACCGCCGTCTTCCGCACCGGGCCGACCGAGAAGTGGATCGACGAGCTCACCGCCGCCGGTGTCCCGTGCGCCACGATCAATTCAGTGTCCGAGGCGCTGGACGATCCGCAGACCGCGGCGCGCGGGCTGGTCGTCGAGACCGAGCACCCCCGGTTCGGGACCGTCCGCGCGCCGGCCAGCCCGGTCCGGGTCGGCGAACGCTCGGGCCAGGCCACCCGGGCACCGGCCATGAACGCCGACGCCGAGCACCTGTTGCGGACCGTCCTGGGCTACTCCCTGGCCGAACGCACCGAGCTGACGGATGCCGGCGCGTTCGGCGGCCACACCGGACCCCCCACCTGAGACACGACCTCGGAACGACTGGAGAAGAATGGACACCAAGCAGGAGTTCGGCGACATCCGCTACGTCGTCGAGACACACACCGCGGTCATCACCATCGCCCGCCCGGAGCGCTACAACGCCTTCCGCGGCCAGACCGTGGAGGAGATGATCCGGGCGTTCCGGCTGGCGTGGGCCGACAGGGATGTCCGGTCGGTCATCCTCACCGGCGAGGGCGAGAAGGCGTTCTGCACGGGCGGTGACGTCAAACAGCGAGCCGAGACAGGGGACTACGGGCCGACCGAGAGCGGCATGTTCGAGATCGGCTACCTGCACCGGCTCATCCGGGAGATCCCCAAGCCGGTGATCGCCGCGGTCAACGGGCTGGCCATCGGCGGAGGCCACGTCCTGCAGGTGCTCTGTGACATGTCCATCGCCAGCGCGACGGCGAAGTTCGGCCAGGCCGGGCCGAGGGTCGGATCGTTCGACGCCGGTTTCGGGTCGGCCTATCTCGCCCGGGTCGTCGGGGAGAAGCGAGCGCGGGAGATGTGGTACCTGTGCCGGCAGTACGACGCCGCGACCGCCGAGCGATGGGGGCTGGTCAACTACGTCGTCCCGCCCGAGGACCTGATGACCGAGGCACTCGCACTGGGCGAGGAGATCGCGGCCAAGAGCCCCACCGCGCTGAAGTTCCTCAAGCAGTCCTTCAACGCCGACACCGACCACCACGGAGGCCTGAGCAACCTGGCCATGTCCGCGCTGGACCTGTTCGTCGCCTCACCCGAGGGGAAGGAGGGCGCGTTGGCGTTCTCCGAGAAGCGGACCCCGGACTTCGGCCGCCACCTGGACAAAGCGGGCACCGCATGACCGCAGCGGACTACGTCGGATTCGTCATCGATCGCGGGAGGACGCAGTGACAACCAAGGAACGGCCGACCACCAAGGACAGGCCCAGCACGAAGCAACGACCGCTTCGCTCCATAGCCCTGAACTTCGACGAGGGTGACGACATCGAGTCGATGCGGGCCGCGTTCGGGCTGGGGTCCGACGCGGTGGCGCTCGACCTCGAGGACCAGGTTCCGCGCTCGAAGCTGACCGAGGCCCGCGCGAACATCCGAACGGTGCTCGACGAACACTCGGGAACAGTCTTCGTGCGGGTGAACAAGATCGATAACCCGGAGATCCTGGCCGATCTCGAAGCGGTGGTGTCCGAGGGCCTGCACGCGGTGTTCCTGCCCAAGGTCGAGTCGCCGCGCGAGATCGTGGCACTGGACCGGATGCTGTCGCTGTTCGAGCGGCGCGCCGGCCTGGAGGAGGGCTCGACCCTGGTCACCCCGCTGCTGGAGACCGCTTCGGGCATGCGGCAGGCTTACGAGATCGCCACCGCCTCACCCCGGATCGCGTACCTGGGCGGGTGCATCTCCAAGAACGGTGACCCGGCCATCTCGATCGGCTTCCACTGGACCCCGGAGATGACCGAGACCCTCTACATCCGGCAGAAGGTCCTGCTCGACGCCCGGGCGGCAGGCATCCCTTACCCGGTCGGCGGGCTGTGGAATCCGATCGACCAGCCCGAGGCTCTGGTCGCGTTCGCCGAGCAGTCCCGGCGCATCGGATACATCGGGCTGATCACCATGCCGATGGCTGAGCACATCAAAGCGGTGCACGAGGTCTTCACCCCGGCGCAGGACGAAGTGGACTTCTGGGCGTCGCTGATCCCTCTGGTCGAGGAGGCGGAGACGCACGTCTTCGTCAACGGGGAGATGTTCCCACCCAACAAGATCAAGTGGGGTCGCCGGCAACTGGCCTTGGCCGAGGCGTTCGGTGTCCAGCCGCGTCCCGACCGGCCCACCCTGCAGGTCGAGTCCGTGGGATCGATGGCCAAGAACATGAAGGCGATCCACGACCGCGGCCGCGCCTGATCGAGCGGTTCCAGAGTTCCGACAGCACGAAGGCGGGCCGGTGGACCGGCCCGCCTCCGCTGTCCTCGTTCGGTGTCAGCTCGGAACCGGCACCGCCAGGTCCAGCTTGTAGATAGAGGCGGCGTTACCCGAGAGCACCTTGGTACGGGTGACCGGGTCCAGTGCGCTGTGGCCGGACCTCGCGTATTCCAATGGTGTCAGGGTGGTGCCACCGCAGGGCCCGGGCGAGAGGCTCGTGCCGTGCGGGAAGTCGGTGGAGAACATGAAGTTGTCCGGGTACTGCGGCAGGTTCTCCAGCGTCGACTTCTCGAACCAGTAGGTGGCGAAACACTGCCGCCGGAAGTACTCGCTGGGCAGCAGCGGGAGGAACGCCGCCCCGTCGTACTGCTTCCAGTACCAGTCGAGCATCTCGAGGTAGAAGGGGAACTGGCCGAACCCGGTCTCCACGCTGACGAACTTCAGGCGGGGGAACCGCTCACAGATCCCGCTGGTCAGCAGGCGCCCCAGCACCCCGGGCTGGGTCATGAACGCGTCGATCGCATCGACGATGTAGGCCCGTCCCTTGTCCGGTGAGTCGCGGGTCTGGGCCCGCGCCCCGGTGTCCTCGGCCATCCGCTCGTCGAGGGTGTCGAAGCCGAGGTGGTAGTTGATCGGGATGTCGAAGTCCTGGGCCGCGGCGTAGACCCGGTCCCAGTGATCGGAGACGAACGAGGGCATGCCGATCTTCTCGAACTTGTTGGCGAAGACCACGCCCTTGAAACCGATGTCCACGCAGCGCTCCATCTCCGCGACCGACGCGTCGACGTCCCAGAAGGGCAGCATCGCCATGGAGACCAGGCGCCGGTGGTCGGCGGAGCACCATTCCCAGATGAAGTCGTTCCACGCTCGCACGCACATCGTCGCCACCTCGTTCCCGAGCGGCATCAACGCTCCGGAGACGAAACCGATGATGTTCGGGTAGACGAACTGGATGTCGATCCCGTAGTCGTCGAGCCGCTGCAGGCGGTCCTGCGCCTTGTAGACAGCCGGATCGACCTGGTCGTACTCCCAGGGGCTGGAGGGCAGGTACTCGTGCCAACCGGCCTGGCTGGTGCTCGCGCCCGCCACCGGCCAGTACCAGACGTCGCCCACCCGCCAGTGCCGACGGCCGGTCTTCGGGTGCACACCGACCCTCGGAACGATGTCGGCGTACTTCTTGGGAACCCGTGAGGTCCAGACGTCGGGTGGCTCGGTGATGTGGGAGTCGGTGTCGACGATCAACCAGGATGGGTCGACCGCTTGACCGTTGCCGTTGCTCATGACGTCCTTTCGTGGGGGGATCAGAGGGTGTTCGTCTCGGCCACGGCCTGCGCGGCCGCCAGGTCGATGGTCTGCAGACCGTCCGGGCTCTCCACCATCAGCGCATGCGCGCCGGCCCGGGTGGAGAAGATCTCCACGGTGGTGCAGCCGTCCGGTCCCGCGGTGTGCGGTCCGTAGGCCTGGCTGTGGCCGGAGCTCAGCACGTCGCCGGGGCCCAAGGTGCGGTCGCCGACCTGCATCGAGCCCTCGACCACGACCTCCAGCCGACTGCACGGGTGCGCATGCTTGGGCAGCACGTAGCCCGGCGGCATCCGCAGCATCAGCGCGGTCGGTGCGGTCTCGTCGGTCGGCTCGCCGAGCACGTGCATGCTCAGCCGGATCCCCTGGGCCTTGGCCACCTCGGCCATGCCCTCAAGGTCGGGCGGGAACCGGTCCCAGTAGCCGGGCTCGTTGCGTAGGTGGGTCGCCATCGGTGTTCCTTCCTTCTGCTCGTCGTCGAGTTCGGGTCTGCTTGCTGCGCATTCCGTTGTCACCGGGCCTCGGCGCGGGCCCGGAGTCCCTTGGCGATCACCATTCGCAGGATGTCGTTGGTGCCCTCGCCGATCGCCATCAGCGGCGCGTCGCGGTACAGCCGCTCGACTTCGAACTCGGTCGAGTAGCCGTAGGCCCCGTGAATGCGCATGGCCTCCAGTGACGCCTTCAACGCCACCTCCGAGGCCTGGTACTTGGCCATACCGGCCTCCACATCGGCCCGCTGGCCGCTGTCCAGGCGGGCGGCCGCCCACCAGGTCAGCAGCCGGGAGGACTGGATCTGGGTGGCCATGTCGGCCAGCTTGAGTTGGATGGCCTGGAAGTCCGCGATCCGGCTGCCGAACGCTTTGCGCTCACCGGCGTAGGCGAACGCGGCCTCGTAGGCGGCCTGCGCCACCCCGACGGCGCGGGCGGCGACGTTGATCCGGCCGATCTCCAGGCTGGACAGCGCCTGCTTGAGCCCTCGGCCCTCCACCCCGCCGAGCAGAGCCTCGGCCGGAACCCGCACCTCGTCGAGCACCACCTCGCACGTCTCGGTTCCCTTGTAGCCGAGTTTGCCCAGGTCGCGGGAGACCTCGAAGCCCGATGAGTCGCCGGGCACGAGGAACACGCAGAACGGCGAGGGTGCATCGCCAGGGTCGGCCAGCCTTGCCAGGACCGGCAGCGGGTCGGCGTGGCGGGCGTTGGTGATCCAGGTCTTGGTGCCGGTCAGCACGTAGTCCGGGTTGGCTCCCGAGCCGTCGCGGATCGCGCGGGTGGTGATCGAGCGCAGGTCGCTGCCGGCACCTGGTTCGGTGAGCGCGATCCCGGTGCGGCGCTTGCCGGCGGCGAGGTCGGGCAGCAGCTGGTCGCGCTGGGCCTGCGTGCCGTGCTGGGTGATCATCCTGCAGGACAGGGTGTGGCTGCCGAGGATCCCGGCCACGCCCATCCAGCCGCGCGCGATCTCCTCGAAGGCCAGTGCCAGGGACACCGCGTCGGCGCCGAGGCCGCCGTACTGCTCGGGGACGGTCAGCCCGAACAGCCCCATCTCGCGGAATCCCTCGACGATCTCGGTGGGGTAGCGGTTGGTGGCTTCCCATTCGTGTGCCACCGGTCGTACCTCGGCGTCGACGAACTTCCTGATGACCTGCTGGAACATCTGCTGCTCATCGGTCAATCCGAACTGCATGCGGTCACCTCTCGTGATGCTCGGAGATGGCGGACCCCGGCGGATTGCTCGCGGCGGCTCCGGGGCGGCGCGCCTCCTGGACGGTACTGGCGATCCAGCTTCGAAGTCAACCGTGGTTAACATCGAGATTGAACGTAGCTCAGCGAGTCGTCGCCACGACGTTCTCGCAGGCGCGATGAGGCAGCAGCAATGCGTTGAACTGGGATGTTTATCGTCGCTGCCGGATCGGAACCGGCATTGGGAGGCGCTCGGGACGGACATCCGTGCCAGAGGCTTGCGTTAACTGAACTTATCGCTCATATTGGTGCCGGCGACGACGAGGCTCGGGAAAGGTGACGCCTCCCGGCCGGTGAGGGTGGATGCGATGAGGCTCGAGGGCAAAGCGGCGATCGTGACCGGCGGCGCCGGGGCACTGGGGTCGGCCGCGGCGTGTGCACTCGCCCGCGAGGGGGCGTCCGTACTCGTCGCGGATATCGATCTTCCCGGAGCGGACCGGGTGGTGAAGGCCATCCACGACGCCGGCGGGATCGCCGTCTCCTGCCGGGTGGACGTCGGGGTGGAGACCGAGATTCGGTCCATGGTCGACACGGCCGTGCGCACCTTCGGCGGTCTCGACGTGCTGTTCAACAACGCCGGCCTGGTCGGCCTGGAGCACAAGGTGGACCTGCTCTCGCTGGACGTCGAGCTGTGGGACCGCGTTCTCGCGGTGAACCTGCGCAGCGTGATGCTCGGGTGCAAGCACGCGGTGCCGGCCATGCGGGCGCGTGGCGGCGGTTCGATCATCAACACCTCGTCCGACTCGTCCTTGGGCGGCGACATCGTCAACTACGCCTACGCGTCCGCCAAGGCGGGAGTGAACACGCTGACCAGGTACGTCGCCACGAGCTTCGGGCGAGATGGCATCCGGTGCAACGCCATCGCGCCGGGGATCCACCTGCGAACCGAGGATCGGGAGGCGATCGCCCGGGAAGGTGGAGCGCGAGCGCGGCGTTTCGACCGCTTCGAGGAGCATTGTCTGATCCCGCGTCTCGGGACGCCCGAGGACATCTCCAACATGGTGGTCTTCCTGGCCTCGGAGGAATCGAGTTACATCACCGCACAGCTCATCCAGGTCGACGGCGGCCTGGTCGGACAGCTGCCGCACGTGACCGACGAGCGCCGGGACGCGGCCGCGCTCGAGGTCACCGGCGAGCGGTGAACGGCCCACCGCGATCAGCGCAGGACGGCCACACCGGGAACGCGGAGAACGGTCGCCGGGAAGCAGCGCTCGACCAGCGGCACGAGCGCGCCGGACCCGTAGATCCGCTCCGCGGTCATGAGGCCTTCCGGGTCGAACCTGTACACGGTGATCCCCTGACCCCACGCCGTCGACCCGTCCGGGAGCCGTACCTCGTACTCGGCCTCCCGTGTGCAGGTCCCCGGGCCGTGGCTGACTCCGCGCACCCGCGAACCCAGGATGCGGGGCACGAGCTCTCGCAGCTGTACCTCGTACACCGCCCGGACGGCGTCCCGGCCGGTCACCCGTACGCCGAGCGGGTGGAACTCCCACACCGGTTCGGCGCTGACGCCCGCCATCACCGCCTCGATGTCGCCGTCGTACTCGGCCTGCCCGTGCCGCGCGATCGCGGCCTCCATCGCGGCACGGTCCGGGCGCGAATCTGTCGATGTCATGGTTTCACCTGCGGATACGGAGGCGTGGATGGATCGGGTACAGGTCGGTCTGATCGGTGCGAACTCGGAGCGGGGCTGGTCCGCGCGCTCCCACCTGCCCGCCCTGGCCGCACTGGAGGAGCTCGAACTCGCGGCCGTGGCCACCAGCAGGATGGAGACCGCCCGGGCGACCGCCGACCGGTACCGGGCCCGTCGTGCTTACGCCGATGCCGATGAACTGATAGCCGACCCCGATGTCGAGCTGGTCGTCGTCACCGTGCGGGTCGCCAAACACCACGCGCTGGTCCGGGCCGCCCTCGACGCGGGCAAGGACGTGTTGTGCGAATGGCCATTGGCGTGCGGGACCGCCGGTGCGGAGGATCTGGTCGAGCGGGCGGTCCGGTCGGGTCGGCGGCACTTCATCGGGCTGCAGGCGGCCGCGACCCCGGAGGTACGGCTGGGCCGGCGCATGATCGACGACGGCGCCATCGGTGAGGTGCGGGCGGTCACGGTACGGGCCGCCGCCGCGACGGGCGGGACGCCCTTCCCCGCCGACGGCCGTTACCTGTTCCAACCGGACGTCCGGACCAGCCTGCTGAGCATCCAGGTGGCGCACATCTTGGCCGGGGTGACCCGGCTGGTCGGACCGCTCGTGGCGTCTTCCGGCCTGAGTCGCACCAGGTACCCCCGGGTGCAGCTGAGTGAGACCGGTGAGGTGGTCGACGCCCCGTATTCCGACCACGCGGCGATCGTGGCGGCGACCGCCGACGACGTCCTGATCAGCCTGAACGTCGCCACCGGCGTACCTGGCAACCCGGGCACCGTCATCGAGGTCACCGGATCGTCCGGGACGTTGCGGCTGGAGTCGACCGGACCACTGCAGTACACCGACGTGCGGCTGCTCGTGAGCGCACCAGGGCGCCCGCATGCGGAGGTCCCGGTGTCGGCGCCGTACCGGCGGGCGCCGGCCCGGCTCACCGACCGGGCCGCGGCCGGGGTGGCGGAGCTCTACCTCGCGATCGCCGATGACCTCCACGGCTCCGGGCCGGCCGCCCCGACCTTCGCCGAAGCGGTAGCCACCCACCGGTTGCTCGACGACACCGGCATTACCGTGCCTTCGGCATGACCGCATCCGGTTCACCGACCGGCACCGCGTGCCGGATCCACCGCCGGCCGGCGGGTCAGGAGGGGTACTCGATCTCCGGGAACGTGACACGGGGGAACTCACGCATGCGGCGCAGGAAGCTGACCAGGCCGTAGTCCGACCCGACCAGGGTGGCATCGCCCAGCCGAATGCTGTTCATCACCGGCAGGTCCTCGTTGATCAGCTGGGTGTGCAGGTCCTGCTGAGCCTCCAATGCCGCCTGCGCGTTCTCGCCTCGACGGGTGGCGACCGTGACGAAGAACTGCACACCGGACTCGCCGAGCGGGGCCGTCGTCGCGATGTGGGTGAGGATGTCGCCCGCGCGGTCACTGTGGCTGACTACCGCGTTCATCCCGACCAGCTTCAGAGTCATCGTCATCTTGCCGACGGTCGGATGCGGGAACGGGGCCGTCCACACCATCGACCAGTCGTCCTGCTCGATCTCCGGGTTCAGATCCGGCACGCCGTGCACCGAGCGGAAGTGCGCGAAGTCGACCGCGTTCGTGGTGAACACCCATGGCTCGACCAGCAGCCGCTCGTTCAGGGGGACCTGGTACGAGAGCGACACCCACTCCTCGTCGTCCCACTCAGCGAAGCCGGGGACGTCGTAGAGCGGGTCGCCGTTGCCCCACCAGACCCAGATGATCCCCCAGCGGTCCTCCACGGTGAACGTCCGCTGGAACGCCACCTTGGGAATGCGGTCTCCGGTGGGGATCTTCGAGCACACCCCGTCCGGCCCGAACTGCCAGTGGTGGAACGGGCAGCGGAGGTCGTTGTCGATCACGTCCCCGACACTCAGATCGGCACCCATGTGTTTGCAGTACGGGGTCATCGCCCGGGCCACGCCGTCCGCACCCCGGTAGAGGGCGATCCGACCGTCACACAGATCGATGCCGTGCACGGTCCCGGCCGTGAGGTCCTGAGACAACATCACCGGGTACCAACCGACGTGGAAGCCGGGCCCGGGGGAACGGAACAGGCCCCGGTTTCGTCGCCCAGCGGTCTCTGTGGTCACGTCGTCCAGCAGGTCATCGATCTGGGCTGTCATGTCCTGTCTCCATCGTCGGGTCGGCGGGACTGTTCGGCAGAGGAAAATCGGCGTGAACTCAAGTTATCTAGCAAGGATGGTGGCGCAAGGTACCTGTGGTCAACCGCAGAAAGATCGGCAGATCGAGGAAAATGCTCGGTGAACCACACTTCACGCGCCTGCGGTCGATCGCTTTCCAGGGGTGAATCGAACCCGCAGCGAGTCGATTCCCCAGGTGCTTCCACCTCGCATGTTGGGCGTCGGAGCCTCGACCAGTTCATAGTCCGGCATCCGCCGTAGTACCTCCTCGAACGCGACCCGCAGCTCGAGTCGAGCCAGGTGCTGGCCGACGCACTTGTGGATGCCGTGCCCGAACGCGAGGTGCGAGTTGGGCTTGCGGTCGATCTGGAACTCCTCCGGGTCACTGAACTTCTCGTCGTCGTAGTTCCCGGATCCGAACAGTAGAAGCACTCGGTCGCCCGGCTGCATCTTCGTGCCGTTCAGCTCCACGGCCTCGGTGACCGTCCGGGCCGGGCATTGTGCGGGCGACTCCATGCGGAGTACTTCCTCCACGGAGCGGGCGATGCTCGCGGGCTCGGCGAGCAGCCGATCCCGGACGGTCCGGTTCAGACCGAAGATGCGTAAGCCGAGCGCGATGCCGGCCACTGTGGTCTCCAGCGCTCCGGTGATCGAGGTGAACATGATGCCGACGCACTCCTCGTCGGTGAATCCTCGCCCGTCGAACCGGTGGGTGACCACCGCCGAGAGGACATCGTCGGTGGGGTTCGCGCGCGCCTTCGCCAGTGCCTCCTGCAGGAAGCCTACGAAGCTGGTGACACCCTGAACCGCGGCGGCCGGGTCGTGCTCGCCGAGGAACATCTGGCACAGCCACTCGTAGCAGCGGATCCCGTCGTCGGCGGTGAAGCCGAAGAACTGTGAGATGACCTGCGCCGGCAGCGGCTTGGCGAACTGGGTCAACAGGTCCGCGGAGCCGTCCTCGACGAAGGCGTCGATCAGATCGGTCACACACCTGCGCACCATGGGCTCGTACGGCTTGACCGCGCCCGGGGTGAGGAAGGGGTAGAGCACGCTGCGGTACTGGGTGTGCAGTGGTTCATCGGATTCCGTCGGGATCATCCGTAGCGGATTCGCCATGCCGGGGATGATGATCCCGTCCGCCGACGAGAACACGCTGTTCTTCCGCAGCACTTCGATGATGTCCTGGTATCGGCTGATCACCCAGAACCCGTCGTGCCGGTCCGAGCGCGTGACAGGACACGTCCGCCGGAGCTGCCGGTAGCGGCTGAGGGTCGCGGGATCGCCTTGAGCCGTCGTGTGGTCGAAGTGATCTCTCAGGTCGTCCAGGCTCACGGACACGGCGACTCCAATCGAAGTGGGCAGCGCAGGACGCTACCGCTAGACGTTCGAGGACGTCAACCTGTGTTAACTGATTGGCTTGATCCAGTACCTGAGGGTTGAGTGTCGAGCGCGGCAAGGGCCGATTCTCGCGTCGTGGATGGTCGCAGTAAGCGCTCTGAGCTGCACATACCAGGCTTGAGAATGATCGTATTCGAGCATTGAGCTGATGGCGCCGACCTCCATTGCGGAGGTAAGACGGCTGCGATAACTCAGGTTCACATCATCGCTGTCCCAGGACGAGGCGCTCCGACGGCTTTCTTCGTCGTGGACGGAGGGGCGTGCACCCGACGGTCTGACTGGACCATCGGGTGGCTGCCGCGTGGGGAGGTGTCAGGCTGAGGTCATCAGGACGGCGTTCGCCATTTTGATGAGGTGCCTCTTCAGCTCGGCGGGCTCGACGCCGTGCTCGTGATACGCGGTGAAACCGATCAATGCGTGGGCCGCGTAGTACGCCGTGTGGAGCTCGCTGGTCGGTGCTTTGGGTCTGACCTGGGTGAGGATCCGCATCCATTCAGACCGATACAGCTCGCTCATCGCAACGAGCTGCCGGTGTACCTGTTCGGTGAGGTTGCGGTCCTCGCCCCGGTGGAGGGGAAAGACGAAGCGGTGTGGGCCGAAAGCGAAATCCACCCGCATCTCGATCAGCCGCCGCAATGTCTCGGCGGGCGGGGCGTCTTCTTTGACGATTCTCACGGCTTCGTCGAGTAGCGCACGCATACCGTCGGAGACTACGGCGTCCAGCAGCGCCTGTTTGTTGGCGAAATGCCGATACAGAGCCGGGCCGGAAATGCCGGCGGCCTGCCCGATCTCGTCGACGCCGGTGCCGTGATAGCCGCGAGTGGTGAAGAATTCGGCGGCCAGCGCGAGAATCTGTT
>Ga0310811_10002144_pt1 | contig 24620 bp, 26 predicted proteins | sample YCmetagenome_FD_207642 | JGI IMG/M metagenome (GOLD analysis project Ga0310811, IMG submission 207642) | Soil microbial communities from experimental microcosm in Duke University, North Carolina, United States - YC | ecosystem: Engineered > Artificial ecosystem > Soil microcosm > Unclassified ... | reverse complement strand
AGCTCGAGCGCGAGCTGGGCATCCACGACGCCATCAAGCTGGCATCGAACGAAAATCCGCTGCCCCCGTCCGAGCGCGTGCAGAAGGCGGTGGCGGCGGCCATCACCCAGCTCAACCGCTATCCGGATGGCAGCGGCTTCTACCTCCGCGAGGCCCTCGCGCGCCGGCACGGCGTGACCGCCGATCACCTGATCCTCGGCAACGGCTCCAACGAGCTGATCGAGCTGATCGCGCGGGCGTTCATGCGCCCCGGGGACGAGGCGGTGATCCCGCACCCCTCCTTCGTCGTCTATCCCATGATCGTGCAGGCGGTCGGCGGGATCCGCGTCGTCGTCACCCTCAAGGACCACCGGCTGGATCTCGAGGCGATGGCGCGGGCGATCACGCCGATGACCAAGGTGGTCTTCATCGCCAATCCCAACAACCCGACCGCCACCATCGTGACCGCGCCCGAGGTCGAGGACTTCATGGCGCGCGTGCCCGATCGCGCCATCGTGGTGTTCGACGAGGCCTACTTCGAGTTCGCCCAGGGCCCGGACTTCCCTGACTCGCTGAGCTACCTCCGCCAGGGCCGCAAGGTGGTCTCCCTCCGCACGTTCTCGAAGGCGGCCAGCCTGGCCGGGCTACGTGTGGGCTACGCGATCGGCGACCCGGACTGCGTGAGCCTGCTCAATCGCATCCGGCCCCCGTTCAACGTGAACTCGCTCGCCCAGGCGGCGGCGCGCGCCGCGCTGGAGGATGACGCCCACATCGTCGAGTGCCTGCGCATGATCGAGGCGGGACGCGCCTATCTCAGCGAGGAGTTCACGGCGCTCGGCCTACGTTTCCCGCCGTCGCGGGCGAACTTCATCCTCGTCGACGTCGGGCGCAACGCGCTCGACGTGTATCAGCGGCTGCTCCGCGAGGGCGTGATCGTGCGCCCCATGTTGTCCTTCGGCATGGAAAGCACGCTCCGCATCAGCATCGGCACACCGGAGGAGAACCGCCGGTTGATGAAAGCGCTCCGCAAGGTCCTCCAGGAGGCCAAGCGCGCGTGATCCGGCGGCTCTGCATCGTCGGCCCCGGGCTCCTGGGCGGCTCGATCGCGCTGGCGGCCCGTGCGCGGCACCTGGCCGGCGAGATCGTCGTGGTGGGGCGCTCGGAGGCGAGCGTGGCGCCGGCAGTGCGGGCGGGGGCGGCGGATCGAGGCACCACCGATCTCGCCGCGGGACTCCGCGGCGTCGATCTCTGCGTGCTCGCGACCCCGGTGGCGACGCTCGAGCGGCAGCTCGCCGCGGTGTGGGCGGCCGCCGAGCCGGGGATCATCATCACCGACGTGGGCAGCACCAAGGGGCGCATCGTCGCCACCGCCGACCGGCTGGCCGCCGAGCGCCCGCTGGACTTCGTGGGCAGCCATCCCATGGCGGGCTCCGAGCGCGCCGGCTTCGCGGAGGCGCGCGCCGATCTCTTCGTCGCGGCGACCGTCATTCTCACGCCGACCGGGCGCACCGCGCCGGCGGCCCTCGCGCGCGTGCGCGCGTTCTGGGAAGCGGTGGGCGGCCGCGCCACCGTGCTGGACCCGCTCACCCACGATCGCGCCACCGCGGTGGTGAGCCATCTGCCCCATCTGGTCGCCGACGCGCTGGTGGACGCGGTGCTGCGCATGGATCCCGCGTTCCTCGACGTGGCCGCGCGCGGCTTCCGCGATACCACACGCATCGCCGCGTCCAGCCCGCCGGTGTGGCGAGAGATCTTCCAGGACAATCGCGCGGCCCTCTCCGAGGCGCTCGCCGCCTTCCGCAAGTCGCTCGACCATCTCGAAGCGGTGATTGCGCTGGGCGACGCCGCCGCGGTCGAGGCCGAGCTCGAGCGGATCAAGCAGCACCGGGAGAAGATCGGGTGAGGATTCGCGTCTCACCGGTCCCGCGCCTCGCCGGCCGCGTGCTCGTGCCCGGCGACAAGTCCATCTCGCATCGGGCCGCGCTGTTTGGCGCGCTCGCCCGGGGGCGCACCGAGATCACCGGTTTTCTCGAGGGCGAGGACTGCCTGGCCACCTTGGGAGCGGTACGGGCACTCGGCGTGGAAGTCACAAGAAAGGGATCGGGCCACTACCTGGTCGACGGGCGGGGGCCCGAGGGGCTGACCGAACCCGAGAATGTGATCGACTGCGGCAACTCCGGCACCGGGGCCAGGCTTCTCGTGGGCGTGCTCGCGGGCCAGCCCTTCTGGTCCGTCATCACGGGGGACGCGTCGCTGCGGAGCCGCCCGATGGACCGCGTGGCCGCCCCGCTGCGCCGCATGGGCGCGACCGTGGTCGGCCGCCGCGAGGGAAGCCTCCTGCCGCTCGCGGTGCGTGGCGCTCGCCCGTTGAAGGCCATCACCTATGAGTCTCCGGTGGCTTCCGCGCAGGTGAAGACCGCGCTCCTTCTCGCCGGCCTCTGGGCCGACGGCCCCGTGACGGTGCACGAGCCCGCCCAGTCGCGCGACCACACCGAGCGCATGCTGGCGGGCTTCGGCGCGCGCCTCGCCGTGACGGGGGAGGGCGTGACGCTGACGCCGGGCGGCGCGCTCCACGGGCAGACGGTGGCCGTGCCGGGCGACATCTCGTCCGCCGCCTTCTTCCTCGTGGCGGGCGCCCTCATGGCCGATCCCGAGGTCGCCGTCGCCCACGTGGGCACCAATCCCACGCGCACCGGCGTGCTCGAGGTGCTGGACGCGATGGGCGCCTCGATCCGGCGGCAGGCTCCCGTCGGGCCCGGCAGCGCCGTCGAGCCGGCCGCCGATCTCGTGGTCCGCCGAAGCCGCCTGCGCGGCGCCGAGATCAGCGGCCCGGAGATCCCGCGGCTCATCGACGAGGTGCCCATTCTCGCGGTGGCCGCCGCGCTCGCGGAGGGCCCCACCGAGGTGCGCGACGCCGCCGAGCTGCGCGTGAAGGAGTCGGACCGTATCCGCGCCATTGCCACCGAGCTGGGGCGTATGGGCGCGCGGATCACCGAGCGGCCGGACGGCCTGCGCATCGAAGGGGGAACACGCTTGCGCGGCGCGGCGGTGGCGAGCGGGGGCGATCACCGCATGGCGATGTCCCTGGTGATCGCCGGCCTGCTTGCGGACGGCGAGACAGTGGTGGAGGATACGGGCTGCATCGCGACCTCTTTTCCGGGCTTTCTCACCGCGGTCAACGACCTGGCGGGATCTCCGGCGGCGAGGGCGGAAGCATGACGTGTGATGGCCGGCGGGAGCCCGTGATCACGATCGACGGACCGGCGGGGGCGGGAAAGTCCACCGCCGCGCGCGCGCTCGCGCGCCGGCTCGGCTTCCGCCTGCTCGACACTGGCGCCATGTACCGCGCGCTCGCCTGGGCGGTGCGCGAGGCGGGGCTCGCCCCCGAGGACACGCCCGCCCTCCGCGCCATGCTCGACGCGACCACCGTGGCGCTCGACGGCGACCACGTGCTCGTCAACGGCCGCGACGTGACCGGCGAGATCCGCGCGCCCGCCATCGGCGAGCTCACGTCCGTGCTCACCATGCTCCGGCCGGTGCGGGACAAGATGACGCCGATGCAGCGCACGCTCGCCGCCGACGGCGGGGTCGTCCTGGAGGGCCGGGACACCGGCAGCGTGGTGTGCCCCGATGCCGACGTGAAGTTTTACCTCGATGCGACCCTCGACGCGCGCGCGCGGCGGCGGCGCGAGGAGCTGATGGAACGTGGCGTGACGGTGGACCTGGACCACGTGCGCGAGGAAGTGGCGCGGCGCGATCGGCAGGACATGGGCCGGGCCATCGCCCCCCTCGTCCGGCCGGCCGATGCGGTGGTGGTGGACACGACGGGGCTGGACGAGGCGAGGGTGCTGGAACGACTCATGGACGCAGTGGAGCGGGCCCGGTGCTCTACGAGATCCTGAAGCCGCTCGCGGTGTTCCTCATGCGACTCTACTTCCGCCTGGAAGCGCGCGGCGCCGAGCAGGTGCCCCAGACGGGACCGCTCCTGCTCGTGTCGAATCACTCGAGCGTGCTGGACCCGCCGCTTGTCGGTGGCGCCTCGCCACGACAGCTCTCGTTCCTCGCCAAGGCGGAGCTCTTCGACATCCCGCTCCTCGGCCGCCTCATCCGCGCGCTCAATGCCCGGCCGGTGCGCCGCGAGGGCTCGGACGCCCGCGCGCTCAAAACGGCGCTGAAGGTGCTCGAAGAGGGCCGCGCGCTGTTGGTGTTCCCCGAGGGCACCCGCGGCCCCGAGGGGACCTTGCGCGAGGCCAAGCCGGGGGCGGGAATGCTCGCGGTGCTGAGCGGCGCGGTCGTCGTGCCTGTCCTCATCACGGGCAGCGGGCGCGCGCTCCCCAAGGGGGCGGCGTTCCCGCGGCCGGCCAAGGCCATCGTGCGCTTCGGCCCGCCCATGCGCTTCAAGACGACGGCCGAGGGGGAGCGCGGGACGCCGGAGGATCGAAAGGACGCCTATCGCGCGGCCACCGATGAAATGATGCGCGCCATCGCGCAACTCCAGCGCCAGGCCGCCTGAGACTTACCCGTACACGGAAGCTCGCAACAATATATATATAGAGGGAACAAAGGAGGCAGTCGGGACTTATGGCGACGGATGAACGGAAGGTGCAGGACCTCGCGAGCGGGCAGCGCGAGATGGACACACCCCCCGAAGAGACGATGGAGTACTGGCTGTCCCGCAGCGTGGGGGACATCGAAGAAGGGGAGGTGATCCGCGGCCGCGTCGTGGAGGTGCGCACCGGCGACGTGATCGTGGACATCGGCTACAAGAGCGAGGGCGCCATCCCCATGGAGGAGTTCCGCTATAGCGGCGCTCCCAAGGTCGGGGACGAGATCGAAGTCTTCCTCGAGGCGAAGGAAGACTCCGAGGGGCTCATCGTCCTCTCCAAGGACAAGGCCGACAAGATCAAGGTGTGGGATCAGATCTCCAAGGCCTTCGACGCGGGCTCGCCGGTCGAGGGCCGCGTGGTCGAGGTGGTCAAGGGCGGGCTCGCCGTGGACGTGGGCGTGCGCGCGTTCCTTCCCGGCTCGCAGGTCGACCTCCGCCCGGTGAAGAACCTCGCCACGATGCTGGGCCAGACCATCCGCGCCAAGGTCATCAAGCTCAACCGCCGCCGGGGCAACGTGGTGCTCTCGCGGCGCGCCGTGCTGGAGACGGAGCGCGAGGAGAAGAAGAAGCACACCCTGGCCGTGCTCACCGAGGGCATGGCGCTGACTGGCACCGTGAAGAACATCACGGACTACGGCGCCTTCATCGACCTCGGCGGCATCGACGGGCTCCTGCACGTGACCGACATGTCGTGGGGCCGCATCGGCCACCCCTCGGAAATCTTCCAGGTAGGTGATCAGGTCGAGGTCGTGGTGCTCCATTTCGACCGCGAGACGGGCCGCGTATCGCTGGGTTACAAGCAGAAGTCCTCGGACCCGTGGGCGGTCGTGGACCAGCGCTATCCGGCCGGCGCACGGGTGCAGGGGAAGGTGGTGAGCCTCACCAACTACGGCGCCTTCGTGGAACTCGAGCCGGGCGTGGAGGGCCTCGTGCACGTGTCCGAGATGTCATGGACGCGGCGGGTCCGCCATCCCTCGAAGATCGTCAACGTGGGCGACACCGTCGAGGTGCAGGTGCTCGATGTCAACAAGGCGACCAAGCGGATCTCCCTCGGCATGAAGCAGGTCGAGGCCGATCCCTGGGACTCCATCGACGATCGCTACAAGCCCGGTATGCGCGTGCAGGGGAAGGTGCGGAACCTTACCGACTTCGGCGCCTTCGTGGAGCTCGAGCCCGGCGTGGACGGCCTCCTGCACATCTCGGACATGTCGTGGACCCGCAACATCGGGCATCCCTCGGAGCTGCTCAAGAAGGGCCAGCCCATCGAGACCCAGATCCTCAACGTGGACCGGGACAACAAGCGCATCTCCCTCGGCCTCAAGCAGATCCAGCCCGACCCGTGGGAAACGGTATCGCAGCGTTTCCCGATGGGCTCACGCGTCACCGGCAAGGTGGTCCGCCTCACCGATTTCGGCGCCTTCGTGGAGCTCGAGCCCGGCGTGGACGGACTCCTCCACATCTCGCAGATGTCGAACCGGCCCATTGCCTCACCGGCCGACCTCGTCAACGTCGGGGACGAGCTCACCCTGCTCGTGATCAGGGTCGATCCCAACGAGCGCCGCATCGGCCTCAGCCTCAAGGAGCTGGCGGCGGCGGTAATGATGGACGAGCCGCCGCAGTCGGAGGGCGGCGGGCGCGGCCGCGGCAAGGGAAAGCGGCGGCGTCAGGACGACGACTTCGACGACGAGGACTAGCCGGCGTTGGCCTCACGAGCGCGCAGCCTGCTGCTGGGGGCGGGCCTCGCCGCGCTGCTTCTCGTTGTCTTCCTCGTCACGGTCTGGCTCCTTCTGGCCGTGCTCGAGGACGGCGCGCTGCCCGGAGGACCCCGCGTCGCCGTGGTCGAGATCGAGGGCATCATTCTCGACGGCGATCAGGCCGTGCGGGAGCTGCGCGACCACGCCGAGAATCCTGCGGTCAAGGCCATCGTCGTCCGGGTGAACAGTCCCGGCGGCGTCGTCGGACCGACCCAGGAGATCTACAACGCCATCCAGCGGGTGCGGAAGGCGGGCAAACCCGTGGTGGCTTCGTTCGGCGCGGTGGCCGCGTCCGGCGGCTACTACGTCGGTGCCGCCACCAACCGCATCTTCGCCAACCCCGGGACGCTCACGGGCTCCATCGGTGTCGTCATGCAGATGGCGAACGTCGAGGGGCTTCTCAAGAAGGTGGGGGTCGAGTACGTGGTGGTGAAGGCCGGCGCGTACAAGGACGTGGGGAATTTCGCCCGCACCATGACCCCCGAGGAGCGCCGCATCCTGCAGGCATTGCTGGACGACGTCCACGGCCAGTTCATCGCCGCGGTGGCCCAGGGCCGGGGACTCGAGGAGAGCGCGGTGCGCGCCGTCGCCGATGGGCGCATTTACTCGGGCGCGCAGGCCAAGACCCTCAAGCTCGTGGACGAGCTGGGCGGCTTCGAGGACGCGGTGGAGGCGGCGGGCAGGCTGGGCGGCATCCCCGGCAGGCCCAAGCTCATCCGCCCGCGGAAGCATTTCTCGCTCACCGACCTGCTCAAGAGCGAGCTCGGGGTGGGGGTGCCCTCTGCGCTCCTGCCCAGCCTTCCGACGCTCCGGACCCCCCTCTATCTGATGTACTAGGGGGGACGGGGCCAAGGTGACCCCTAACCCCCCGCCCTTCTTGACAATCTTTTCGATCGCATGCTAGCGTGACGCAAGATCGCCCCGCCCCCACGGGTGCTCCGATGGGGCGCGACTCAAGCCGGACCGGGTACGGGGGAGGGAGTCAGGTCATGACCAAAGCGGATCTCATCGACGAAGTGTCGAGGGTGTCGAGCCTGACCAAGAAGGAGACGGAGCTCATCGTGAACACCGTCTTCGACAACATCACCGATGCCCTCGCCAAGGGGGACAAGGTGGAGTTGCGCGGGTTCGGCAGCTTCCGGATCCGCCACCGGAATTCCCGCAAGGGACGCAATCCCAAGACGGGAGACTCGGTGAGCGTGCCCGAGAAGCGCGTACCTTTCTTCAAGGTCGGCAAGCGGCTGCGCGAGCTCGTCAACACCTAGCCCAGACGAGTGGACCGCCTGTGGGCACCATGGCGGATGAGTTACGTGACGTCCGCCGGAGCGCCCGACGCTGCTTGTGTCTTCTGTGCCGCTCTCTCCGCCGGTGACGACCGGCGGGCCCTGATTCTCCGGCGCGCCCCCCGCGCCTTCCTGATCCTGAACACGTTTCCCTACGCGACCGGCCACCTTCTCGCCATGCCCCTCCGCCACGTCGCGCGCGTCGAGGACGCGACCACGGACGAGATGGCCGAGACCATGGCCCTGGTGCAGGACAGCGTGCGCGCGCTGAACGCGGGCTATCAGCCCGATGGCTTCAACGTCGGCATGAATCTCGGCCGCGTGGCGGGCGCGGGCGTGCTCGGGCACCTGCACATGCACGTGGTCCCGCGCTGGAGCGGCGACACCAACTTCATGCCGGTGGTCGCCGACACCAAGGTGCTGCCCGAATCGCTCGAGACGACCTACGACCGCTTGACGGGTCTGCTGCGCGCGTGACCGATCCCCGCGGCACCGAGCTCACCCCGATGATGCAGCAGTACCGCGAGCTCAAGCGGCGGTATCCCGACTATCTGCTGCTGTTCCGGCTGGGCGACTTCTACGAGCTGTTCTTCGAGGACGCGCAGCTCGGCGCCACCTTGCTCCAGATTACCCTGACCGCGCGTGGGAAGGCCCCGATGGCGGGCATCCCGTATCACGCCGCCGACACCTATATCGGCCGGCTCATCCGCCACGGTCAGAAGGTCGCGGTGTGCGAGCAGATGGAAGCCCCCGGCAAGGGCAAGAAGCTCGTGCGGCGAGAAGTCGTACGCGTGATCACGCCGGGCACGCTCACCGACACGCAGTACCTCGATGGCGCCGCCAACAACTACCTCCTCGCGGCCCACCGGGCGGGGACCGCGCTCGGCCTGGCCCTGGTGGATGTCTCCACCGGCGAGTTCTGGGTGGGGGAGGAGGCGGCCGGCGCGGAGAGCCTGCTCGAGGCGGCCTTCCTGCGCCGGCCCGCCGAGCTGCTCATCGCCTCCGACGGCGACGCCGCGCTGCGCCAGCGGTTCGGCGCGCTCGGCCTGCCGCTGACGGTGGGCGATGGGAGCTGGTTCAAGCGGGAGAGCGCGCGCGATTTGCTCCACGCGCACTTCCGCGTGGGGGATCTGGAGCGTTTCGGGCTCGGTGGCATGAGCGCCGGGCTGCAGGCGGCCGGCGCGGCGCTGGCCTATCTGCGCGAGACCCAGGGGGACCGGCTCGGTCATGTGAGCGGCCTTCTCCGCTTCACCGCGGGCGACGCGCTCGTGCTCGACGGCACCGCGCTCACCACGCTCGAGCTGTTCGAGACCGCGCAGGAGCGGGACGTCAGGGGATCGCTCATCGGCCTGCTCGACGTCACGCGTACACCCATGGGCGCGCGGTGCCTCCGGCAATGGCTTCTGCGCCCGCTGTGCGAGACGTCGCCCATCGCGCGGCGGCAGGTTGCGGTGGGTGCGCTCGTCGATGCGCCGGCGGAGCGCGCGGCGCTGCGAACGCGTCTCGCGCGCATCGGCGACATCGAGCGCCTGGCGAGCCGGGCCGCGCTCGGGGTGGCCCACGCCCGCGACCTCGTCGCGCTCCGCGGCTATCTTGGCGAGCTGCCGGGGGCGCGCGAGAGCGTGGCCGGGCTGGGCGGACCGCTCCTCACCAGCCTGGCCGAGGACGTGGCCGCGGTGCCCGGCCTGGCTCGACTCCTCGAAGATGCGCTCGAGGACGAGCCGCCGCGCGAGCTCCGGGACGGAGGCCTCATTCGCGAGACGTGGAGCCCGGAGCTTGCCGAGCTCCGGCGGGCCGCGCGGGAAGCCAAGGACTGGATCGCGTCGCTCGAGGGCCGCGAGCGAGCCCGCACCGGCATTCCCTCGCTACGCGTCCGATTCAACCGAGTCTTCGGCTACTCGATCGAGGTCTCCAACACGCATGCGACCAAGGTCCCGCCCGACTACGTACGCCGGCAGACCCTGGTGGGCGCGGAGCGCTACGTCACGACCGAGCTCAAGGAGTACGAGAGCCGCGCCCTCGGGGCGGAAGAGCGCATGGCCACGCTGGAGTTCGAGCTCTTCGTCGAGATCCGGGCCCGGGTGGCCGCCGAGGCGGCCGGACTCCTGCGCTCCGCCCGCGCCCTCGCCGCCCTCGACGCCCTTGCCGCCCTGGCCGAGGGGGCGCATCTCCGAGGCTGGACGCGGCCGGTGGTCGACGACGGGCGCGTCCTCGAGATTCACGAGGGCCGGCACCCCGTGCTGGACGCCGCCGCGGGCTCCGCCTTCACCCCCAACGACGTGATGCTCGATCCCGAATCCACGCAAGTGGTGATCCTCACCGGGCCCAACATGAGCGGCAAGAGCGTGTTCATGCGCCAGACCGCGCTGCTCGTGATCCTGGCGCAGATGGGGAGCTTCATCCCCGCGCGCGCTGCGCGCGTCGGCCTCGTGGACCGCGTCCTCACCCGCGTGGGCGCTCAGGACAACGTCGCGCGGGGCCAGAGCACCTTCCTCGTCGAGATGGTGGAGACGGCGAGCATCCTCGCCAACGTGACGCCGCGTAGCCTGGTGCTGCTGGACGAGGTGGGGCGGGGCACCTCCACGCTGGATGGGCTCGCCATCGCGTGGGCGGTGACGGAGGCCCTCCACGACCACGGCGGACGCCGCGGGCCCGGCGCGAAGGTGCTGTTCGCCACGCACTACCACGAGCTCACCGCGCTGGCCGAGCGGCTGCCGCGCGTGCGGAACTTTCACGTGGCGGTGCGCGAGTGGAACGACGAGATCGTGTTCTTGCACACCGTGCGCCCGGGTGGCACCGACCGCTCCTACGGCATCCAGGTGGCCCGCCTCGCCGGTCTCCCCGCCGCGGTGGTGGCGCGCGCCAAGGCCATCCTCGCCGACCTCGAGAGCGAGCGCGCGGCCCTGGCCGCCGCGGGCACCGCTGCATCCGCCGAGCCGGTGCAGCTCGGTCTGTTCCCCGGCGGAAGCGACCCGATCCTGAAGGACCTGGCCGCCCTCGACGTCGGCTCGACGACTCCGCTCCAGGCGCTCAATCTCCTCGCGGAGTGGCAGCGCCTCATCCGGGAGCGGTAGGGTGAGAGCGGATCGCCCGTGACCCGGATCAAGCTACTGCCGGAGCACCTCGTCAACAAGATCGCCGCCGGCGAGGTGGTGGAGCGCCCGGCCTCGGTGGTGAAGGAGCTGGTGGAAAATGCCATCGACGCCGAGGCCGGGCACGTGACGGTGGATCTGCGCGACGCCGGGCGGCAGCTGATCCGCGTGCGCGACGACGGGATCGGCATGACCGCCGAGGAGCTCGGGTGGGCGCTCACGCGCCACGCCACGTCCAAGATCGCCACCGACGCCGACCTCGACGCCATTCATACGCTCGGCTTCCGCGGCGAGGCGCTGCCCGCCATCGCCGCGGTGAGCCGCTTCTCGCTGCTCTCGTGCGCGAAGGGCGCGGTGCAGGGCGCGCTCGTGCGGGGCGCCGCCGGCGAGGCCGAGCCCACCCTCGCCGTGGCGGCGCCGCCGGGCACCACCGTGGAGGTGCAGGACCTCTTCTTCAACACGCCGGCGCGGCTCAAGTTCCTCAAGGCCGCCCGCACCGAGCTTGCGATGGTGCTCCGCCTGCTCCAGGGCGTGGCCCTCGCACACCCGGAGCTGCACCTGGCGGTGACGCATGACGGCCGCGCCGCGCTCACCACGCCGCGCGCGCGGAGCCTGCGCGAGCGGATCGGCGCGCTCTACGGCTGGGAGGTATCCGCCAAGATGCTCGACGTTCGCCGCGCCGAGCACGGTTTGTCCCTTATGGGCTTGATAGCGCCTCCCCAGCACGCGCGCGCGAGCCGCGAGGAGATCACCTGGGTGGTGAACGGCCGGCCGGTGCGCGACACCGCGCTGACCCAGACGCTCCTCGACGCCTACCGGCCGCTGCTCGCGCGTGATCAGCATCCGGTGGCGGTGATCTGGATCGATTGCCCCCCGCAGGACGTCGACGTGAACGTCCATCCGGCCAAGGCCTGGGTGCGCTTTCGCGCGCCGCGGGTGGTGCAGGAGACGCTGTACCTCGCCGTGCAGGAGGCGCTCCGCTCGGCCGACGTGGTCCAGCGTCAGGCCGGCATGGCGCCGGCCGGGGTGTCCCCGGATCCCGTGGCGGGGGATGGCGCGATGCTGACACCGACGCTCGGGGCCGCCTCGGACGCGCTCGCCGAGGGCGCACAGCCCGGTCTCTTCCACGAGACCGTCGCGGGTTGGGCGGTCGAGCGCTTCGGCGCGGTGGTGGGCCAGCTCCAGGACACCTTCGTGGTGGCGGCCACCGACGAGGAGGTGTTCTTCGTCGATCAGCACGTGGCCCACGAGCGCGTCGTCTTCGAGCGGCTCGAGGCGGAGCTCCAGGCAGGCCCCCTGGCCTCGCAGGAACTGCTGTTCCCGGAAACGCTCGAGCTGCCGCCGGGGCTGCGCGCGCGGCTCGACGAGTGGGTACCCACGCTCGAGCGTCTCGGCTTCGCGCTAGAGGGGTTCGGCGGCGGCACGCGGCTGGTGCGCGCGGTGCCTGCGCTCCTCGCACGGCGCGAGCCGCGGCGCCTGATCACCCGCATGCTGGAGGAGCTGGCGAGCCCGGGGAAGGAGGGTGAGGCGCCGCTGCTCGAGCGGGCGCTCGCCTTCGTGGCGTGCCGCGCCGCCATCAAGGCGCCCGCGCCGCTGGAGCGCGAGGAGATGCGGCGCCTCCTCGCCGATCTCTCCGCCACGCGCACGCCGTTCTTCTGCCCGCACGGCCGCCCCATCGTCTCACGCCTGTCCCTCCGCGAGATCCGGAAGGAGCTGAGAAGAACCTGGTAGCGAAGCCGGAACCGCTCCTCGTCATCGTCGGCCCGACCGCGGTGGGCAAGACCGAGGTCGCGGTGCGTCTGGCCGCGCGGCTCCCGCTGGAGGCGGTGAGCGCCGACTCGCGGCAGGTGTATCGAGGCATGGACGTCGGCACCGGCAAGCCCACTGCCGCCGAGCGCGCCACATTACGTCACCATCTCCTGGACATCGTGGAGCCTCGCGAGCGCTATCACGCCGCGCGCTTCCGACGCGAGGCCCTCGAGGCGATCGACGGGATCCGCACGCGCGGACACCTGCCCGTCGTGGTGGGTGGCACTGGCCTGTACGTGCGCGCGCTGCTCAAGGGCCTTCACCCCGCGCCGCCCGCCGATCCCGCGCTCCGCCGCGAGCTCGAGGCCTCGCTGGCCGCCGACGGGCCGGAAGCGCTGCATCGGCGCCTGGCCGCGCGCGACCCCGGCGCGGCCGCGCGCCTGCATCCGCGGGATCACGTACGCATCGTGCGCGCCCTCGAGGTGGACGTGCTGGGTGGGCCGAGGGCCGAGCGCACGGACTGGGAGCGGGCGGTGCCGCCCTTCCGCCTGCTCATGGTGGGGCTCCGGCAGTCGCGCGAGGCGCTCAACCGGCGGATCGGGGATCGGGTGCGCGGCATGGTGGCCCATGGCATGATGAAGGAAGTGCGTCAGCTCCTCGCCGCCGGCTACGACGACACGCTGCCCGCCATGGGCGGCATCGGGTACCGCCAGTTCGTCGCCGTGCTCCGCGGCTCGATGACGGAGGCCGACGCGGTCCGGCTCATGATTCGCGATACCACCCGCTACGCCAAGCGCCAGATGACCTGGTTCGCGCGGGATCGCGAGATCCGCTGGCTCGACGTGGACGCGGTGGGCGGGCCGGCCGGGGCGGCTGCCGCCATCGAGGCCTGGGCGCGTGAGGAGGGGCTCACCCGGTGAGCGTGCGCGAGAAGGCCGTCCTGGCCGCGCTGCGACGGCCCAAGCAGCCGCGCTTCGAAGTAGATGAGTCGCTCGACGAGCTGGGCCGTCTCGCCGAGTCCGCAGGCGCCGAGGTGGTGGGCCGCATGACCCAGGACCGCCGCGCCCCGACCCCTGGTCTCTACTTCGGCAAGGGCAAGGTCGAGGAGTTGCGCGAGTGGTCCCGCGAACAGGGCGCGAACCTCATGATCTCCGACGACGCGCTCTCGCCCATCCAAGAGCGCAATCTCGGCGGGAGCCTCGGCCTCAAGGTCATCGATCGCACCGCGCTGATCCTCGACATCTTCGCGCAGCGCGCGCGCACCATGGAGGGCAAGCTTCAGGTCGAGCTGGCGCAGCTTTCCTACCTGCTTCCGCGCCTGGTGGGGCAGTGGCGCCATCTCGAGCGGCTGGGAGGCGGCATCGGCACGCGGGGCCCGGGCGAGACGCAGCTCGAGTCCGACCGGCGCATGATTCGCCATCGCATCCAGAAGCTGCGCGACGAGCTCAAGCGCGTCCGCGTGCATCGCCGTCTCGTCCGCGATCGGCGGCAGGCCACCGGCTACCCGGTGGTCGCGCTCGTCGGCTACACCAATGCGGGCAAGACCACGTTGCTGAACCAGCTCACCGGGGCGGGGCGGGTGGCCGCGGATCGTCTCTTCGACACGCTGGATCCTTCCGCCCGCCTGGTGTCGGCGCCCGGCCATGCCCCGTTCATCTTGACCGACACGGTGGGCTTCATTCGCAAGCTGCCGCATCAGCTCGTGGCCGCGTTCAAGGCGACGCTGGAGGAGCTGGCCGAGGCCGATCTCCTCGTCCACGTGGTGGACGCGAGCCACCCCGGGCTCGAGGACCAGATGGCCGCGGTGGAGAGCCTGCTCGCCGAGCTGGAGCTCGCCGAGCGCCCGTCCATCGTCGCCCTCAACAAGATCGACCGCCTCGACCATGACAGCGCGCTCGAGGCCTTGACCGCGCGGTTCAACGCGGTGGCGCTCTCCGCGCGCACAGGGCGGGGGGTGGAGGCGCTGCTCGCACGCATCGGGCAGCACTTCCGGCCGCGGACCGAACGGCTCCGCCTCCTCATACCGTATCGCGACGGCCCCGCCCTCGCCCTGTGCTACGAGCGTGGTCGTGTCATCGCCCGCGCCGACCTGCCCGAGGGCATTCGCGTCGAGGTCGAGGTGCCGCGCCGTCTCGCCGGCCAGCTGGAGGCGTATCGCCGGGACGACTAGAAGGCTCCGGCTGGGCCAGCGCCTCCGCGGCCTGCGGCGGGGTCGGTGCTACAATCCATGCGCTGCGGGTGCGGCTCTCCCATGGGACTGGCGAACTGGCTGACCATCCTCCGGATCCTCCTGATTCCGGGCTTCGTGACCCTCCTCGTCTATCGACGGGCGGGCGAGGCCCTCCTGGTGTTCTGCCTGGCCAGCCTCACCGACATGCTCGACGGCTACATTGCGCGGAGTCGGGGGAGCCAGTCGCGCCTGGGCGCCTTTCTCGATCCCGTGGCGGACAAGCTGCTCCTGACCTCGGCGTTCGTGACCCTGACGTACCTCAAGGTCATCCCGTTCTGGCTCACCGCAGTCGTCGTGAGCCGCGACCTCATCCTGTCGGTCGGCGTGCTCGTCATCCACGTGTCCGGCGGGACCGTACACCCCGCGCCGACGTGGATCGGCAAGACGTCGACGGTATGCCAGATGGCCGCGGTGCTGGCTGCGATGCTGGCGTTCTTCTTCCGCATGCCGACCGTTCCCACGCTCTTCGCCTGGCTCGCGGCGGTGTTCACCGTGACCTCGGGCCTGCAGTACCTCGTGCAGGGACTCAAGCAGCTGAACCCGCCCGCCGGCGTGATGGGGCGGAGCTAGGCGATGGCCCGTCGCCAGAGCGAGAAGGACGGCGTGGTGGTGAGCGCGGTGGCGGCGCGCGGGCCCGCGCAGCAGGGGGGCCTGCGCCCCGGTGACCGTATCGTCGCCATCAACGGGCAGGCCGTGCGTGACGTTATCGATTTCCATTTCAACGCCGGCGAAGCACGGCTGAACTGCGCGGTGGAGCGCGACGGTGGCCGGGCGTCCGTGGTCGTCGACCGTCGCGGCGCGGATCTCGGCCTCGAGCTGCTCGCCCCCACCCCGTCGGAGATCTCCACCTGTGCGAACAAGTGCGTCTTCTGCTTCATCCATCAGCTGCCGCGGGGCATGCGCAAGAGCCTCTACGTCAAGGACGACGACTACCGCCTCTCCTTCCTGCACGGCAACTACATCACCCTCACCGACCTCGAGGAGTCCGAGCTGAAGCGGATCGAGACCCAACGCCTTTCGCCCCTCTACGTGTCGGTGCACGCCACCGACCCCGAGCTGCGCCACCGCCTGCTCGGTGAGCCGCGCGTGAAGCGCGACCTCTTGCCGATTATGGCCCGCCTCGGCCGTGCCGGCATCCGCATGCACGCCCAGATCGTGCTCTGCCCGGGGTGGAACGACGGACCGCAGCTCGAGCGCTCCATCCTCGAGCTCTCCGCGCTCCACCCGGCGGTGGCAACCACCGCCGTCGTACCGGTGGGGCTAACGGCGCACCGGGAGCGTCTGCCTGATCTCCGCACGCTCGCCGCAGACGAGGCGCGCGCCCTGGTGGGAACGATCGGCCGATGGCAGGCCGGGCTCCGCGCGCGCCTCGGCACGCGGTTCGTCTGGGGCGGTGACGAGCTCTACCTCCAGGCCGGGCTCCCCATTCCCTCGCGCGCCGCCTACGAAGGCTTTCCCGTGGTCGAGGACGGTATCGGGCTCGTCCGGCGCTTCGAGGACGGCTGGGCCCGGGTGAAGCGCCGCGCGCCCGCGCGGCTCGCGCGCCCCCGCGCGGTGACGGTGGTCACCGGTGAGATGTACGCGCCTCGCCTCGAGCGCCTGCTCGCGGGCTTCGGAGTGGGGAATCTCGACGTGCGCGTGCGCGCGATCAGAAATGAATGGTTCGGCGGCAGCGTTCAGGTGGCGGGCCTCCTCACCGGCGCCGACATCCAGCGGCAGCTGGCAGGTACCGCGCTCGGTGAGGCCGTGCTCGTCCCGTCGGTGGCCCTGCGCGACAGCGTCGGCGTGTTTCTCGACGATCTCACGCCCGGCGAAATCGCGTCTGCGCTGGGCGTGCCCGTCCGGCCCGTCGAGCCCGCGGCGCGCGCGCTCTTCGACGCGCTCGTCGGGGCCTGAGCGGTCCGGAGCGCTCCTCGATGATCCGTCCCGTCATCGCCATCGTGGGCCGGCCCAACGTGGGCAAGTCGACGCTCTTCAACCGGCTGGTCGGACGCCGCTCCTCCCTCGTGCGCGACGTGCCCGGCGTCACGCGCGACCGGCTCTACGGCACGGTGGCGTTCGAGCGTTGGCAGGGAACGGCGGTGGACACCGGCGGCTTCGAGCCGGACTCCACCGACGATCTCGTCGCGGCCATGCGCGCCCAGATCATGCAGGCGATCGAGGAAGCGGACCTCCTGGTGTTCACTGTCGACGCGCGCGAGGGCATCACCCCGGTGGACGAAGACATCGCGCGCATTCTGCGTCGCAGCGGGCGGCCGGTGGTGGTCGCGGCGAACAAGGTGGACGGCGGCGCGCAGGATGCGCTGCTCGGGGAGGTGCACCGGCTCGGCTTCCCGCAGGTGCAGCCGGTCTCGGCGGAGCACGGGCGCGGCGTGGCGGAATTGCTCGAGGCGATCCGCGCGGCGGCGCCGCCGCCCGTGGCGGAGGCGCGGTCGGACGGGCCCCACGTGGCAATCGTCGGCCGGCCCAACGTCGGCAAGTCGTCGCTGGTCAACGCGGTGCTAGGACAGCCCCGCGTGCTCGTCCATTCGGCGCCCGGCACCACCCGCGACAGCGTGGATACGCCACTCACGTTCCGGGGCCGCCCGTACGTCCTCATCGACACTGCGGGCATCCGCCGCAAGGGCAAGGTCTCCGAGGCGCTCGAGAAGCTCTCGGTGGTGATGGCGCTCAAGAGCCTCGAGCGCTGTCAGGTGGCCGTGCTCGTGCTCGACGCCACCGAGGGCGTCACCGCGCAGGACGCGCACATCGCAGGCTATGCCCACGACGCCGGGCGCGCCGTCATCGTCGTGGTGAACAAGTGGGACCTCGTCCCGCCGAACATGGTCACGCGCGCCGACGTCACGGGGCAGATCCACGACCGCCTGCCGTTCCTCGACTACGCGCCGATCTGCTTCACTTCGGCGGTGAAAGCCACCGGCCTGGGAGATCTCTTCGACACCGTGGATCGCGTGGCGGCCGAGGCCCAGCAGCGCGTGCAGCCTGGGGAGCTGCTCACACTGTTCCGCGCCGCGCTCGAGCGGCGACCCATGTCGTGGGGCGGCGCACCGCTGCGCCTCCAATCCGCGCAGCAGGTCGCGGTATCGCCGCCGACGTTCGCGCTGCGCGTGAACCTGCCCGACAAGATCCACTTCTCGTACGAGCGCTACCTCGTGAACTCCCTCCGCCATACGCACCCCTTCGAGGGCTCGCCAATCCGGCTCCTCTTTCGGAGGAGCGTGGGCCGGCGGAACGCTGGACCCCGGGCAGGGCGAGTCCGCCGCTAAACCCTCGAATTCGCTTGGCCCTGAGCTTGGCTGTGCTAAGATGGCGCAGCCGTTGACAAATTCTCTGCTGGGGGCATGCCGAGGGTGAGCCCGGATCGGGACGACGAGTACTTGGGAGATGACGCTGAGGAGCGCCGGAGCAAGCACGGCGTGCTCTCAGCGGGTTGGTTGCGCGCGCTGCTGGTGCTGAGCGCGCTGGCCGTCGTCCTCGTCATCACGGTGCCCTATCTTCTCCAGTGGCTCTCCGGGCCCACGCCGCCCAGTCCTCGCCCGGCGCTGACCGAGACCCCGCGGACCGAGCCCACCAAGGTCCAGACCGCGGCGACCGCGCCCACACCCGCGCCGCCGGTCGCCACGCCGACGCCGGAGCCGCCCGCGAAGACCGAGATGCCCGCGGCCAAGCCGGAGCCGCCCGCGAAGACCGAGATGCCTTCGGCCAAGCCGGACCCGCCGAGTAGGCCCGAGGTCGCGGTCAAGAGCGAGCCGGCGAGCAAATCCGAGCCGGCGGCCCTGCCGAGCCCGAAGCCGCTGCCGAAGGCCTCGGCAGGATCCGGCCAGTCGACAGCGACGCCCACGACGCCGGGCGGCGAGTACTGGGTGCAGGTCGGACTCTTCGCCAACGGCGACAACGCCGAGCGCCTCGCCAAGGAGCTCCGTGACGAGCGCTTCTCCGTGGAGGTGACGCAAGCCGCGAAGGGCGGCTCGAGCGCGACCGCGTCCTCGAATCAGCACGAGGTCGTGGTGAACGGCTCCACCGTCGAGGCGGTGACCGCCGCGCTCAAGGGGACCGGCACCGCGGAGGTCTCCGGCGACGCGGTGGTGGTACGGCCGGCCATGGACCTGAAGGACGCGGTGGCGCTGTCGCGTCGGCTTGCCGGGGAAGGGCTCGAGGTGCGCATCCGTCGGATGCCCGCCGCGCCCGCCGCGGGCGGCGCCACGCACTACATCGTGCGGGTGGGCGGCTACGTCACGCGCGAGGCGGCCGCCGCAGGCAGGCGAGAGCTCGCCGCCAAGGGTGTGGGCGGGTTCGTCACCCAGGGACCGGCGAAGTGAGCGGGGCGCGCGTCGTGCTCGTCACCGCGCCCTCACCGGACGCCGGCGCGGCCCTGGGCCGCGTGCTCGTGGACGAGCGGCTCGCCGCCTGCGTCAACGTGATCCCGGGACTGACGTCCATCTATCGCTGGCAGGGTCAGCGGGAAGAGGTTTCGGAGTGCCTGCTCGTGATCAAGACCGACGAGACCCGCTATGCCGAGCTGGAGCGGCGGGTGCTCGAGCTGCATCCCTACACGGTCCCCGAGGTGCTCGTGCTACCGGTGGAGCGGGGCGCGGCCGCCTACATGGAATGGCTGAACGACTCCGTGGCGATCGAGAGGAGGTGACGGCGCTGACCAAGAACGATCTGATCAATGCGGTGGCCGCGCACGGGCTGTCGAAGCGTCAATCGGCCTCGGTGGTCGAGTCGCTGTTCGACATCATCTTCAACTGCTTCGAGCGCGGCGAGGACGTCAAGATCGTCGGCTTCGGGCATTTCCGGATCCGCCGGAAGGCCTCCCGCCGTGGGCGCAACCCACAGACGGGCGACAGCATCGAGATCACCGCGCGCAAGGTGCTCACGTTCAAGCCGAGCAAGGGGCTCAAGCTGCGGCTCAACCAGTAGCCCCCGGGGGACACGTGACACAGACGATCCCAGACAAGCTCTACTACCGGATCGGCGAGGTGGAGTCGATCACGGAGGTTCCGGCGTATGTGCTGCGGTACTGGGAGTCCGAGTTCAAGCTCCTGCGCCCGAAGAAGAACCCGGCGGGACAGCGGCTGTACCGCAAGCGTGATCTCGAGCTGGTGCTTCGAATCAAGCACCTGCTCTACACCGAGCGCCTGACGCTCGAAGGTGCCAAGAAGCGACTCCTCGCAGAAGCGCGCGGCACGCATCAGATGGACCTCGGCCTCAAGGGTATGACCATGGAAGACACGCTTCGTCGCACCCGGGACCGCCTCCGAGCGCTCCGCGACCGGCTCTCGCCCGAGCGAAAGTGACCGTCAGCCTTGAGTTCTTCGTCGTCTCTTCGTACAATGCGACGTGGGTCGGGGCGTGGCGCAGCCCGGTAGCGCACTTGACTGGGGGTCAAGGGGTCGCTGGTTCAAATCCAGTCGCCCCGACCATTTTCAGAGATATCCATGGCGGGCGTGATCCTCGTCACCAACGACGATGGGATACACGCTCCGGGGCTTGCCGCCCTGGCGGCGGCGCTGGAGCCCCTCGGGGAAGTGTACGTGGTCGCACCCGATCGCGAGCAGAGCGCGGTGGGGCACGCGCTCACACTCCATCGGCCGCTCCGGGTGGAGCAGCTCGGCGAGCGGCGCTACGCGGTGAACGGGACCCCCTCCGACTGCGTGAACTTGGGGGTGCTCGGCCTCTTGCCTGAGCGGCCCGTGCTCGTGGCATCGGGCATCAACCACGGCTCGAATCTCGGCGACGACGTCACGTACTCGGGGACGGTATCCGCGGCGATGGAGGGCACGCTGCTCGGTGTGCCCGCGCTGGCGGTATCGCAGGCCGAACCGGAGAAGGGACAGTTCGACGCAGCGGGCGAGGTGGCCCGCGCGGTGGCGACGCGGCTCCTCGTAGAGGGGCTGCCGCGCCAGACGCTCTTGAACGTGAACGTGCCGCCCGGCAAGCCCGCGGGCATTCGGCTCACGCGGCTCGGCCATCGGGTCTACAGCGCGAAGGCCATTCGCGAGGTCGATCCGCGCGGCCGGCCGTACTACTGGATCGGCATGGGCGCGCCGGAGTGGGCAGAGGACGAGGGGACGGACATCACGGCAGTGCAGGCGGGATGGGCGGCGGTCACGCCGCTGCACCTGGACCTCACGCATCACGGCGCGCTGCGGAGCATGGGGAGCTGGGAGTCGAGCCTGAACGCGCTACTGCGGAGGAAGAAGAAGTGATCTGGCGCTCGGCGCCCGAGACGCACGACCGCACCGCGGCCGCCCGCGAGCGCATGGTCGTGGAGCAGGTGGCAGGCCGCGGCGTGGCGGACCCCCGCGTGCTGGACGCCATGCGGCGAGTGCCGCGCCACCGTTTCGTCGAGGAGGCGCTCCGCGAGCGCGCATACGGCGACTACCCGCTGCCCATCGGCGAAGGGCAGACGATCTCGCAGCCCTTCATGGTCGGCAGGATGACCGAGCTCTTGCGCCTCACGGGTCGCGAGAAGGTGCTCGAGATCGGGACGGGCTCCGGCTATCAGGCCGCGGTGCTCTCCCGATGCGTGGCGCGGGTGTGCACGGTGGAGCGGCTTCCACGCATCGCCGCACGGGCGCGCCTGCTCCTCGAGGAGCTGGGCTACACCAACGTCTGGGTGCGAACGGCCAACGGCACGTTTGGCTGGCCCGACGAGGCGCCGTTCGATAGGATACTGGTGGCGGCGGGGGGGCCCTCCGTGCCGCCACCGCTGTTCGAGCAGCTGGCGGAGGGTGGGCTGATGGTCATGCCGGTGGGCGGAGCCGACGGTCAGAAGCTCCAGCTCATCGAGAAGGTACGCGGCGAAATGCGCGTCACCGAGGACTCGGGATGCGTCTTCGTGCCGCTGATCGGAAAGCACGCGTGGCAAGGATGAGCGGGCCACGCGAGGACGACGGGGCGTAGCGCAGCTTGGTAGCGCGCCTGCTTCGGGAGCAGGAGGTCGCTGGTTCAAATCCAGTCGCCCCGACCATTTCCGCCGTGAGGGAAGCGTCCCGGCTTCCCCGCTACGCGGCCGCCGCCGCGGTCGGGCCCCCCGCGTGAGCAGCGAGCTCCGCACCGCTGCCGACATCGTGGTGGACGGCCGCGTCCAGGGCGTGGGCTACCGCAATTACGTCGAGCGCAAGGCCTCCCAGCTGGGCCTCGCCGGCTACGTCATGAACCTCAAGGACGGCCGCGTGCGCGTCCGGGTCGAAGGCCACCGCGGGCTCATCGAAGAGCTGGCGCACGAGCTCGAGAAGGGGCCGCCGCTGTCGCGGGTGGAGCACGTCGCGGTCACCTGGCGGCCGGTCACCGGACGCTTTCAGAGCTTCGGGATCCGCTACGCGGAGTTCGACTCGTGACCCCATGCCGGCGCCGCGCCCGCCGCGCGATCGGCCTGGGGCTGTTGGTTCCCGGCCTGATCCTCGTCCCGCCTGGGGCGCAGGCCGCGGACGCCGCCGCCACGCCGGCCACCAAGCCCCCGGCTCCGAAGTCCGCCAAGGGCAGCGCGACCGCGGCGGCGGAGGCCCCGTGCGTCTACGTCGTCCGCAGCGGCGACTCGTTGAGCAAGATCGCCGCGCGTCAGCGCGTGCCGCGTCAGCGGATCATCGACACCAATCATCTCGCCAAGCCCGAAGCCCTCCGCGTGGGCCAGCGCCTGATCATCCCGGGGTGCGATCCGACGCGGGCCCGCGCAGAGGCGGTGGCGACCAAACCGGTGGTGCAGGCCGACGGCTCCGTGGTGGCGCTCGTGGGGCCGCGCCGCATTGCCACCCGGCTCTATCTCAATGTCCCCGATCTCGGGGACCAGGGCGTGGAGTTCACCTGGCCGGTCCTGGGCCCCGTGATCTCGGCGATGGGAGCGCGGAGGCGCGTCTGGCACGCGGGGATCGACATCCAGGCCGATCTAGGAACCCCGATCTATGCGGCTGCGCCCGGCGACGTATACTTCAGTGGGTCGGCCCCGGGGTATGGGCGTGTAATAAAGATCGAGCATTTAAATGGATTCATGAGCGTTTATGCTCATAATCTTGAGAATTTGGTCAATGTGGGGGACCGGGTGGACGCCGGAGCCGTGATCGCGACCGTGGGCAAGAACAAGGGCGCGGTCACCACCCATCTGCACTTCGAGATTCGCCGCGATGGAATGGCCTACAACCCGCTCTCCCTGCTCCCCCGGCGTGACGTCGCCGTGGCGAGCTCCGAGGAGATGCCGCAGGGAGCGCCTGCCGAGGACGATGAAGACGAGTGAGGCCGAGGAGCCCGAGGAGCGCCTGGCCGACGTGGAGTCCTCGCTGGAGAACCTGCTCACCGCGAGCGATGAAGCGCTTGCGGGACCCAAGGCGCCCCACGACACGGCGGAGAAGCAGCGCGCGCTGCTCGGCATGTACCTCGACGAGATCCGGCGCATCAAGCTGCTCGACGCCGCCGAGGAGCATGCCCTCGCCGTCCGCGTGCGGGCGGGGGACGCGGAGGCCGAGCGCCGCCTCACCGAGGCCAATCTCCGCCTCGTGATCAGCCTGGCCCGGCGCTACGTCAACCGCGGGCTCTCCCTGCTCGATCTCATCGAGGAGGGCAACGTGGGACTGCTGCAGGCGGTCCGCAAATTCGACCCGAACCGCGGGACGCGCTTCTCGACCTACGGCACGTGGTGGATCCGTCAGGCCATCGTGCGCGCGCTCGCCAATCAGGCCCGACTCGTGCGCCTGCCCGTGCACGTCGAGATGCTGCTCGGCCAGCACGTGAAGGCGCAGCGCGAGCTCACCCACGAGCTCAAGCGGCCGCCCACGACAGAGGAGCTGGCGGCGCGCCTCGGCCGCACCGTCGAGCAGGTGGAGGATCTCGAGCATCTTCGTCAGCAGCGCATGCTCTCGCTCGACGCCCCCGCCGGCCACGACGGCGGCGGCACCTTGCAGGACGTCATCCCGGATCCCGACGGCCCGCCAGGGCAGGGACTTGCCGCCGCGCTGCGCGCCCGCGCCGATCTCGCGGGGGTGCTTCAAGATCTGTCGGACCAGGAGCGCCGCGTGATCACCCAACGCTTCGGGCTGGGCGGCGAGGAGCCGCAGACACTGGAAGCCATCGGCAAGCAGATGGGCGTGACTCGTGAGCGCGTGCGGCAGGTGGAAGCCGCGGCGCTCAAGCGCCTCGGCGCGCTGCTCGCCGCCCGCGGCGTCGATCCCTCAGACCTTTTCTAAGGGGAGACCATGGTCAAGAAGAAGGTCGGGCCTTCGAAGCCGCTTCCTCCGAAGCCCACGGCATTGGCGAAGCCCACGGCATTGGCGAAGCCCACGGCATTGGCGAAGCCCACGGCATTGGCGAAGCCCACGGCATTGGCGAAGCCCACGGCATTGGCGAAGCCCACGGCATTGGCGAAGCCCACGGCGTCGGCGAAACCCACGGCGTCGGTGAAACCCACGGCGTCGCCGAAGCCCATGGCATCATCGAAGCCGCGGCCGGCCGGTCCCACGCGGATCGCAAAAAAAGGCGGGCCGGCGCCCAACGTCCTGTTCATCGTCGCCATGGATCAGCTCCGGGTCTATCACCACCTCGAGCAGGAGATCGCCAAGCTCAAGAACGTGGAGCTGATCACGGACCGCCGCAAGAAGCCGCGCCGCCAGAAGGACGTGACGGTGCTCTCCGAGCGGCGCAAGGAAGACCGGCGCAAGCGGCCCGACGTGGATCGTCAGCTCAAGCAGCTCGGCTGGTCGCTGGTGCGCACGGTGAAGATCCCGCTGCCGCCCGCCCGATAGGTCACCGATCCGACCCGCCCCTTTTCCCACGCGGAGGACACGCCATGAGTGACTCCGGCCTGAGCGCCCTGACCCAGCGAGTGGACCGCCTCGAGCGCGACCTGCGCTGGTGGAAGTGCGTCGCCGGGCTCGGCGGGATGCTCGCGGTCGCCGCGGGCCTGCTCGGCCAGGCGCCCGCGGGCGCGCCCGT
>Ga0310811_10002143_pt1 | contig 24622 bp, 19 predicted proteins | sample YCmetagenome_FD_207642 | JGI IMG/M metagenome (GOLD analysis project Ga0310811, IMG submission 207642) | Soil microbial communities from experimental microcosm in Duke University, North Carolina, United States - YC | ecosystem: Engineered > Artificial ecosystem > Soil microcosm > Unclassified ... | reverse complement strand
CTTCTCGGGAACGGCAAAGAAAGAATATTTCCCTGCTTTTACGGCTTTGCCGCCAAAGGTCACATCCTTGCTGAAGGTGACGATGGTGGGTTCATCGGCGCCGCAACGATAGGTCTTACCGTAAGGCGCGACCGTTCCGCCGAAGATATCCCTTCCCTTCTTGTAGGGGCGGCCATAATAAATAGTGATGTCTTTGCTCTTAACGGTGTCGTGCGGGCTCTTTGGATGGCTGGGCTGCGCATAGGCTACCGTAGCACCGAATAAGATGGCAAACAAACATAGAATAGCATTACGTACTCGCATATGGTGGTTTTTTAAGTGACTATGTTGAGTGTTGGGAAAAGGGGAACCTGAGACAATAAAGTTAACGGGATTTTTCCAAATACAGCCGCAGGCTGTCCAAAGATTCTTCCATGGCCGGGCCCAACTTCCGGTCGTAGACGAAGGCTCCCAGCTTTTCCCAGGGATACCAGCGAAAATGGAGATCGAACCACCATTGCACGGTGAGACTGTCGCGGTTCACCGACAGGAGGTCGATCCCCCCCTGGTAGGTTTTGCCGCCTTTCAGGTCCCATTGCAGGGCGATGCCGTTAGAGTCGATACCGGTCTCGGATATCCTCAGCTGATCGGAGGAGAACCAGGCCCCGGACCCGGCCGTCGCCACAGAGTATTTCTTGTTGGTCAGCTGTGGATTGCGGACGAACTGGTTCCACTTTCCCCAACTTTGGAGATCGGCGATGACTTCCAGGGTCCTGGCCTTCGAGGCCGGCACGTTTGTGACCCGGGAGATCCGCAGATCCGATGGGAAAAGCAGCGAAAGGCCGGTCAGCACGATGAATAGGGTCAGGACGCAGAAGAGAAAGAATTTTACGATTCGCATACTATTTATTCCCACTTAAAGACCTTTACGGCAATGGCATAAGTGACGACTCCCCAGATGCCCAGGATGCCCATCTGCTTCCAGCAGTCGGCCAGGTGCGCCCCTTCGAAGCTCACGTTCCGCATCGCATCGTTCAGCTGCTTCAACGGGAGGATCTCGATCACCCGCTGAAGCCATTTGGGGAAGACATCGGTCGAGAAGAAAGTGCCCCCAAGCAACATCTGCGGAAGGGTGACGAGGTTGGCAAATGGCGGGATCGTGCTCTCGCTTCGGGCCACGCTGCTGATGATAAAGCCAAAGCCCATAAAGACGATCAGCCCGATCAGGCTTAGGAACAGCAGCTCCCACAGGGTGGTCCAGCCATGGATCAGGGTAAAATGAAAAACAAACTTCCCCACGACGATGATCACCACCGCAGTGATCATCTGGAACACCACGCGCGCCAACGCCTCGCCAAGGATGATATAGGGTTTGCTGATCGGCGTGGCATAATATCTTTTCAGCACCAGTTGCTGGCGAAGAGCAAAGAACAGGAAGGCTACGCCAAACACGGCCGATCCCATCAGCGAAAAGCCAAGCATCCCGGGGATGATGAAGTCGATCATCGAGTATTGCCGTCCGGGGAGGTCCGGCAGCCGGTCGATCACGAGCGGCTTGTACTGCGGCGGCATATTGCGCTCTATCGCCGTCTGAAATACCTGGGCAAGCGCCAGCCGCAGGATCGGATATTTATCACCGCTTGCAGAGGAGGTCTGGGTGTGGATCACCAGCTGCGGTACCCCGGCCGAAGTAGTCGTCGTATCGACGCTGATGATGGCTGCGATCCGGCCGCGTTCGAGGTCCTTGCGGATCGTCGCCGCGTCGGTGTCCGCTGACAGGGTTACCAATGTGGTCTTCAACAGACCCCGGATGGCCCAATCGGCCGTATCCCGCTGCCGGGCAAGTGCTACCGGTACCGAACGGCCGCCGCCGCCGATGGAACCAAACACCAATATGATGACGAGTGGAAAACCAAAACCAAAGGCCACGGCGGAAGGGTTTCGCAGCATTCCTTTAAAGCTCCCCCGGGTGATCGCGAACATGGCCCGAAGCTGGTTGTAGTTGTTTGCCATACGGTCTATTCAATGGTCAGATCAAAGGGTAACCTGGTCTGGGTGACCCCGATCATGCTCTTCACTTTCTTTAATGTCGTATAGGTCCGGTACCCGTCCTCACCGATCTCGTCCTTCACGGCCTTGACGCTCGTATTCCGTTTCCAGGTGCCCATCAGGCGTTCCAGGAAACTCTTCGGCTCGGGTGACTCTACCAGCTCGTAGTCGTGGGTCTTTGCGAGGCGTGCGGCGCAGTCGATGGCGTCCTGCAGCGTCCCGATCCGGTCTACCAGCCCCAGCGAACGTCCCAGCGTTCCACTCCAAACCCTTCCCTGCGCGATGCTGTCGATATAGCCGATGTCCTTCTTCCGTCCGTCGGCGACCCGGGTTTTGAAATCATGATAGATCGTGTCGATCACATTTTGCACCACCTTCCGCTCGTAGGTGGTCAGCGGCCGCGTCGAGCTCAGCATATCCGCTTCGGGCGCCGTCTTTACCCCGTCAAAGGTAACGCCGAGCTTATTCTTGAAGAACGATTGCAGATTGGGAATAATGGTGAACACGCCGATCGAGCCGGTGATGGTGCCGGGCAGCGCGAAGATGCTGTCGGCGTTACAGGAGAGATAATAGGCGCCCGATGCGGCCACGTCGCCAAAGCTGACGACCACGGGCTTCTCCTTTTTGGCCAGGCTGATCTCGCGCCAGATGTTCTCGCTGGCCAGCGAGCTGCCGCCCCCCGAGTTGACCCGGATAACGATCGCCTTTATATCCTTGTCGAAGCGCGCTTTGCGGATCAGCCACCGATAGGTCTCCGAACCGATCTCGTCCCGCTCGCCCTTTCCGTCGACGACCTCTCCTTCTGCATAGATGAGGCTGATCTTGTCTTTGCCGGAAGCCTTGTAGTTGACGGCTTTGGCATATTTCCCAAGAGAGACGAAGTTGAGCCATTTGCGTTTGTCGACCTTGAGTTTCTCCCGGATCTCATCCTTTATCTCGTCGTCGTATTTCAAACCGTCGATCAGCTTGTATTGCAACGCATCCGGCGCCTGCCGGATCAGGCTTTCGTTGGCGCATTTCCGTAGAATGGTGGTATCGAGACGCCGCGCCTGGGCCGTGGAGGTCAGCAGGCGATTGTAGAAATCATTCAGCAGCTCGGTCAGCTGGAGCCGGTTGGCGTCGGTCATATGATCTTCCCGCAACGGTTCGGTCGCGCTTTTGAATTTGCCGGCATAGAAGATCTGCGGCTCGATCTCGAGCTTTTGCAAGGCGCCCTTCAGGTAGAGCATCTCGGTGGCAAATCCCTTCCACTCCAATCCTCCCTTGGGATTGCAATAGATGACGTCCGCCACATTGGCCACATAGTAGGCCTTTTGAGGGATGTTCTCTCCATAGGCGTAAATGAATTTTCCACTTTCCCGGAAATCCATCAGCGCCGTCCGAAGCTCCTCATTGGTGGCGAAACCATTTGGATCGTTATTGCATTTGAGATAGATCCCTTTTATTGCCGTGTCGGTCTTGGCATGACGGATAAGCCTGACGGCGTCGTAAAGCCCGGGTACATCGTATTCGTCGTCGCCGCCCAGATCGGACAAGGGATTGTCAACCATCTGCTCCTTGTAGCTCCGGCCGAGGTCCACGACCAGCACGGCCTTGCCGCCGATGGTCGGTTTGGCCGGCGATAAGATGCCGCCGATGATGGTAAAGACCACGAACAGGATGACGATGGAAAAGGCTACCAGCGCCAGCAGAGCCGCGAAAAAGGTTTTAAAAAAGCCTCGCATGTATTATTGTGGTATTGAAGGTGTCCTTCGCTATTAATCCGCAAAAATAAAGATATTTGGGCCCCCGAAAGTAAAGGAATCTATGAACATCTCCTATTTATTGATAGGTGGCAACGAAGGAGACCGGATTGGGACCATGGCCGCGGCGAGAAGGCAGATCGAAGCAGCCGCCGGCCCTATCCGCCGCCAGTCCGCCCTCTATGAGACCGCGCCCTGGGGCAAGACGGACCAGGCCGATTTCATCAACCAGGCGCTGCTTGTGGAGACCCCGCTCGACGCACCCATGCTGTTGCAGACCCTGCTGAGCATCGAAACGGCCATGGGCCGGAAGAGAATTGAAAAATATGGGTCTAGGATCATCGACATAGATATACTTTTTTTTAATGATGCGATCATCCGGCAGCCGGGGCTGTTGATCCCGCATCCCGAGATGCAAAACCGCCGCTTTGTGCTCGCGCCGCTGGCCGAGATCGCTCCCGATCATCGCCATCCCATCCTCGGCCTGTCGGTACGGGAATTGCTGATCAACTGCACCGACCCCCTGGCGGTGAAAAAGCTAACGACATGAAGTATCACTTTATAACGATCGAAGGCAATATCGGGGCCGGTAAGACGACCCTGGCGCATCTGCTCGCCCGTCATTACAACGCAAGGCTTATCCTGGAGCAGTTCGCCGACAATCCCTTCCTTCCCAAATTCTACGAGAACCCCGCGCAATATGCTTTTCCGCTGGAGCTTTTCTTTATGGCCGAGCGGTACAAACAGCTCAAGGAGCTGGTATATACCGGAGATCTGTTCCAATCGTTCACCGTATCGGATTACCTGTTCACCAAATGCCTGCTCTTCGCGCGGGTAAACCTCCCCGAGCAGGAATACAAGCTGTACCAGGGGCTGTTCGAGATCATGTTTTCCCAGCTGGTGCAACCGGATATCCTGATCTTTCTTCACGCCCCGGTGGCCAAACTGCAATCGAACATCCGTAAGCGCAACCGCCCATACGAGCAGGCTATCCCCGATGAATACCTGTGGAACATCCAGGAGACCTATACGCAGTATATCCGGCAGCATAATATCCGCACGCTTTTTATCGATGTGAGCAACGCCGATTTCCTGGGCAACGATGCGCATCTGAAGGTGGTGATCGATGCTTTGGAAAATGATAGCGAGGGCGGGCAACAATATTTTACCTTACCTTAGCGGGAGCATGGCAGATCCACGAACTTCAGCACTGGACGTATTGCGCATTCCTGAATACAGGAACTTCATCACTGCCCGCTTCTTTTATGTCATGGCCCTGCGTATGGTAACGACCATCGTCGGCTGGCGCATCTACGAGATCACGCACAATCCCCTGGCCATCGGCCTCATCGGCCTCTCCGAATTCCTTCCGGCCTTTGGTCTCGCCTTGTATGCGGGTCATGTCATCGACAAGAGCGATAAACGCGCCCTGCTGCTTCGCACCACCGCCTTTTATATTCTCTGTGTGGCCGGACTGCTGGCGTTGTCCTTCGGCCCCGTCGTCGCTTCGCTAAAGAGTCACTGGGTCCAGTGGCTTACCTATTCGATCATCTTTTGTACGGGAGTGATCCGCGCCTTTGCGGGCCCTTCCCTTCAGGCCATCGTCGCACAGATCGTACCCAAGGAAAAATTGCCCCATGCGGTGACCATCAACACCAGCGCCTTCCTTTTCGCCTCGGTGGTGGGACATTCCACCGCCGGGTTCCTCATCGCCCATACCAACTACGAGGTGTGCTTCAGCGTTGTCGGCTGCTATGCTCTTATTGCCTGGTCGCTGTTGTTCAGCCTGTCACCGAAACAGATCATGGTGGCGGGAGAGAAGAAGACCTGGGACAGCATAAAAGAAGGGCTCCGTTTCGTCTGGCATACCAAGGAAGTGCTGGGTGCGCTTTCGCTGGACCTGTTCGCCGTTCTTTTCGGCGGCGCGGTAGCCATGATCCCCGTCTATGCGCGGGATATCCTCAGGATCGGCCCCATTGGCTTCGGCTGGCTCAATGCCGCCGATGATATCGGCTCGATCGGTATGATGGTGATCATGTCCCTCCGGCCCCTGCATCGCCGGCAAGGCTATATCCTGTTGTATGCCGTCTTCGGATTCGGCGTCTGTATCATCGTCTTTGGATTGTCGAAGGCATACCTGCTGTCCTTCCTGGCGCTGCTCTGCGCCGGCATGCTGGACGGCATCAGCGTCATCATCCGGGGCACCATCGTACAGGTAAAGACTCCCGACGCTATGCGCGGAAGGGTCTCTTCGGTCAATTCGATGTTCATCAATTCCAGCAACGAGCTGGGGCAGTTCGAGAGCGGGGTCATGGCCCGGCTGCTTGGCGTAGTGCCGTCGGTGGTCTTCGGCGGATGCATGACGATCCTCGTGGTCATCACGACCTGGTTCAAGGCGCCAAGCCTGCGGGAGATGGAGTATTAAGCATCGAGCGGGAGCTCATCAGACACCCGCCTTTATCAACCTCTCCAGCACAAAATAAACGATCGGGCAAAAAGTGGAATTCTTCTGCGTCAGCGCAGGACGCCGCACAAGAACATCCTCATCCGTATAAGGGAACCGTTCGCAGTCCGAGGGCCGGACCTCATAGATCGTGCAACGATTATCGGCACCGAGGAAAGAGCAAGGAGTGGACCGGACGACATAATCTCCCTCTTCGTCGAGACGGAGATACCTTTCGATCAGCTCACTTTCCTTTAATTTAAGGTGCTTTGCGATCCGCTTGATATCCGGGGTCTTGAACCGGGGCGAATAGCTCTTGCAGCAGTTGGCGCACTGGAGACAGTCAATGCGCGCAAATGCCTCTTCGTGCAGCTGCGGAAGCTGGTCAAGCACCTGGTTGCGCACGGCGGGTTTTTGGGCCTTCTCCAGGAACTGCCTGTAGATCTTCTGCCGGTCCTTCGATTTCTTTTCCCAGTTATTCAATAAATCACTCATATATAGAGTTTTGCACAGGCGGGCCAGGTTGGCCCACGGCCGAAGGCCAGACGTAAAACGGTGTAGATCAAGCGCTTATTTTTTTCCTAAACGCGCAGATGTACATCTTAACAATAGCCCGCTGCAAAGGTGCGTTATTTGCTTTAATTTTAGGACGTGGAAAACCTCAGGGAACAAATACTCATTCTGGTCAGCACCCCGATCTACCTGGTCATCATCATCGGCGAGATCTTACTCAGCAATTACCGGCACCGCAAAACCTACACCTGGAAGGACACCCTTTCAAATCTATACCTGATGCTGCTGAACGGCGGCATCGATCTGCTTTTCCGCGGGGTCTACCTGGTGATCCTCGAATTCTGCTACCGTCATCACTGGATATCCATCACCAACGTTTTCTCCTACTGGCTCTTGCTGCTGCTGGCCGAGGACTTCCTTTATTATTGGCTGCACCGCTGGGATCATGAGATCCGGTTCTTCTGGGCAGTGCACGTCACCCATCACAGCTCCGAACAGATGAATTTTACGGTAGGCTTCCGGAGCTCGGTTTTCCAGCCGCTCTATCGTTTTATCTATTTCATCCCCCTTGCCCTTATGGGTTTCCGCCCGGTGGATATCATTTTCATGTACTCGGCGACCCAGATCTGGGGCATCTTCGTCCATACCGAGCTCATCGGCAAAATGGGCTGGCTCGAGTATATCCTGGTCACCCCGTCCCACCACCGGGTCCATCACGCTTCCAATCCCCGGTACCTCGATAAGAACATGGGGATGTTCCTGATCATCTGGGATCAGCTGTTCGGCACGTTCCAGCCCGAGCTCAGCCCCGAAGAGTACCAGCCCACCAAATATGGACTTACCAAACCGGTGGAGAAGACCGACCCGGCCAGCCTCGTCCTCCATGAGTGGCAGGCCATTGGCAAGGACCTGACCCGTGAAGATATCGGCTGGAAGGAAAAATGGCAGTATGTGTTTGGCCCTCCCGGCTGGAGCCATGATGGGAGCCGGCAGACCAGCGAACAGATGCGCGAGGCGGAGTCCATTGAAAATCCGGCTTTTACGCCCGAACCCGCACGCGCCGCTCAATTTTAATTTCCTTTTAATATATTCTGCATTCTATTTTAAGGGCTCTGAGGTATTTTTGTACCAGCAATTCATTCATGCCTACGCACGAATCCGGAACGGCCTCCGGCCGTTCTCTAGATGTTTTGCTAGCATTCAATTTTTAGGGTTTAGGGGTTTTTAAAGAAAAATGGCCAGTCCCGGTTTTTCAAAATGGGGACGGCCATTTTTCGTTTATGCACCTCTTCCCCACCGGGTTGTCAAATTGCAATGAATTCTCCTTGCATCGTTGTACCTTTGCGCATTCTAAACCGGACGTAGTCCGGTTCCGGTTTTTGCAAAATGGTCAACCCTCACTTATATGAATCTATTCGAACAGCAAGCGAATGAATTTGCTGGGCGCCATATTGGCCCCGATGAAAAAGAAACCTCTGGAATGCTGAAAACCATTGGGATAGGCTCTCTGGATCAGCTGATCGACCGTACCATCCCGGCCTCGATCCGAAGCAAAAAGGTCCTTAACCTACCCAGTGCCATCAGCGAGTACGAGTACCTCACCAGTCTGCGGCAGATCGGCAGTCTCAATAAGGTATTCAAATCCTATATCGGCCAGGGCTACTATGGAACGATCGTCCCTTCCGTCATCCTCCGTAACGTATTCGAGAACCCGGGCTGGTATACCCAATATACCCCTTACCAGGCAGAGATCTCCCAGGGCCGGCTGGAAAGCCTGCTGAACTTCCAGACCATGGTTGCCGACCTCACCGGCCTGCCCCTGGCAAACGCCTCCCTTCTGGACGAAGGAACGGCCGCAGCAGAAGCCATGACCATGTTCTTCAACTTGAAGAACAAGGACCACGATCATGTCACCACCCCCAGGTTCTTTATCGACAACAATATCTTCGCCCAGACCAAGGACCTGCTGCTGACCCGTGCTCAGCCGATCGGGATCGAGCTGGTCGTCGGCGACTTCCGCAAGGCCAATATCGATGCCTCTTATTTCGGCGCCATCGTTCAGTACCCGGCCGGTGACGGGTCGGTGGCCGACTACCGCGAATTCATCCAGCAGGTGCATAACGCCGGTGCCTACGTGGCGATGGCGACCGATCTGCTGGCTCTTACGCTGCTGACCCCGCCGGGTGAGCTGGGCGCCGACGTTGCCGTCGGCTCCTCGCAACGCTTTGGCGTACCGATGGGCTTCGGCGGCCCCCACGCGGCTTTCTTTACCGCCAGGGACGAATTCAAACGCAACATCCCCGGCAGGATCATCGGGGTCTCGATCGACGCACAGGGCAACCGCGCGCTTCGCATGGCCCTGCAGACCCGCGAACAGCACATCAAGCGCGAAAAAGCCACTTCCAACATCTGTACGGCACAGGCGCTGCTGGCCAATATGTCGGCCATGTATGCCGTATACCACGGACCGGAGGGCCTCAAAGCCATCGCCAAACGCGTAAGCCTGCTGACCCGGACCCTGGCCTCGGAACTGGAAACAATGGGCTTTACAAACCTCAACGATTCCTACTTCGACACCCTCCGGATCAAAGTAAAGGACCCCATCGCCTTGCGCAATGCCGCTGAGGCTCATGGCATCAACTTCTTCTATTCCCCCGCCGGAACGGTGGGCATCACGCTCGACGAAACGACCACCCAGGAAGACGTCGTCAATATCCTGTCGGTATTCGGCCAGCTGACCGGCATCTCGACCGTATCGGCGACCTTCGACGTGGACGACCGGCTTTCGAATATCCCCTCCTCCATTACGAGGGTATCTGAGTTCCTCACCCATCCCATCTTCAACCAGTATCACTCCGAGACCAAGATGATGCGTTATCTGCGCAGCCTCGAGAACAAGGACCTTTCGCTGAACACTTCCATGATCTCCCTGGGTTCCTGTACGATGAAGCTCAACGCGGCCACGGAGCTGATCCCCGTGAGCTGGCCCGAGTTCGGCGCGCTGCATCCCTTTGCTCCCGCCGATCAGTGGAAAGGCTACCGGCACATCCTCACCGAGCTGGAAGACTGGCTGAGTGAGATCACGGGTTTTGCGGCAACGTCCCTCCAACCGAACAGCGGCGCCAACGGCGAGTACGCGGGCCTGCTGACCATCCGCTCCTATCACAACGCCAATAATGGCTCCCACCGGGATGTCATGCTGATCCCTATTTCCGCGCACGGCACAAACCCTGCCAGCGCCATCATGGCGGGCATGAAAGTGGTCGTTGTAAAAAGCGATGATGAAGGCCATATCGATGTAGATGACCTCAAGGAAAAAGCGGCGCTGTACAAGGAAACCCTGGCGGGGTTGATGGTTACTTATCCCTCCACGCATGGGGTTTTCGAAGAAAGCATCAAGGATATCTGCCGCGTGATCCATGACAACGGCGGACTGGTCTATATGGATGGCGCCAATATGAATGCCCAGGTTGGATTGACCAGCCCGGGTCTGATCGGCGCCGATGTCTGCCATCTGAACCTCCACAAGACTTTCGCTATCCCGCATGGCGGCGGCGGACCGGGGATGGGTCCCATCTGCGTCACGGCAAAGCTGAAACCCCATTTGCCGGGTCATGTTCATAGCGGCGATGCCGAACAGAAGGCATCCAGCAATGGCAAACCCGTGACCGGCGTGGCAGGGCATGCCGTTTCGGCCGCTCCCTTCGGCTCGGCCAGCATCCTGTTGATCAGCTATGCCTATATCAAGATGCTTGGCGCGGAAGGCGTTACCAACGCTACCCGTTATGCGATCCTGAACGCCAACTATATGAAGGCAAGGCTCGAGAAATATTACAAGATCCTGTACAGCGGCGCCAACGGCACCTGCGCCCATGAGTTCATCGTGGACCTGCGCCCCTTCAAGGCCAGCGCCGGCGTCGAGGCCGAAGACGTAGCCAAGCGCCTGATGGATTATGGCTTCCACGCCCCCACCCTCAGCTTCCCCGTGCCGGGTACGATCATGATCGAACCAACGGAAAGCGAGGACAAGGCCGAGCTGGACCGGTTTTGTGATGCCCTGATCAGCATCTATGAAGAGATCCGCGCGATAGAAGAGGGGAAAGCCGACAAGACGGACAACGCGTTGAAGAATGCTCCGCACACTCAGCATGTGGTCATCGCCGAAGAATGGAAGCATACTTATACCCGCAACCAGGCCGCATTCCCGCTGCCTTATGTTCGCGAGAACAAGTTCTGGCCCAGCGTCGCCCGGGTCAACAACACCTATGGCGATCGCAACCTGATCTGCACCTGTGAGCCGGTGAGCAGCTATGCGGAAGAGGCGGTTGCCAATTAAGAGATACTAGATCCAGCCCTTCGCTTTATAGGCGTCCACGCCGATGCGAAGGGCTTTTTCTATCTGTTCGAAGAGAACGGGATCGTCTTTTTTAATGTGAAAGCAGGCCTTGCCCTTTAGAGTCGTCAACAGCTCGGGCCCGAGTTTGCGCCGAACGATATCATTCATGTACACGGGCATATAATAGAATCCCACATAGCCTTTTTGGATCAGTGCAGAGGCTAGCCATAGCTCCTCCTTTTTCCTTCCGTCGATGACGATCGGACTTAACCTTCCGAGGACGACCTGGCCGTCCTCGCCGCCCTTTATTTTCAGCTCGCCGCCGGCATGGGCCTTGAGCAGGCGGGCGATGGTGTTGAAGATGGGAACCAGCTCGGGCTGACCGGCTGATTTGTCAGCATATTTTATACCGATGCCTGCGGTCTTTGCAGCTTTGGCCATAAAGGAGGTTTGCTACAATTTACAACTTTTTAGTACTGAGCCTGCAAGACACTGATCGACAGGTTATTCTGCGCTTTTGTCCCCGTTATCCAGATGGTATAGGGAGTACCCGAGGCCAGCGTAAGGCTGGGGGAGGTCACCAGCACGCTGTCGGTATTCGCGTCCTTGATGGTGAGGACAGTGGGGCCCGCCGCAACGGCGTTAAAGGTATTCAGCTGGTTATTGATGGTATTATCGGCCGGGGTCCGGTTGGACTGGACGAGGACTGAGCCAATATAAAAATTGACCTTGGGCCAGTCCGGGGCCAGGTTGAAGAACCGGTAATAGGTGTTGTTGTTGGAGACGCCGCTGAAATCATCGAAGATCTTCAGGGCATGGGCGGACTTGTCCGTGGGATTATTGTATAGCAGCAGCGTATAGAAACCAAGGGTGTCATAGGGGGAGGAAGCCAGTTGGTCAAAGAGGCTATCCGTTCCGGACTTCTTGAATTTCACGGCATAGCTCCCCGGCCGGATGGTGCCGTATTTGGGAGAAAAGGTCCCGGGATTGAAGGCATTGGGAGTGATCAGGGTGTCGTTGAGGTACACATTGGCGGCGCTGGAAAAGGGAGCGCCCTGGATAATAGTAAGATAGGTGACGGCACTGACGGTCGTCGTGGAGCCGGCTTTCGAGCACCCGGACCCTGCAAATGTTAAAAACACTAAACAAATTGACGTCCAACCCAAATTTTGAATTCTCTTTGTCATTTCATGCAATTTTTTTAGCCTGTAATTCAAGCACAATGGATTTTTCTCTCCATGACAACACTTACGGCTTTTTCGTTGCGCGGGTTGTTTCCTACAAAAGAACAAGAAGCCGCCCAAGGAGAAAAGTAGGCGGCTTCTTGTTCCATAATGTCCGGTTGGCGATACCAACCGGGGACCCCGGCAACTATCACAAGAGTCGCCGGGGGTCATTTCATCTTCTCATCTTTTCATCTATTTGACCGTCACGTTGATCGTAGTGGCCAGCTGGCTTCCATAGCTACGATGGATGCCATCGGCGAACTGAAGCGTGAGGACGTGTTTCCCGGGGGTTAGCTTGACCTCGGTGCTGGACTGCGCCTTGCCGAAATGGAGGTGGGTAGAATCCTTGGGAACGACCGTACCTGCCGGGATGGAATCCCCTGCATCGATCAGCAGGTGGTGGTGACCGCTTCCGGAGACGATGGCCCCGGCCGTATCCAGCTTCAGGCCTTCGATCCCCATCTCGACCTTGAGGGGCGAAGAGACGGTCTGTCCGTTCTTGAGATTCTTAAAGAAGACCTTGGCTCCTGCGGGAACCGCGGGAAGTGGGGGGACAGCCTGCGTCGAATCGGGGTGGGCCATCACCATACCCGTGTCGGTCGTAGCCGTCTTGGCCGTGTCCGTACCCGCCGCCGGTTTGTTGTCCGCGTTGTTGCAGGCAACCATTCCGATAAGAAGAGCGGCGGGAAGAAAATAGATCTTGCGCATGATGTAAATAGTTTTATAAATAAAAGTACGTAATTTACCGCATGCGTATTCTTATTTCAACTTTCACTCTGCTGCTGCTCTCCCTCGCGGGTTTCTCGCAGCAATACTATCTGTTCGTCGGAACCTATACCGAAGGCACCAGCGCCGAAGGGAGCAAGGGGATCTACGTCTACACCTTCGATGCTGCAACCGGCGAGACCAGGCCCGTCAGCACGATCGCCACTACGAACCCTTCCTACCTGGCGGTTGCCCCGGGCGGGAAGTTCGTGTATGCCGTAGGGGAAACGCATGGAGCCAACCCGGGCAGCGTCAGCGCCTTCTCCTTTGATAAAAAGACCGGCAAGCTGAGCTTTATCGACAAGCAGCAAAGCGGCGGCGCCGATCCCTGTTATGTAACGGTGGACGCCACCCGCAAATGGGCGATGGTCGCCAATTACAGCGGCGGCAATTTCTCCGCCCTGCCGATCGCCGGCGACGGCTCCCTGCAGCCCGCGGCCCAGACCTTCCAGCATTCGGGCAGCGGCGGCGACAAGAAGCGACAGGAAAAAGCGCATGTTCACTCGACCATTCTTTCGCCCGACGAGAAATACCTGATCGTTTGCGATCTTGGGACGGACAAGCTGTCCCTGCTTCGTTTCAATCCCGGGTCGGCCAGGCAGCCGCTTACGCCCGCCGCGGATTCCGTCGTCTCGGTACAGCCCGGCGTCGGTCCGCGTCACTCCGCCTTTCATCCCACCAAACCCTATGTGTATGTCATCGGAGAGCTGACCGGCACGGTGGACGCCTTTCATTTCAGCGGCGGCAAGCTGACGCCCATCCAGCATATCTCCTCCCTTCCCGATGGATTCAAAGGGGATATCGGCAGCGCCGATATCCATGTCTCCCCCAACGGGAAATTCCTCTATGCTTCCAATCGCGGGGATGCCAACAGCATCGTGATCTATGCCATCGATCAAAACACGGGAAAGCTGACGGAAAAAGGTTTTCAGTCGACAATGGGAAAATGGCCGCGTAACTTCATGATCGATCCAACGGGCCACTGGCTGCTGGCCGCCAACCAGGCCGGAAAAAATGTAGTGCTCTTCAAGATCGATCAGCAGACAGGTCTGCTGACGGCCACGGGCAAGCAGCTCGAGATACCGGCTCCCGTTTGTTTGAAGATGACGCCGGTGCAATAAGATCATCCAGATCATTTCCAGGCGTTACGCAGGAAGCGAAGCCAGTTGCCATGGAAGACATTTTCGATGTCCTGCCGGCTGTATCCTCTTTTGGCAAGAAGATGGGGCAGCATGGTTTGCAGATCGGCGATGGTCTCCAGGTCATAAGGACATTGCTCTTTTCCAAATCCTCCGTCCAGATCTGTTCCGATACCGATATGCTGGACATTGCCCGCTATCTGGCAGATATGATCCAGGTGGTCGACCATTTTTTCCAAATTGCAGCCCATGCTTTTAGGATCGGACTTGCCCCGTATCCACCCCGGCACCATCATCCAGGCGTCTAGTGCGCCGCCGATGACCGCCCCTTTGGAGATCAGCGCACGGATCATATCGTCGCTAAACTGCCGGTTATGGTCCACCAGCGCACGGCAATTGTTATGACTCGCCCATACGGGGCCGTTAAAAAGCTCCATCGCATCCCAGAACGCGTCGTCGTTCAAATGCGTCGCATCGAGGATGATCCCCAATCGTTCCATTTCGCGCAGCAGGGTCTTTCCTTGCGGGCTCAGCCTTCCGCTGCTGTCCGTTCCATTGGCATACCGGCCGGGGCCATAGTGGGCGGGTCCGAGAGCTCTCAGGCCATACGCATGGGCCCGCTGGAGATAGTCGGTGGTGACGATCGAGTCTGCGCCTTCCAGGCTCAGGATGTAGCCGAGGGGCAGGCGATCAACCGGTCCTTCCGCTACGCCACGGGCGCCGATTGCGCCCATCCACAGGGCTACATGCGCATCCAAAGAAGCCCGGTCCCGGATCATCACCATCTCCCCGGCCTCTTCCATCGCCTTATACCAGGCAAGCTGACCCTGGGTCTGGGCCCAGGCCTGCCCGGGGGAATGCCAGCCGGGAAGGGGGTTATCAGGCGCGACAAAACGGGCGATCTGGGTGGCTACGACCAGCCCGATCCGGCCTTCACGCAGCTGCGGCAGCGACACGGTGCCCTTGCCCCGGTCGGGCTTATCGGCAAGCCCCGCTTCACGCCGCCGGATATCGGCCACCGGCAGCCGAAGATCGCGGTTCCATTCCATCGCATTCATGCTGAGGTCCAAATGTGCGTCGATGATAAACATAAAGAATTTGATGATTTCAACGAATGATCCGGCCCGTAGAGCCGTGTTGGATGAATTGTTCTACCTCGGCGCGATTGATCAACGCCCAGTCGCCTGCAATGCTTTGCTTCAGGGCGCCGCAGGCTGCAGAAAATTCGATTGTTTCCTGTGGCGCCAGGCCGCGCATAAGTCCGTAAAGCATCCCCGCCGTGAATGCATCCCCGCTGCCGATCTGATCGGTAATGAAGGGAAGCTCATGTCGCGTGGAAAAATAGCAATCCCCTTTATATAGCAACGCACCGGAATAGCCGTGCTGGATGCCATGGGGTGTACGAAAACTCATCGCCAGCACTTCCAGGTTCGGTATCTTCTCCCTCAGCGCCAAGCTGCATTCCCGGAACCGGTCCTCGTGCGATGCCGACCGGTCGGTCTCGATGCCGAAATAGACCGCCGCCGAATCGAGATCGGCCACGGCTACGCTGCTATGCTGTAACAGACCAGGCATCACCTCACGGGGATGCTTACCGTACTTCCAGAGCGTCGTCCGGTAGTTGAAATCGGCGGAGATGCGTACGCCCTTCTCCCGGGCAACAGTAAGAGCTTCCGCACATGCGTCGGCGGCCGGCTGTGAGACCGCCGCCGATATCCCGCTCCAATGGAACCATCCCGCGCCTTCTAAACAACTGCCCCAGTCCACCGCGCCAGGTCCTGCCAGCGCATAGGAAGAGCCATCCCGGTCATAGATGACACGGGTGGAGCGAATGCCGTTGCCCTGCTCGGTAAAGTAGACCCCCAGCTTCTCGCCGCGATAGACGATATGATCCGTTCCTACTCCCTGTCCCTGCAGCTGCCTGACGCCGGTGAGGGCGATCTCGTTATCCGGTAATATTGTGACGTAATCGACGCCGATGCCGAGCCGGGAGAGCAGCACGCAGGCGTTGGCCTCGGCGCCGGCATAATAAGCATCATAACCGTCTGTTTGTGCGATACGTTTGTTTTGGCGGGCATGCAATCGCAACATCAGCTCGCCGAATGCAACCAGCTCGATCTTGTTTTTCACTTGTCAAACCTACACAAATAATTCCTAGCCACGACAAGAATTTCGCCAATGTCTGTCCACTTCCGTATACGACCGGGCTTCGCCCGGTCCGGTCAATGCAACAGGAATACCGCCTCGATCTCGACCGGGATATTATCCGGAAGAGACCCAAACCCGACGGCGCTGCGTACCCCGACGCCGTGGTCGGTTCCCCAGACGGAAGCGAACAGCTCGCTGCAACCGTTGATGACATAGGGGTGCCGTTCGAACTCCGGCGTGCAGTTGACCATGCCGAAGACCTTCAGCACCCGCTTTATTTTATCAAGGCTTCCCAGGTGGGTCACGATCGTGGAAAGCATCGTGAGTCCGACCTGGCGCGCGGCCAGCTTCCCCGCTTCCATATCCAGCTCTTTCCCGATACGGCCAATGATCAGGCTCTTGTCGCCCTGCACAGGACCGTGACCGGACAGATAGAGGGTCTTCCCCTCGATCAGGTACGGTTTGTACACCCCTACCGGGGTGGGCGCGGGCGGCAAGCTAAGGCCCAGCAGGCTTATTTGTTCTTCTACGGATGTCGTTTCCATTTCTAAGGCTTTTTGTTGGTTCATTGGTTAATGATCGGGTTCCGGCGCCAGCCCCGCCGGGCGATCCGACGGACTGGCGCCCCTGCACCACGCCGGCTATTGTTTGTCCCACCAGATACGGGTCATCAGATTATCCGCGCCCTGGCGGTTGACGGCCGCGTTATAGTTGTCCGTATTCAGGTTCTGCTCCGAGATCGGATATTCGAATCGCCGGAAGATCTGCCCGCCCGTCGCATTTGTCGGATAGTTGTTGGGCACCAGCGCCGGGTAGCCCGTGCGGCGCCAGTTGTTGTACACTTCATCGGCATTCGGGAAGATGCTCACCCAGAACTGGGTATAGATCTGCTGCATCTGCTGATCCAGGGTTCCCGCCACCAGTGCGTTGTTGGCGACATAGGCATCGATCGCGGGCTGCGGAATGGTACCCGCGCTTCCGGCAATGATGGACCAGTGCCGCATGGCCGCCCGGACGCCCTGCTCATACAGCGATGCCGCGGTAGCCCCGCTATACCAGCCGCGGAGTGCAGCCTCGGTGAGCAGGAAATAAGATTCGGCGGCCGTGAAAAGCAGCTTCGGCGAGCCGAGTCCCAACACCGTGGCTGGATTGGGTTCGCTGTAGGTCACGAAATTGGCCGGAAGCTTGTTGGGGATATTTTGCGGCATCCCTTTTTGTTTGGAAGAGGTCGTGTCGGTCTTCCCGTTGATCCAGACCACGGAGATCACCGGCAGCCGGGGATCGTTGGTGGACTGAAGATAGCTGATCCAGCTGTCCGCATATTTACCGCCTTCCGTATTCGTCTGGCCGTTCTGCGCGATATAGTCGCTGTTCCACAGGTTCAGTATCTCGGGGTTCTTGTTGATATCCTGCCCGGTCGCGATATAGTGCATCATCGCGATGTCGGCGTCCTGCGTGATGACCCCGCCGGCGATGGCCTTGGTTACCCAGTTCTGAGCAGAAGCGATATCGACTTTCGTCAATCGCATGCCCATCCGGAGCATCAGGGAATAGGCGAACTTCTTCCACTGTGCGGGGCTGCCGCCATAGATCAGGTCAGACGATCCATAGGAGGTCTTTGTAGCGTCCAGACTTTGTGCAGCGGCATCCAGCTCGGAAAGCAGGCTGGGATAGATGGTGGACTGCGGGTCGTAGGCAGGTTTATAGACCGCGGAGTCGTAGCCATGACCGGCCTGTGTGTAAGGGATGTCCCCATACAGATCGGTCAGGCGCATAAAACAATACGTCCGCCAGATCCGGGCGATGGCCAGCCAGTTCACCTTCGTGGGATCGGTCTTCACCGCCTTGATGACGATGTTCAGCTGGTTGATCTCATCGGGATACCCGGCGCTGAAGGCCCCGGCCGACGCCTGTACCTGGCTTTGGATATACTTGGAGCCAAATCCCGCCACGTCGTTGTAGCTGGTGGTATATTGCATGGTGCCCAGCAACAGATCGGAACTGCTGGAGCCATAGTGGCCGCCCGCACCGGCGCCATAGTATTCGGCCAGCGTGAATACATATTGCGGGGTCGGCTTGCTCACCGCGTCCGGATTGGTGTTGAGATCTTTGTAGCCTTTGTCACAGGACGACAACAGGAGTACCACCGCCGCCGCTGAAAGAATTTTCTTATTTAGATTTTGCATGTTCATTAGTTGATGGTTTTAGAATTTCACGGCAAGGTTCAGCCCATAGGTCCGGGTCCGCGGAAGCCCGATCGATTCAAAGCCCTGGTTGTTGCTGTTGGTGAAGCTCTGCTCGGGATCGAAATTGTGGGTCTTGCGATAGAGGATGAACAGGTTGCGGGCGACAAAGGAGATATTGGCCGACTGGATCTTCAGCGTCGAGATGTTCTTGATCGGCAACTGGTAGGAGAAGATCACCTGCCGCAGCTTGATAAAGCTACCATCATGCAGGAACAGCTCGGAATAGGTCTTATTGTTGTCGTAGTAGTTACGCAATACCCCGTTGGCCTGGGTGATGACCGTGTCATAAGCTGCACCGGATTTGTCGACGCCCTTCAGCTCGAGGCCGTTGGCCCGTCCCGGCAGGGTGCTCTTCAGCTTACCCATCCGTGTTGCGTAGAGTTCGAAGATAGAGAAGATCTTATTCCCGAATTTTCCGTCGATCAGGACATTCAGGCTAAAATGCTTGTACCGGAACTCATTGGTCAGCCCCATGGTGTAGGGCGCAACGCTGTTCCCGAGCACCTGCGTGGCCTGGGTGGCCACCGGCGTATGCGTGACCCGATCGTAAACGATCTGTCCGGTCTTGGCGTCCCGTGTCATCCTCGTTCCGAGAATGGTACCAAAGGGCCGGCCCACGACCTGGTCAAGCGTTGCCCAACTGTTGACGCTCGCGGCCATCTGGATCAGCGGTAGGCCCGGCGCCAGCTGAACGACCTTGTTGGAGTTATAGGCGACGTTGTAGCTGACATTCCAATTGAAATTGGGCGTCCGTACCGGCTTGCCGGTCAGCAGCACCTCTACCCCGCTGTTCCGCAGCTCACCGATGTTCAGGATCACGTTGCTATAGCCGGACGTAGTGGAGATGGCGGTGTTGACGATATCGTTTGTCGTCTGGCGGTTGTAATACGTGAAGTCGATGCCCAACCGGCTTTTCAGCATTTGCAGTTCCAGGCCACCTTCATAGGTCGTAGAGGTATAGGGTTTCAGCCTCGGATTGGAGATCACATTGTTGCCGTTGACGTCGGGCGTGACATTTTGCAAGGTGGAGCCGCTGCTCGTGACGTTGCTATAGGTCAGGTTGATCGAATAAGGATCGGGAGCCCCGCCACCGACCTGCGCCCAGGAACCCCGGAGCTTGGCATAGCTGAAGAAATCCGGCAGCTTGACAGCGTCCGAGAGGATGAAGCTGCCACCGACGCTTGGGTAGAAGATATGATTGTTCAGCAGGCTCAGCGTAGAGAACCAATCCTCCCGGCCGCCAAGGGAAAGGAAGAAGAGGCTCTTGTAATCCAGGTCCACCGATCCGAAGATGGAATTGGTGCCGATGCGCGGCGAATACGGGATGGTCGACTGGGAGCTCAGATTGATAAAGCTGTAGAAATAAGGGATCGTGAAATTGAGGCCGGAAAGGGTCAGCCGGTTCTCCGAGTTCTTACGGGTATTGGCCCCTGCGACGGCTGAAATGCCGATGTCCTTTGTAAGGTTCCCTTTGTAAGAAGCGGTGACCAGACCGTTGAACTCGGACACATCGGTTTTGATGCCGGCATACTGCCCATTGGGCAAATAGAGCGTACCCGAGGGAAGGATATTATAATAATTGTAGTTGTAGAAGTCTTCGCTGGCCGTTCCTTTGATCACGAAGTTCTTGAAGAGTTCGTAGGAAACGGAGGCCTGACCGATAAACCGGTTTTTCGTATCCTTTTCCTGGTATTTGTTGATGACAAAATAGCCGTTGGAGGCAATGGCGGCGTCGTTCCAGATCTGTTCGTTGCCATTGGAGTCGTAGCCGGGTTTCAGCCAGCGGACATCAGCAGTATTGGCGATCTCCAGCGGGGTCCAGTTCGGGTTCCCGAGCGCGTCACCAGCCCCGGTGCGGTTCTTGCCGGTCTCCAGGTTGTACTGGGCAAGGGCGTCGATCGACAGCCGGTCGGTGAGCTTGCTGGTCAACGAAAGATTGAGCGTCTTGCGGTCATAGCTCGTCTTGGGCAGGATACCATTGCTGGTCAGATCCGCGGCCGAGAACCGGTACACCGTCTTCTCATTCCCGCCGGCGAAGGCGATGCTGTTGGTGAAGGTCGAGCCGGTCTGGTAGAAGTTCTGAACGTTGTTCTTTTTTGCCGTATAGGGGTGATGCTTCCCGTCGACCGCCACATAGTTGGTGTTGCCGTCGATCAACGCACCCCAGGACTTCCGGCCCGAGGCCTGCGCGCTGCTGAGATCGGTTGGCATGACACCGTCCAATCCCTGGCCATAAGTATATTGAAAATCGGGAACAACGGCCACGTTCTCCAGCGTCGCGGTGGAGTTGTATTCGACGCCGACGCCGCGCTGCGCCCGGCCCTTTTTCGTTGTGATCAGGATGACCCCGTTACTGGCCCGGCTGCCGTAAAGTGCGGCGGCGGTACCGCCCTTCAGCACGCTGATGGATTCGATGTCGTCGGGGTTGATGCCGGCGATGCCATCTCCACGGTCGACATTATTGGTGATCCCATTGACCGTTGGCGGGCCGCCGGGAACGGAGTTGTCGATGGGCATCCCATTGACCACATACAGGGGTTGGTTATCGGGACCGAGCGTACCGTTGCCGCGGATCGTCACACGGCTGGAGCCGCCGGGACCGGTTGACAAACCTGCCGCATTCACACCGGCGACCTTGCCGGAAAGTGCATTGGCAATATTATTCTCACGGGCCTGGGTGAACTCATCCCCTTTTACCGTCGTCACGGCGTATCCCAGTGACCTTTTTTCCCGGCTGATCCCCAATGCTGTCACGACCACCTCATTGAGCGAGGCCTTTGAATTATCGAGGACCACGGTGACCACCGACTGTCCCCGCTGAACGGAAACCCTGCGGGTCTCGAAGCCGACAGAGCTGATCTCCAGTTCCAGCGGTCCGTTGTAGGCAGCGGGCAAGGTAAGAGTAAATGCGCCGGTGGCGTCAGTGGCGGTAGCGGTCTTTTTATCGGCGGCAAGCGCAACAGTTGCACCGGCGACTGCCGAACCGTCGGGCCCTTTCACGGTACCCTTCAGATGATTGGACTGGGCCTGGCCAAGGAGGAAAAGTAGCCAGCAGAAGCCCAACAGAATGCCCCGAAGGGCTTTTGGGAATTTTGTCATGAGCAGTAATTTTTTGCTTTGGTTGGTGAAACTTGCAATTTTTGCAAGTTCCCAAGCCGAATATAGAGCAAAAAATACGAAATGAGAAAATTAAGTGCAAAATATTTGCATACTTCGGTACTAATCAGCTCGATTTTTGACCGCCGTGCATGAAAATGTGCAAAAAATGCAAAAAAATGCAATTAATCCCCATACAACTCCCGCAATGTTCTATCTTTATCCATCCAAGAAAGCGCCGTCAGCCGTCATGCTCAAACCAAAACCTACCAGTTCCATGCCTGTTGCCTTGCAAAAGAAAGATCGGAAAAGTCTGATCCTGAAGCAAGTGAATATTCACACCCGTTTGATGTATAACGATCTGGTCAACCTTATCGACGTATCCGAGGATACGATCCGGCGGGATGTCAACGAGCTGGCCGAAGAGGGACAGCTGATCCGGATCAAGGGCGGCGCCATGTCGGCAGCCTATCACTATGGACATGACGCGAAGACCTATGCGCAATCGAGCAAGCTGATCATTGCGGAGAAGGCGTTGCCGTTGCTCAGGGATGATATCATCGTCCTGATCGGCGGTGGAACGACGGTGCGGGAATTCATCAAGAAGATCCCCAGCACGCTTCGAGCCACTTTCATCACGGTGAATGTCCTCACTGCCGTCGAGCTCCTCGATAAGCCGATGATCAAGACGATCATGATCGGCGGCCAGCTATCCACTTATAGCCAGATGACGGTCAGCGGCGAGGTGTTCGAATACCTGGCCGGTATCCGCGCCGATCTCTGCCTCATGGGCACAAACGCCATCGACAGCAGCGCGGGCCTCACCGACTCCGACTGGGAGACGATCCAGGTGAAAAAGGCCATGATAAAAGCGGCGGAAAAGGTGGCCATTATCGCGATCTCCGAAAAATTGAACTCTTCGATGCAGATGAAGATTGCAGACATCGATGAAATAGATTATCTTATCACCGAATTGTCACCCGACAGTCCCGAGCTCCAATCCTATCGAGCCAAGAATCTGACTATCCTGTGAAAGCGGGCCACGGGCCCGCCGGCCATCATTTAAATTCCTAATAATTGCTATTGATCATGAGAATATCCCTGATATTGTCCTTCCTGTTGTTTGCCATTTTGTCTTCGTCCGCCCAGGTAAGCGTATCCCATCTTTTGACCGAGAACCTACCCGATCCCATCGGGATCGACAGCAAGCAGCCGCGCTTCAGCTGGCAGCTCTCCGCTCCTGACCGCAACGTGCTGCAAACGGCTTATGAGATCCAGGTCGGCGATGGTCCCGAAGACAGCAAGGTCTGGAAATCCGGGAAAGTGCGATCCGATCAATCCTTATTTGTTGCTTATAGCGGTCCGGCCGTAGAGACGGGCCGGAAATATTTCTGGCGCGTCCGCGTCTGGGACAACAAAGGCCGGGCAAGCGGCTGGAGCAAACCGGCCTCGTGGCAAATGGGTCTGCTTACGCCCGCCGATTGGAAAGCCCAATGGATCCGGACGGCAACGGAAGATCCTTCCCAACCGAGCCCATTGTTCCGCAGGACCTTTACCGCGCAAAACGGTATCGCCTCGGCGACGGTTTATATCACCGCGCATGGCCTCTATGAAGCACAGCTCAATGGTCACCGGATCGGCGATGCGGTCCTTACACCCGGCTGGACCTCGTACAACAAGCGACTGCAATACCAGGCTTACGATGTTACCAGGCTGGTACATCCAGGGAAGAATGCGGCCGGCGCCATGCTGGGCAGCGGCTGGTACCGCGGCTATATCGGTTTCGAAGAGCAACGAAATGCTTACGGTACCGAATTATCGCTATTGTTCCAGCTTGTCATTCGCTACAAGAACGGGCACACCGACACCATCTGCTCCGACGGTAGCTGGAAGACGGCGACGGGAGAAGTGCGTCACTCCGAGATTTACAATGGCGAGATAATCGATCACCGCAAGGAGCAAAAAGGCTGGAGCCTGCCCGATTTCAACGATGCGGGTTGGGAAGCGACGAAGCCGGCCGAACTCCCGAAGGACAATCTCGTCGCAACGGTCAACGAACCTGTAACGAAACACGAGACCTTTCGCGCAGCAAGGGTACTGACAACGCCAAAAGGGGAAAAAGTGATCGATTTCGGTCAGAACCTCACCGGTTGGGTAAGGGTGAAGGTGAAGGGCAAGTCCGGCGACAGCATCCGGCTTTCCCATGCCGAAGTGCTGGACAAGGCGGGCAATTTTTATACGGACAACCTGCGAAGAGCAAAGGCTCAGGACGTTTTTATCCTGAATGGCGAAGGGGAAGAAGATTTCGAGCCGAGGTTTACCTTCCATGGTTTCCGGTATATCCGGATCGAAGGCATCGATGGGCCTGTCAACCCCGATGACTTTACAGCAGTAGTCCTTTATTCGAACATGCCGAAGACCGGAAACTTCAACTGCTCCAATGTGCTGATCGATCAATTGCAGCACAATATCCAATGGGGCCAGCAGGGCAACTTCCTGGACGTGCCCACCGATTGTCCGCAGCGCGACGAACGGCTGGGATGGACAGGGGATGCACAGGTGTTCTCCCGCACGGCCGCTTTCAACCGCGGAGTGGATAATTTCTTTGCCAAATGGTTGAAGGACGTCACGGCCGACCAACGCCCCGACGGGGCGGTTCCCTTTGTAATCCCCAATGTGCTTGGGAATGGGTCCGCCGCCAGCACGGGTTGGGCGGATGTGGCCACGATCATTCCCTGGAATATGTACCTGGCTTATGGCGACAGGAAGATCCTCGAGGACCAATATCCCAGCATGAAGGCCTGGGTGGAGTATATGCGGGGACAGGCCAGGAACGATCTCTGGAATACGGGCTTTCATTTTGGCGACTGGCTGTTCTACCGCCCCTTTGACGACAATGACGGGCGTTCGGCGGTGACGGATAAATATTTGATCGCCCAA
>Ga0310811_10002141_pt1 | contig 24639 bp, 17 predicted proteins | sample YCmetagenome_FD_207642 | JGI IMG/M metagenome (GOLD analysis project Ga0310811, IMG submission 207642) | Soil microbial communities from experimental microcosm in Duke University, North Carolina, United States - YC | ecosystem: Engineered > Artificial ecosystem > Soil microcosm > Unclassified ... | reverse complement strand
GCGCACGCTCGGCGAAAACGTGTCGTTGAGCACGATGGGGGCAATTCTGCCCGCTACGGGCGTGTGCGGTGCGAAGGTCTACTCGACGCACAACGGCGTCTTCGACTTCGTGATTCCGTTGTTTTCCGCGCGTGACGGCAGGTTGCTCTCCATTATCCACGGCGGCGCACTCACGGAATACCGCACAGCGGCGGTAACCCGCGTCGCGTTTGATACGTTTGGCCGCACCGATGCTGAGGTTCTGGCCGTGTTCGGGACTGGCGTCCAGGCGAGAGCCCACATCCGGGCGCTTGTCGAGAATTCGGGCATCAAGCGCGTTCTGGTGGTCGGCATCGAGGGCGTGCAGGAAGCGATTGCGCAAATGCAGGCGCGTTACGCTGGCGTACGCTTTGAGGCCTCAACCGCAGAAACAGCGGTGCAGGTGGCCGACGTCGTTGTCACTGCAACCCGCAGCACGGTCCCGCTCTTCGACGGCGCCGACCTCAAGCCAGGAACCTTCGTCGCAGCGATCGGTTCCAGCAAGCCAAGCGCACGCGAAGTGGACGATACGACGCTTTCCCGGGCCGGCATGATTGTTGTCGAATCACTAGAGCAGGCAGAGAAAGAGGCGGGGGATCTGCTGATGGCGGTGCCGGGTGTCGTTGACTGGAGCACCGTTGCGGAACTCGGCGATGTCATCGCCAATGGAGTTGCGGGGACGCGCTCGCAAGCCGATATAACGGTCTTCAAATCGCTTGGGATTGCGCTTGCCGACGTTGCACTCGGCGAGCTGGTCACGCGCAGGGCGATGGCAGTGGCGGAGGCTGAGCTGGGACCGGACGTCCAGATGTCTCGGTAAAGAAACAGGCAAACGTCTCTTTGTGGGCCGACACCGGAAACTCGCCTCCTGATAGGGAACGAGAGTAAGCCCGGTATCTGACCCAAGACACGTGTTTCGTAACAGTTGTCGGCAGGTCTCGCATATGACGGTTGCTGGTTTGGTGCTGCGTCGTCGTATGAGGAGCAGCGTGGAGGAACTGGAGCTGCCGCGTATTTCTTTAACGGATTGAAGCCGCTTGCGCTCACGGCGCCTGGAGACAAGGACGACCGTGCGCTAGTTGGCGCATATGCCACTTTCTATGGCATCAGGGTTGCCGGTGGCTGGATCGGTAGGTGGGTTGACACTCAGGATTCCGGCGTCCAAACCTGCATTCGAATCTGTTCTATGCCAGCGCGAGCTACCAAGTTACGCCGTCATTTATCGTTGATGGCGGCATCTACCGCGTCATCGTTTCCGGCCAGGATGCACGTGCGACTCTCGGCGTGCTGCGCGGGACATACTTCCTATCTAAGCGTACAGCGGTGTACCTGCAGAGTGGATATGTGGGTAATAGCACCCATGCGAGCTATTCGGTCAGTGCTGGCGGCGGAGGTACCACCCCCAACCCGGGGCAGGGCAAGTCGGTGTAATGGCGGGCATTCGCCATACGTTCTGAGCACGTTCAGTGGTGTGCACGCAACTGCGCAGCAACGCCGAGGCGTACTTCCTTTCGTAGCAGACACGTATGCATCGGAAGACCGATTCCATTGAGCCGAAGTATCCAAAGCGCGTCAGTCCAAGCGTCGTCGACGAGTGGGCCGCGCAGCTGACAGGCTGGCTGCCGGCGTGACCGACATGCGGGCCGGATTCAACAGTCTCGCCGCCAAGGTGCAGACCGTGCTGGAACGTGATCCGTTCAGCGGCCACGTGTTCGTCTTTCGCGGCAAACGGGGGGAGGTTCGTGACATAGCGCATCCTTTGGTTAGAAGCCCGGCAACTTGAGTGACTTCTCTGCTTTCCCGGCTCGTCGCTGGCAATACGTTTATTTCTGGGACGGAACACTGGCGCTCAGGCCGAATCGGGCCGATCCGTCACGGCCACATGCGAAGCCTTCGTCGCGCCTGCTGGGCGAGGAGCTGACGATACCGGTTCTTCCAGGGACGAGGTGCTGTTTGCGAATCGGGAGGCTATCTCGTGCCGCTCCGTCGCGCCCCGTGCTAGTTCACGCGTCAGCGCTCTTCTATCGAGCGCGTCTTCCCAGCACGCGACCACGATGGTGGCCAGCGCATTACCGAGAACGGTAATTGGCACGAAAACGGATGACAGCAGGATATGAATGCCCAGAATGATGCCGACCGCACCGATCGGTATCAGACCGCTGGTGCCAATCGTCATAGTGAGAATAACGAAGGACGAACCGGCCACACCGCCGCCTGCCTTTGACGTGATCAGCATGATGGCCAGCAGGCCGAGCTGCTGCATCAGAGTGAGGTGAACGCCGACCGCCTGCGCGAGAAAGATCGAGGCCGTGGCGAAGTACAGGCAGGTACCGGAGTGATTGAAGGCATAGGACGTCGGCAGCACGATCCCGACCACCGACTCCTGGCAGCCCAGCGTTCGAAGCTTCGTGATTAGTTGCGGAAACACCGATTCGGTCGAACTGGTGCCGAAGACGATCAGCAGTTCGGGCCAGATGTAGCGGACGAGCTGGAACAGACTGATTCCGGACAGCCGGGCAATGGGCCAGAACACGACCAGCACGAAGACGATGGCACAGGCGTAGAACTCCGCGATCAAGGTCGACAAGGGCAGCAGCGACGTAATGCCGAACTTGCCGACAGTGTAGGCGATCGCCGCGAAAGCGCCTATCGGCGCAGTCTTCATTACAAAGCCGATCATGCGGTACAGCACGAGCTGCAACGATTCGACAAAGGAGACGATTGGGGCCGCGCGCGCTCCGACGGTCGATACGCCGACGGCGAACAATAGCGAGAATACCAGGACTTGTAGCATCTCGCCTTGGGCAAACGCGCCGACCGCGGTCTTCGGCACCATGTCGAGAAAGAAATCGGCGACGGTCAGGTGCTTGGCCGTGGCGGCATAGCGCTGGACACTTTGATCGTTCAGCGATGCGGGATCGATGTGCATGCCGCTGCCCGGCGCTAACAGATTGACCATGATCATGCCGATGATCAGGGCCAGCGTCGTGACGATTTCGAACAGGACGATGGCCTTGACTGCAATCCGGCCCGCGCGACGGGCTTCCTGCACACCGGCGATGCCGTGCACGATGATGCAGAAGATGATCAGCGAGACCAGCATCGTCACGAGCCGGATGAAAATCACGCTGAGCGGCTTGATGCTCTCTGCCACATGGGGAAAAAGATGCCCCAGGAGGGCACCGAGCAGCATGGCGATGAGAATCTGCGCCGACAGCTTTTGATAAAAGGGCTTGCGAGACATGGTATTGAGATCCTGGTCGTGAGTATCTGGATGGAGGCCCCGGACGCATCCTGGAGGTCACTGTATGGCAGTCAGAATTTATGCAGCACCGCAATCCGCACGTCAGTCTGGTTCGGACCGGTGGAGGGCGTGAAGTGGCCACCGATGACGGGATCAACCGCGCCCGAACCGCGTAGATAATCGAAGCCGCCGTACACGAAGGTGCGTATCGAGAGGTGGTAGGTCAGACCCGCCGCTAACTCATTCCAGTGCACATCTTCGAAGGTGGTGTACTGATAGCCGACGATCGCCTGCAGCGCGGGAGTCAGGTCGTATATCGTGCCGATTTCGCCGACCCACATCGAATCGCTGACACCTTGCTGGGACTTGAGAGTGGTGCGAGTAACGTTAGCCATGATTCTTGCGTGGCCGAGCTGATAGCTGCCGGCGAGAACCAGCGCGCCCGAATAGTTCAGCTGGAAGTTACCTTGTGCATAGAGATCGGTGCGCTGGCCGCTAACGGGGTCGATCGTGGCCACTGCCTGACCGAGAAAGGTCGTGACGCCGATCTTCGCGTAGGGATCGGTGGTCGGCTTGTTTAGCCGCGTATAAGCCAGTCCGAGCTTGATGGGGCCGTTCACATAGCGGGCACCTGCGCTCCAGCCGCTGCCGTCGTGGAAATCGCCGGCGACATTGCTAAAAGAATACATGCCGCCGAACGAGACGCCGTCGAACGACGGGCTTTGATACTTGATCGTGTTGGGCAGGCGATCCGTTCCCATGCGGTCGTAATCGCCTTGGTGTGCTCCGTAGCCCGTAATGTCGCCGCTGACGTTGAAGCTCGCGGCATAGTCGTTGATGAAATCGTATTGCAGGCCGGCTGTCAGCGTGCCGAGGCGGTCGTCGCTCAGACCTACATAGGCCGCCCGGCTGAAGGCCGCGTTATTGTTAGCCTTGCCCGTGCCGAGTCCAAAACCGCTTTCCAGCCGGAAGATCGCGCGTTCGCCGCCGCCGAGATCCTCGCTGCCGGTCAGTCCCCATCGATTGCCCGTATAGATACCGTCGGCGAACTGATAAAGATGTTTGCCGCCGGTATTGTTGACGTAGGTGACGCCCGCGTCGATCAGGCCGTAGAGCGTCACGCTGCTCTGTGCCTGGGCGCATTGGCTGGCCGTTGCCAGGATCACCGTGATGATTAGTACAACTATATATATACCAGAAAAAAATTTCCCTGGAAAAGCGATGTTACGCATCGTGCGGCTCCTTGTTGTCGTGATATGGATGATGCGGGCGTCAATCCGGAGAGCGACGCGCCCGCATCATCGACATTTCCCTGCTATCGAACGCGTGCCCGTACCGCGTCATTCACAAACAATAAAATCGAACTGATCGCCTGCTGGCGCATAGATCTCGAAGATTTCGAAAGGCTCGGTGCCCGGGTTACTCAACGAATGCCTGAGACCTGCTGGAATGAAAATCACCTGATCGCGGCGGACGCGATACGTCGTTCCCTCGACGATCAGCTCGCCATGGCCGCTGCGAACGATGTAGACGTTGTCGGAAACGCTATGCTTGTGCAGTTGGCCCCGCGGTCCTCCCGGAGCCAAGGTATTCATGTGCACGTCAAGACTCGAGGTGCCGAGGGAGGCGTTGACGAGCCTAACTTTCTGGCCCCGTTCGTTTCCCAGCGGCACGCGTTCGGACTGTTCCAAATCCATTATCTTCAGCATTGTCCAATCTCCATCAGGTAAGGCGTTGCAGCAACAGGGCGGCATAGACGCGTGCGGCGTCTCGAACCCGCTCAACCGATGCCATGTCCAGATCCGTATGCGCGTAGCGGTATTCGCCCGGACCCCAGTTCACGGTGGGAATACCTGTATGGTTCAAATAGCCCTGATCGAAGGCATTGGGCGCATAGATCCGCTCCGGCGCAGTGCCTAGCGTCTCCAGGCAGGCCGCATCAAGTGCTTGCACCACATCGTCGGTTTCTCCCACCAGCGATGGATACATGAAGGGTCCGCGCGCCACAACGATGTGAAATGGCTTGCCGCTCGCAGGGTCGGGCATGGCGTCGACCTCCCTCGCGATCTTCTCTATCTGCCTGAACGCCTCATCAGGATTCTCGTTCGGCAGCAGACGACGGTCGACGACGAAGTGACAACTCGCCTGAATCGTGTGCGTGCTCTCGGGCAGGCTACGGATGCGGTTCACCGCTAGGGAAGCGGGACCTAGACGCGGATGGGGGCGCGGCAGTTCGATCGTGGCAATCCGGCGTATCACTTCGAGCGCGCCGCTGATCGCATTGCAGCCGTTGTGCGGCGCGCTCGAATGGCACGACTGTCCGTGCACGGTAATGTCGATGTCGATGCGCCCGCGATTGCCGAGGCTCAACTGCAGGCTGGTACCGCCGAGGATGGCCATCTCGGCGCGTAGGCCGCTTTCATTGAGCACGCTGGCGATCGCATCGTGCCGGCCGGTTTCGCCGGACAGGCAACACAGATGCACCAGGCGTCCCGTGACTGGCAAACCGCTTGCGATGACGGTCTCCATGGCTATCAGCATGGCGGCCATGTTTGACTTTTGCTCGCTGGCGCCCTTGCCGAACACGACCTCACCGGGCAGGCCATACGGCGCGCCGTCGGACGTGTCGCCGCTATAGGCGTTTTCCATGCTGGCTCGGGGCTGGTTCATCGCGTTGGTGATCAGCATCAGCGAACGGCCGGACTGACCTGCGCCGTACGCTGAATGAAGATTGCCCATGGAGTCGTAGCCGATCTCTGTGAATCCCATCGCGCGCAGCCGGGGCTCGATTTCATTCACGATGAACTGCCGCAGCAGCGGTTCCTGCTCTTGGCGTTCGGTCAGCGGACTCGGTACGCGCAGCAGCTCGATCAGCAGACGCTTGCAACGTTCGCTGGTGATAGTGCGGCTCAGCAGCGCCTGCCGCGAGGCGACTTGGCTCACGTCAGACCTCCTCACGGGCGGCGGGCAGCGTCATGCCGAGACCCCGGGCCTTGGCTTGTTTATAGATCCAGTACGAAATGGCGATATCCTGCGACACCATACCGGTGGTATGAACCAGGATGCGTTCGTCTGGGCTTTCGCGGCCGGGTTTCAGGCCAGCGGCGAGCTGCGGCAGATCGGCATGAAGCTGCGCGTGGCTGAAAAGACCCTCGTCCACCATCTTCCTAAAGTAGTGGTTGCGCATGTTGAGGTCCCAGTCATCGACCACCACCTTGTCCATCCTGGCGAAGCCAGATAGCTCGAACTGTTGGCGCGCCAGCGAGATAACCATCGCGCCTGGCTTGATCCACGCTTCACGGATCATGACTTCTGACGACGTTGTGCCACCTACCGCGATATCTGCATCGCGCACGACTTCCTCGTTGCTATCGACCGCCCTGACACGCAGACCTAGCCGGTCGCTCCAGGTGCGCGCGAACGCCTCGCGCGATTCCTTGCGCCGGGAGGTCACACGTACCTCGTCGAAGTGGTACATCGACGCGAGGCATTGCAGCACGCCGGTGCACATTGAGCCGACGCCGACCATACCGAGCACCTTGGGCGCCGCCGGCCCGACCCACTTGCAGGCCACTGCCGCGGCCGCCGCGCTGCGCCAACCGTAGCTCAGATGTTCGTCCACCAATGCAAGCGCGTGGCCTGTGCGAGGATCGGACAACATCACGTAGCGGTTACAGTCGAGATTGCCGACATTGTTCCGCTGGCCGTCGTCGTAGTAGTTGTAGAAGCGCACGCCCGTAACCGGGATCTCTTTGAGTAGAGCGCTTTTGACGTGCCAGTGGTTATGAAATTCATCGTTGTCTAACTTGAAGGCGGGGGGAATCTGGGGGAACACCGTGCCGCGCGCGTGCATGCGAAAAACGTCCTCGCAGATTTTCATCGTCTGTTCGACCGTGAGCAGCCGCTTGCAGTCGGCATGCGACAGGAACAGAACGTCGGGGTGCACCGCGTCGGCCGCAGCGGGTTGCGACGTCTCGATAGGGGAGGCATTCATGCTTTTTTCGTTACCTTTGATGAAGAGGTTGAGGAGCGGCCACCGTCGCCTGCGCGCAGGTCGTCCGGGAAGTTGCTTTCCCGCCTTGTTCAATTTCTAAACTAGAAGATATTTTCGAAAATTTTTGAAGTCAAGAATTTCCAAAATTGCGATATCATCCAAATTCACAGGAAATGGAACCAACAGGTCAATTTGCCCAATGCTGCCCCGTAATACCTCCACGATCGAAGCCCAGGTGTTCGAGCGTCTGCGCGACGATCTGAAGTCCAATCGGTTCTTGCCCGGACAACGGCTCAAATTCGATGAAATGCGCATGAAATACGAGGTGGGCGTCAGTCCGTTGCGCGAGGCGCTTTTCCGGCTCACGGAATTGGGACTGGTCACCCAGGAGGGGCAAAAGGGCTTTCGCGCCGCCGAGGCGTCCAACGAGGATCTGACGCACATCATCGCGAACCGGCTATTCTTGGAGAAGCGCGCAGTGGAGGCGTCGTTGAACGTCGGAGACGAGCGCTGGGAAAACGCCGTCGTCGCGGCCTTCCATCAGCTCAACAAGGCTACGCGCGCGCGGCCTGAGACCGAAGAGGAGTATTTCGCCTGGGAGCGCCACCACGCGGGGTTTCACTATGCACTGGTCGCGGGTTGCGGCAGTACCTGGCTGCTGCGCGCTTGGCGGTCGGTGTTCGATCAGGCGGAACGCTATCGACGGTTGGCGGTGCAGGCCGGCCACTGGAAAGTGAGCCAGAAAAGCGATCATGCGCTGCTGCTGGAATCGGCCCTAGCCCGCGACGTGCCAACGACGCTCGAACTGCTTGGCTCCCATATCGGCTGGAGCGCGGAGTATTTTCATCCCCCGGTAAACGTTACGGCGGAAACGGGTGATGTGGCCGTCGAATCACCTCGGTCCAAGGTGAGGAAGCCGCGTGGGAAAGCTCGTGAGCCGGGTGTGTGAGATCAACATCGTGCCGCCGGCCCGGACACACCGGCCGTAAATAACTTGGTCGACCTGCCTTATTTGTCGACTGCGTACGTTCCTGTCAACAAAGACAGCTAATTTCATGACCCGTTTCAACTGGCACAACCTCCTGACCAAGTCTGCAAGGCAGCGTTCGAGCTTTTGCAGCGAGTCGCCAAAAAAGCCGGATGTCGTCCACATAACGTACATGGTCAAGGCCTATGCCTTGAATGTGCTGGTCGACATCAATCATCACTGCCTTCGCAAGTACAACCGAAGGCGCTGGTCCGACCGGTATTCCTTGCGACAGCTTTTTGGTCAGGCGGGTGCGCCTGCGATTGCAACCGCGTAGACGAATTGGGCCGGCACACAAGTCTACGGGTAATACGCCGCACTCGGCCGTGGTCAATCCCAGCAGCAAGTTTGTATACGTCGGGAACTGCAACGACGCCATCGTCACTGGCTACACGATCGATACTACGACCGGCGCACTCACGCCGATGGCTGTGGCGTTTCCGGGCAGCGCTCACCCTCTTTCGATTGCGGTCAATCTTGCGGGAACGCTTGTTTATGCAGCAGATGCCGACTCCGGTATCTCCGGCTGGTCGATCGACCAGACGACGGGAGCGCTGACGTCGATAGGCCCTGTAAGCGGTACACGGTCCTCGACCATCGAAATCAATCCTGCTGGAACCGTCGCGTACGCTACCGGCGATTCGGAGAGGGTGTGTACGGCCTACACCATTGAACCGGGCGGCGCACTCACGCTCATTTCTGGTCTCCCCTTTCCGTCGGCGCCCGGTGCTGATGGGATGGCGATTTCTACGTCTGGGGAAATACCTCTCTGTCTGGTCCTCCGGCGAGGGCGTCTACAGGTCCAGAACTGATGCGACCACCGGCGTCGCGACGACATTTCGGGGAGTCCCTTTGCGGCAGCGACTAACACGCAATCTGTCGCGGTTACGCCCTGAGGCGGAGAACCCGGAATTTAGGATGGCGGTCGCGCGGCACGCGGTACCCAAAGTCATTACAAGGGCACTGGATCGCTGAAACGCATCTTATCCGACACTAATCACAATGTTGCTAACAGGAATTATCAGCGTTGATTGCTCGTCTCAAACGCGAGACCAGGCCGACCGCCCTGGACTGCCAGCGCTGTGAAGGTGTCCCTCGCGTAGACAGTCCTCCATGTACGGCAAAGGGACACTCGCGGCTCCGTGGCTCGTCGAGCGGGGTCGGCGCGTGATCCGCTCGGGGTATCAGATGGCTGCGCCGCTTTGAGTGTCGGACGGCTGAGGCTTTGCCACCCTCACGACCCTGCCGCCGTCTGCGTCTTCCACGTCTCGACCGGCAGCTTCCAGAGCGGCGGCATCTGCGAAAACGGCGGCACGGTATGGACAAGCCGCGCCAGCGCGAGGCGGCTGTCCGTGCCGATCTTGCTGAAAATGGCCTTCAGGTGCGCCTTGACCGTATCCAGACTGACGCCCATCGCAACTGCGATGGCCTCGTTGGATTTGCCTTGGGCGATCCATACGGCCACCTCCACCTGACGCTGCGTTAGCTCGGGAAACGCATAATGCAGACGGTCCGCCGCGGAGAGCTTGTCCACCGTGCACCGCTGCGCCTGGCGATACGCGCGGAGCACGTGCGCACGATAAGCTTGCAGCCGGTCGCGTTCGGCGTCGCTATAGGGCGCGCGGCCCACGACCCGGTGGGCACTGAGGTTCAGTGCGTATTCGCCGTGCTGGATCACGACGTCCATGATGCGGCGTGCACGCGACGGCAGGAACACTTCACGCGCCATCGGCAGCGCCATGAATTCTTCGTCCGTGAAGATATCGGACTCGCGCACGGCGCGCTCGCCAAAGAAGGCCGGATCTTTCTGCCAGAAAGGATGACTGCCCGCGTGGCGCGCATACAGCTCGAAGGCCTCCTTGCGCCGGGCGGGATCGTCCTGGACCGACAGCAACGCTCTCAACTCTCCGCTGCGGTAGTGCACCTCCGTCCAGCCGACCACGTCGGAATCGGTCAGCCGGGCCACGCTCTCGAACAAGATGCCCGGCAGCGCAATCAGGTCCGGTTCGGCTTCGTAGAGCCGCACGATTTCATGCAGGAGAGCGGGGTCGTCGGTGTGCATATCACTCGTTCGGGTAATGGAATCTTCTGAGGATAAATCTTACATTGAGCCTCTGATCTGCGTGGCGCCGCACGCCCGCAAGGACCGCGTCGTACAAGGTTCGAAGAATAATCAACCGGGGAATCAAATAATGAATCACGCATATCGCGTTGTCTGGAACGCGAGTCTGGGTGGATGGCAGGCGGTGTCGGAGTTGGCACGGTCGGCCGCGAAGGGGATTTCGGCAAAACGGGGCGGCGCCCGAAAGCGCGTCGTGGGGACCGGGGCGGCATTGACAGCGTTGTCGCTCACGCTCGCCGCGACGGGGGCGCACGCCGATAATCTGCTCGTCGGCACAGGCGGCGCCGGCGGCGGTAACGGCGGAACGGGGGGTATCGGCGGCGGTGGTGGCGGGCCGGCCTTTTTTCTCGCGGGCGGCGGCGGCCTCAACGGTATCCCGGGAGTCACGCAGACGCTCGCCAGTCCGGTCAGCGGCGGCAGCATCGGGCCGTCCTACGATTACGTCGTGATCGGCGGCGGCGGTGGCGGTGGCAGCGGATCGGGCGGCGTCAACGGCGCGGCGGGCGGCACGGGGGAACTCGATCTCACTGGCACGACGCTCAACGTCGGCAACAACCTCTACGTCGGCGGAGCCGGTGGCGGCGGTGGCGCCGGAAACAGCTTCGGCGATCGCGGCGGCAATGGCGGAAACGGCGGAAACGGGACGCTCACGCTGACCGGCGACGCGACCGTCGCGGTCGGTGGGCAGCTCGAGATCGGCGGCGTCGGAGGCGCGGGTGGCGCCTGCGGCTGTTCGGGAAATGGCGGCGCGGGCGGCGCCGGCGTGCTGAACCTCGGCGACGGCAGCACGCTGAACCTGACCGGCGGCACGTTCATCATCGGCGGTGGCAGCGCACTCAATATCGGCAACGCCACCGCCGACGGCGCGACGGCCGGCGTTATCGTCGGCCTTGCCGGCAGCATCACCGACAATGGCTCGATCAACTTCAACCAGTCCGATGCGTCCTATACGTTCTCGAACGTGATCGCCGGTATCGGCACGGTCACGCAGAACGGGAGCGGCACGACCATCCTGACCGCGGCCAACACCTACTCGGGTGGCACGACCGTCAACGCCGGGTTCATCAACTTCAGCAACGGCGGCAATCTCGGAACGGGCAATGTCACGCTGAACGGCGGCGGCCTGCAGTGGGCCGCCGGAAACACAACCGACATTTCCAGCCGCCTCAATGCGCTGGGCGCGAACGGCGGCACGTTCGACACGAACGGCAACGACGTGACGATGGCGAGCGGCATCGGCGGGTTGGGCGGCGTGACAAAAACGGGCGCAGGCACGCTGACGTTCACCGGCGCCAACAGCTACAGCGGCATCACGACGATCAGCGGCGGCACGCTGGCGCTGAGCGGCGCGGGCAGCATCGCGTCGTCGAGCGGCGTGATCGACAACGGCACGTTCGACATTTCCGGCACGACGAGCGGTGCATCGATTGCGAACCTGAGTGGCACCGGCTTCGCGGCGCTCGGCACGAAGACGCTGACCTTGACCGACGCGAACGGCACCTTCGACGGCACGATCGGCGGAACGGGCGCGCTCGTCAAGCAGGGCTCAAGCACGTGGACGCTCACTGGCGCCAACAGCTATAGCGGCGCCACGACGATCAGCGGCGGCACGCTGGCGCTGAGCGGCGCGGGCAGCATTGCGTCGTCGAGCGGCGTGATCGACAACGGCACGTTCGACATCGGCGGTACGACGGGCGGTACGTCGATTGCAAACCTGAGCGGCACCGGCATCGCGACGCTCGGCGCGAAGACGCTGACCTTGACCGACGCGAACGGCACCTTCGACGGCACGATCGGCGGAACAGGCGCGCTCGTCAAGCAGGGGGCGGGCACCTGGACGCTCACGGCCGCCAACAGCTACAGCGGCGCCACGACGATCAGCGGTGGCACGCTGGCGCTGAGCGGCGTGGGCAGCATCGCGTCCTCGAGTGGCGTGATCGACAACGGCACGCTCGATATTTCCGGCACAACGAACGGTGCAGCCATCGCGAACCTGAGCGGCGCGGGCGTCGCGACGCTCGGCGCAAAGACGCTGACGCTGACTGCCGCGAACGGCACCTTCAGCGGCACGATCGCGGGCACGGGCGCACTCGTGAAGCAAGGCAGCGGCTTGCTGACTTTCGACGGCAATAGCGCGGCGTTCGCGGGCAACACGACCGTCTCGGGCGGCGCGCTCGAAGTGGGCGACGCCGATTCGCCGACGGCCACGCTCGGCGGCAACGTCAACGTCGCCGCCGCCGGCACGCTGCGCGGCCACGGTACGGTACTCGGCGACGTGGTCAACGGCGGCACGGTCGCGCCGGGCGGCTCGATCGGCACGCTGAGCGTCGGTGGCAACTACGCGCAGGCGAGCAACGCGACACTCGCGATCGAGGTCAGCCCGAGCGGCGCGTCGGCGCTGAATGTCGGCGGCAGCGCGACGCTGAACGGCGTGCTCGCCATCACCTACGGTCCGGGCACGTATGCGGCGAAGTCGTACACGCTGGTGTCGGCGGCGCAGGGCATCAGCGGCACGTTCGGCAGCGTGACGAGCGCCAACGTGTCTTACCTCGGCACGCTGACGCCTTCGGTCGCCTACGGTGCGAACGAGGTTGAACTCACGCTCGCGGCCGCGGCGACGCCGCCGTTGGACCCCGGCACGCCGTCCGCGCCGGTCGTCGTGGCGCCCGTCGACACGAGCATCTACGCCGCGGTCGGCACGTCGACGATACTGGGCGCTCAGGCGCAAGGCGCTGCGCTGCTCGAGCGGCCAGGCAGCGGCTCGGCGGCTGCGTCAGCGACGGCCCGTGGCTGGATCACGGCGACGGGCAGCCACACGAACGTCGGCGGCACGAACGGCGAGCCCGGCTTTCAGAGCAACCGCTACGGCTTCCTTGCGGGGCTCGAGCGGAAGTACGGCGAATACGACGCGGGCGCGGCCGTGGGCTACGACCACGCGGACATCGACGAAGCGGTGACGACCGACTCGGGCACCACCGATACGCTGCGTGCCGCGCTCTACGGCCGCCGCCGCGTGGGGCCGGTCGATCTCGGCGCGACGTTGGGCGCGGGGCTGGACTTCCTCTCGCAGAAGCGCCCGTTCGGGCCGCTGGGCACCGCCGAGGGCGACCATATGGGCCAGGAGTTCAACGTGGGCGGCCAGGCAAGCCTGCCGATGACGTTCGGCGACGTGCGGATCACGCCGCGTGTCGGCTTGCGCTACGCTTATTTCCATGCGAACGGCTTCGGCGAGAGCGGCGCGGGCGGACAGGATTTAGATGTCGGCACGGACAACGTGCGCAGCCTCCAGCCCTACGTGGCCGTGACGGTCGACAAGGCGTTCGGCGACGCGCTGCGGCCCGTGAACGCCGAGTTGCGCATCGGCTATGCACACGAACTGCTCGATGCGAACCGCACGCTGAGCGTGACGTCGCTCGACGGCACGGTGTTCGCGGCGCCGGGCACGAGCCTGCCGCGTGGCTACCTGAGCGCAGGCGCGAGCGTGACGCTGCATCCGGCGAGGCACCTCGACGTATCGCTCGGCTACGACGCGGTGATCAACACGACGCACGTATCGGCGCAACAGGGCAGCTTGCAGGTCGGATACCGGTTCTGAGGGTCGGCTGACGCGAGCCGGGTGGACGTTCGGCAGACCCGCTGCATGCCGGCACGCGAAAGTCCGATGTCCAGGTGGATGCGACCGTTCGAATGTCCACGCGAAGTCGCAGGCCGCCGCCCGCTTATGGCCGAACTCTGCCGAATGATGTGGCGGCGAATCGCCTTGCCGGTGACAGTTTTATTTCGTTCCGGTCAAGCCCTTGCGCCGCACGCCTTCGCGGTCCTCGTGGAGTCCGGCGGTCGCGGATTGACACTTTTAATGTCGCAACGGTGACAGAATCATTGCGGTCTACGTACGATCAGGCAACATTTCGCACTGAAGCGGCACCTGCTATGCGCCTCGCTTTATCGCAAACAACTCGCAGCCCGGTTCGTTGCATGGCGCGAATTCGCAGAACTCGCCCAAAATCCGTCGACTAGCTTCTGACCCGTCGTCGCACCTGTCATCGTGTCTTCTCGCACTCGGCAAGTTGACAACGCCAAGCGATGCGTTGCTGGGTGCACTTTTTCCAACCGGAGCCGAGCGCCCCGAGCTGTTGCGGACGCGAAGGATAGATGAAAGCAATTCACATTCCAGCATCTCGCCGTGGTGCACAGAATGCGTCGTCACGCGCTGCCGTCCGTGCTTCCTCCCACGGTTTCGCTCATTTCTTTCAGATCCAGGGCGATTGCCAGCGCGTGTTGTTCTATTTCGCTGCTCCATACTTCGCTGCCGGAGAGAATGGCGCCTAGGTCCTGGCAACGTCGAAGAAGCCCTGAGGGGCCGAGCACCGACAGGCCGCCGGAGACGCCGTGCACCCATCTTCGGAGCCTTGCGATGGTTCGCTCCGCTATAACGGTATCAAGTTGGGCGACGTCGACACTCGCCTGCTCGACAAACGCAGCCGAGTATCCGGCCGGGACGGTCGGTAGTCTGGGCAGCGCCGCTTCAGTCGCAGCCACAGCAGGAGCGGCGCAGACATCGGGGCTGGCGGTGGTATCGAGTACCCTGGTCAATACTGACAGCGGGACCGGCTTGGTCAGATAGTCGGTAAATCCACGTTCCATGCCTTCGGTGATGTCTTCAGGATGAGCGCTCGCACTGACGGCATAAACCGGCATGGTCAGTCCCTTGGTGCGAATCGCCTGAAGCAGTCCAAACCCGTTCAGGACGGGCATGTCGATGTCGGTCAGCACGATGTCCACCGGCTTCTCCGTCTGCTTTCTGAGAAGCAGCGAAAGCGCTTCTTCACCGTTCACGGCTTCAATAACGTTTGCCCCCAAGGTGGTCAATTGGTCGCGCAACAAGCCTCGATTCAGCAAATTGTCTTCCGCGATGAGCACCGTCAATTTCCCGAAGTTTCGCCTTGACGGGCGAACATGCTCCGGCTGCCTGGTCTCTATTCCGCGTTGATACTCAGGCTTGAGCATTTGGGTGGCCGACTTGATACCCGACGGACTATACATCGAGATGTCCACACCGCCGTCCTCGCGCGCGGCAGGCACGAGTGGGCCGTCCTGGCTTAGCCAGATGATGTTGTCCGGGTTGCCCCACCATCCCACGACATCGGCGCGATCAAACTCATCGGTGACGATCAGGTAATCATGCTTGCGATGGTGTGCCGGCTTGCGTAGGTCGGAGAAGACCGTTACGACTGTTTTCTCGGGGTCGTAGAGATTCGTGAGCCATTCCCGGTATTCGTTGGCAAGACAAAGCAAGGCGGGTTCGGGATCGGGCAAAGTCCACTCCGCGTCGGCCGTCGGCCCGTCGTCCTTGCGCAAAGGCAGCTTGACGGTAATGCGGGTACCCACGCCCGCAGTGCCGCCTTTCATCAATTCGCAAAGCCGCCCGCAAATCGATAGGCCGAGGCCCGTGCCTCTGGTGACGCTCCTCGATCAATAGCAAAAGTAAATAAATTAATACTTTTCTTAGTTATATTTCATCGTCGCATTCGCGACCGGTCTAATCTCCCACTCGCCTTTATCAGCCAAGGAGCAACAAAGCGAGCCCCGTTGCGCTCGACACATCACATTAGTCAAGGGGAGTTGGGGATGTCGAAGGTTAAGCTGTCAGTCAGGAATTCTGTCTTTGCATGCGCGGTGGCGATCGCGCTCATGGGCGCGGCGCCCGCGTTCGCGCAGTCGATCGATCTGCCTTCGCAGGCATTGTCGAAAACGCTCTCACAACTTTCGGTCGAAGCGAAAGTGAATATCATTGCGCCGGAGTCGCTGATTGCGGGCAAGCAGGCGCCCGCCATTTCCGGCGATCTGAGCGTGCATGATGTGTTGACGCGCGTGCTGCAAGGCACGGGTCTGCAGATCGAGCAACGCGACAGCAAGACTTATTTGATTACCGGGCCGAAGCCGTCAGGCAGCGACAGCAAAACCGAAGCGACGTTGCCGACGATCACCGTGAGCGACTCCGCCACGAGCGACAACGGTTTCGTGTCGGATCAATCGACTACCGCGCTGCGGACCAATACGCCGGTTTCGGAAACGCCGCAATCGATTCAGATTATCAACAGTGAGCAAATGCAAAGCCATCAGACGCAGTCGGTGGCCGAGGCATTGGGTATGGCGGGTGGCGTGACGGTGCAGAATACGGGGACCGATCTTACGCCGAAAGTGTATATTCGCGGCTATCAGGCTTCGACCATGTCGAACGGCAATGTCGACGTGGGATTTTCGAATTCGCTGACCGTGCCGATCGCCGGAATCCAGCAGATTGAAGTGCTGAAAGGCGCGGATTCGATCTTGTCCGGGAAGATGGCGCCGGGCGGTGTTGTCAACGTGGAATCGAAGCAGCCGACCGCGACGCCGGTTCGCGAAGTCACGGGGCAAGTCGGGTCGTATGGCGACTGGCTTGGTTCGCTCGATCTGGGCGGCGCGCTGTCGAAAGACGATCGCTTGACCTATCGATTTGTTTTATCGGGCGAGCATGCAGGCGAGACTTTCGGCGGCTACAACGGCAAGAAAGATCTTTATATCGCGCCGTCGATCGGCTGGAAGTCGGGCGATACGAGCGTGGTGCTGGCTTATCAGCATCACTTCGAAGACGTGCCGCCTACGCCCATGGCGCTGATCTACAACGGCGAGATCATCGCGACGAATGGACGGCAAACGCCTGAGGGCAATATGACAATCCAGTCGGATACGCTCTCGGTCGATTTCAAGCAGAAATTCGCCCACATTTTCGAGTTCGAGAACAAGAGTCAGTATCAGAGCTTTACCGGCAGCTACAACCATCTTTTCGTGCCACTCGACATGTTCGGACCGGGCGAGGCGGAATATCTCGCGCACAACGGCTGGCAACGCAGTTACGGGTTCGATACGGACAATCACGTTCGCGCGACGTTCTCGCTGGGGCCGGTCAAGCAAACGATACTCGCAGGGGTCGATTACAACGAATACTGGAGTTCGCAGCAGCAGACGCAGCCCTTCATCATTGGGCCGTTCCCTTCCAGTTCGTTGGTCGTTCCGCCGATGCCTGCGGCGTATCTCGACTCCGGCAAATCGTATAGCAATAACGTCTATTTGCAGGATCAACTGGGTTGGGGCCGCCTGCATCTGCTCTTGAGCATTGCGCACGGCGCGCAGTGGAGCGCAACGAACAATAGCTCGCAAGCGGCGTGGTCGCCGAACTTCGGCGCGTTGTATCAGTTGACCGATAGCGTGACCGCCTATGCCAATTACTTCCGTAGTTTCACGCCGCAATTTGGTCAAACGCTGCTCGATGGTTCCCCGGCTCCCGCGCAAACGGGCCGTACCGTCGAAGCCGGCTTTAAGTTCAGTTTTCTCGACGATCGTTTGACCATGACGGCTGACGTGTATCGCGCCGCCATTATCAACGCGACGCAATATATTCCCGGCACTGCCAACTCCTACGAGCTGGTGGGCGGCCAAGTCACGCGCGGTTTCGAGTGGAGCGCGACGGGGCACGTCATGCCGGGCCTGAATATCGTTGCGAACTACACGTATGCCGACGAACCCGTCACGCCGACGGGTACGAGCATCGTGCCTCGCCACGTCGGGAATCTGTGGGCGACGTATGATTTGCAAGGCGAAACATTGCACGGATGGGGCATTGGGATCGGTGTTCAGGCGCGCACCCACTACACGATGGTGGGTACCGGCATGTCGATTCCGGGGCAAGTGCAAACCGACGCGAGTGTCTACTACAAAGCGAAAAAGTGGAATGCGTCGTTTGGCGTGAAGAATATTTTCGACAACACGCTTTATCAGAATCAGGCGTACGGCACGACGCTATTGGGCGTGGAAACCGGTCGCGTGATGTACTTGACGGGCATCTACAACTTTTGATGCCGATGTCTGGCGCCGATACGAAAGCAAAGGGACAACGTATCGGCGCGAAGCGAGTTTAATGAATCGCGGTAAAGATCGACCCTGAAAATCTGATTTAAATCGTCTTTTAAATTACTTTAAAACCCGACTTGCCGCGCTTCAGCGGCTTGCGATCACCGCTTCACCATTCGCACGGAACCGCACCGTCACCGGCGCCACAGCCGGCAGCGCCTTCAGCAGATTATCCGGATCGGTACTCGCAAAACCGCCTGTAATGCGTATGTTTCGCGCGCGATCGTCCACGAACGTAATCGGCTGTTTGCGATAACGCTGCAATTCCTTGATGACGAGCGACAACGGTTCGTCCGTGAAAACGAGGCGCTGGTCTTTCCAACTGACGAGATTGTCGAATGACTGATCGTCATCGACCAGTTTGATCTCGGAGCCGGCCGCCGTGCCTGCCTGACGCGCGCGCAAAAAGACGCTTTGATCCGCGGACGGCAGCGACATTTCCACTTCCCCTTGCAGCACTGCAACGGTCACTTGCCGGTCGAGACTGCGAACCGAAAACACCGTGCCGATATCTTTGATGCGCGCGTCACCGGTATGGACCACGAACGGACGCAACCCATTGTGCACGACCGAAAACATGGCTTCACCGCTCGCGAGCGACACTTCGCGCGAGCGCAAACGATATTCGACTGTGCCGGACGTTTCTGTATTGAGCAAAAGCTGACTGCCGTCCTGCAAGGCCACTTGCGTTTGCTGTCCGACGTCGGAGCGAAAAGCTTGCGTGGAGAGTACGGGATTGATGGCGTAAAGTGCCACGGCCGCAGCACCGAAAACCGACAAGCCAGCGGCGAACCACGTATGGCGTTTCTTCGATCGGGGGTGCGCGCGCGCAACGGGAGCGGGCGGTGGGACGGTAGGTTCGGCAAACACGCGCGCATATTCGTTGCGCAGGCTGCCTCGATGCGAATCGACAAGACGGTCGAAATCACCGAGTTCTTCGACATAGCGCTGGCGATCCACACTACTGCCGATCCATTCGCGCAACGCTTCGCGCGCGCGCGCCTGCTCCTGACGGCTGCCATGCGTCATCAGATAAAACAGATCGTCTACTTCCTCTTTCTCCTGCTCTAGAAGCTGCATGTGTCGTGACTTTCAGTGAGGATGCCCGCTCGCAGCTCGCATCAATCCAGAATTGCCCGGCACTCCTTCATGGCGGCGATCAGATCGCGGCGCACCATGTTCGGTTCGATGCCCATTTGCCGTGCGGCCTCTTCGTACGACTTGCCGTGAATCTTGCACAGTACGAAGGTTTCGCGCTGACGCGCCGGTAAGTCGTCGAGCTTTTTCCGCAAAAGTTCGATGCGTTGTCGCGCGGCGTGCTCGACTTCCGGCGTCGATTCGTTGACGGCCAGATGTTCGATTTGCGTGACGTCGCCGATGCTTTCGAACTTCACCAGTTTCTTGCGCCGCGATGCATCGATACGAAGGTGACGCGAGATGCGGAACACGAGCGCGGCAGGCGATGCGACCGAATGCTCCCGGCTATACCGGAGCGCCAGTTCAAACGAAGATTGTGCCACGTCGGCTGCGTCTTCGGCACTGAGTTCACGCCGCAGCAGGCGCAACAGATCTTTGTAGCCTTTCACCAATTCGTCGACAACCACGCTCATTTCCCACGTCCATATCGCTGGAGAAACTGAAGTGCGACCTGCTCGCGTTCGCGACGGCCAGCACGCATCCTGACTTTTGTTAAGCGCCGATGATAGCCGCGGTCACGGAGAAGAAATAATTCATCCCAACCCGGGGTGTAGCGAAAAAGAGAATTTTTTTTGCTATGGCACCGCTGCCGCGTCCGTCTACGTGCATATCCGGCTTCGGCGCGTGCCGGATCGGCGCATAGTGAGAATTTATCGAAGTCAGGCTTCGATATAAATATATATCGTGATTGGAAAAGACCGATTCGATTGGCCAATCGCTTTAACGGTTGGAGGACGGAAAAGCCGAGGCAGCACCTCATGATTTCCGATAACCGTGCGCCCGTTCGAAAGCACGACGCAAGTGCACTTTGATAAGCAAGAGGTCGTCGCAGTGCTGATGTCAATCGCCGAAAATGAGTCCGTGGCCGCCGTCGAACCGACGCGCCGCAAGCGCGTCGTTCACCCCAAGGCGTGGGCCGCGCTGATCGCAGTGCTGCTGCATATCGCCGTGGTGATGTTCGTCTGGCGCGTGCATAGCGATCTGATCCTGAGCGCGAGCAGGAAGCCCGGCGGTGCCTTGCGCGTGACGCTGATGACTGCGCCCGCGAAACTGGTCGCGCCACCGCCCACGCCGCAGGTGCAGCCGCAAGTCAAAAAGCCTGTGCCGCAACCGAGGGTGATGGCTACACATCACGAGTCGCCGCGCCAGGTGGCCGCGCTCGATCCGAAGCCGCAGTCCAAGGTTGTGCCCGTCGAAACGCCTCCGCCGCCCACACCGCAGCCGGTCGCCGCCGCGCAACCGAGCGCGCCGGCGCCGCAGCCGAGCATTCCATTGCCCACGCCGGGCGATGCGGGCAAGAACGCGCATCTGACCTGTGCTATTCCCGCGCCGCCGTATCCGCCGCGCGCGCGCCGTCTCGGTCACGAAGGCACGGTCGACATGGCCGTGACCATTGACACGAGCGGGCGCATCGTCAAGGCACAGGTGCAGAAAAGCAGCGGCTACGAAGAACTCGACGAAGCCGCGCAGCAAGCCATGCTTTCCGGTCGCTGCAATCCGTTGATGCTGGCCGGCCGCGCCGTATCGACCACCGCGACGCAACCGCTTTCATTCCGTCTCGACAATTAAATGCCGTGTTTTATCAGGAGTCTTTGACATGAATTCCGAACTTCTCAACACCCTGTGGCGGGGCGACGCCATTTCGCACGCGATTGCGACCGTGCTGATCGCGATGTCGGTGCTGTCGTGGGCCGTGATGCTCTACAAGGGCGTTCAGTTCGTCGGCAATCGCAAGCTCACGGCCGTGGTCGAGAAGGAATTCTGGAAGGAAGAGACCATCGAAAAGGGCAGCGCAAAGTTGGGCGGTACGCGCGCCGGCAATATCTACCAGAATCTCGTCGATGCAGCGGTGCAGGCTAAAGACCGGCACAGCGGCACGAATCTCGAAGAAGTCCTCTCCAACGACGAGTGGGTTCAGCGTTGTCTCGCCGTATCGATGGAAGAACAGACTTCGAAGATGTCGAGCGGGTTGGGCATCCTCGCGTCCGTCGGCAGCACGGCACCGTTCGTCGGGCTGTTCGGAACGGTGTGGGGCATCTATCACGCGCTCATGGCGATCAGCGCGACTGGTCAGTCGAGCTTGTCGCAGGTGGCCGGTCCCGTGGGTGAATCGTTGGTGATGACCGCGCTCGGCCTGTTCGTCGCGATTCCGGCGGTACTCGGCTACAACACGCTTTCGCGCGGCAATCGCGGCCTCTTTTCGAAGCTTGCGCGTTTTCGCCATGAACTGCATACGTATCTGATGAGCGGATCGCGCCAGACGAAGGCAGGCCAGGATAAGCGCGCAGCGGTGCAGCCGCGTCTCGCGGCGGAGGGTTGATCGATGTCGTTCAATCATATGCAACAAGACGACGTCATGAACGAAATCAACATGACGCCGCTTATCGACGTGATGCTGGTTTTGCTGATCGTGTTTATGGTCACGCTGCCGGTGATGACCAACGCCGTAAAGCTCGATCTGCCGACCGCAACGAGCACCCCGACAGACAACGAGCCGCCGCACGTGGTGGTGGCGGTGCAGGCGGACGGCACCGTGCACTGGGACAACGACGCGATCGACGCTGCGGTTCTCGACGCGAAGCTGGCCGCAGCCGCGCAAAAAGCACCGCAACCCGACATCCAGATTTTCGCCGATAAAGCCGTCCGCTATGAAGCCGTGGCCGCCGTGCTGACTGCAACGCAGCGCGCGGGACTCACCAAGATCGACTTCGTGACGCAGCCCGCGCCGAACGCGAACTGATTCGAGTGCGTGAATCAACCATGCACAAGCCCTTTTTAAAACTAATATGGATTATTAATGAGCATAGCCGACACTACGGAAGCGCAATTCGATCAAGACACCAGCGGTGCGCGAGCGGTGCTGATCGACTTCTGGGGAACGAACTGCCCGCCGTGCAAGGCGCTGATGCCGCATCTCGACGCGCTCGACGCGAAAGTGGGGGACCACCTGCGCATCCTCAAGGTGAATGTGGAAGCGGAGCCCGCGCTCGCGCGCCGCTTCCAGGTGCGTGGCGTGCCGACGCTCGTGTTCCTGAACGACGGTAAGGAAGAAGGGCGGCTCGTCGGTACGACCACGACACGCCTGAACGCGATGATCGGAAAGTGGATCGGCGAGAGCAAGATCGGTTTGCTGGCCGATGCGCTGGCACAAAGCGCGCCCGAAGCGAAAGCGGCTGCGCGCACGTGGTCGGCTTTTAGCGGCCGCGTCGAGTTGCGCGAGGCCAGCGTCGCGTGCATTCGCAATGTCGCGTATAGCCCTGGACTGCGTCCTTCGACGCTGATGGCGGAAACGCCAGAGCAACTCGACGGCGAGCTGGGCGTGCCCGCGACTTGCGCGCGCATGCTCGACTTTATCTGGAACGAAAGCATCGCCTATAAGTTCGCGAGCTTCGAAGCCGTGCGCGAGACGGTTGCCGATCTCGTTGCCGCGATGCCGCTGGGCGCGGATCTGCTCGCAATCACGCGTGAATTGCGCTTCGAGATGCTGTATCGCTCGCAATGGGCCGTTGCCGCGTATTTCGACGACAAAGACACGCAGTCGGTACTCGACGACATTCGTGCGCTGCATCAACGCGAAATCGACGGCGAAACAGTTTCCGAGTCGCAATGGGAATCGGTCAAAAGGCGCGCTGTTCTGCTCGCCGATATCGACGGCACGCGCGACGCCGAAAGCCGCAAGCTCGAAACGCTTGCCACGCCGCTCGCAAGCCACGGCTGGGATTCGGGGATTTATCTGGTGATGGGCCTCTATCACGACGACGAACGCCGCGAACCGCACTGGAGCGCCGCCGACCGCGCGCGTATGCGGGCGCTGGCAAGCGAGGTCGAAACGCGGATTCGCGAAACGCTCCGGCCGCTTCCGGCGTCCGGCTGCGACGAACTCGCGGCGCGGGAGCGGCAGGTGGTGGCAATTCGCACGAGATGGGAAGCCGACGAGCGCGCGGCCGATCCGTCGCTGTGGACGCGCCACGATGATTATTTGGAGAACGTGCGGGCCACGCGCGGCAAGATGGTCGCGTTTCTGCAAACACAACTGCGTTCGGCGTTCGATGTCGCCAACGCGCCCATTGCGTGATCGTTCGCTGAATCGTTTCGCATTGTCATTTATTTGGCATCCAAAACCATGAATCCCTACGAATCACCGATCGATCACCTGAGCCTCGCGAAATCGACGCTGCTCGAACCTTATGGGCTCGATGAAACTATTCTGCTGACGACGCTCGGCGAAATATCCACCGCGAGCATCGACTACGCTGATCTGTATTTCGAACAGACGCGCGCCGAAGGCTGGAGTCTTGAGGACGGTATCGTTAAGGCGGGCCGCTTCTCGATAGCGCAGGGCGTGGGCGTGCGTGCGATCTCGGGCGAACGCGCCGCGCTGGCGCATTCGGGCGATCTGTCTCCGGCAGCGCTCGGGCGCGCCGCGCATGCAATCCGCGAAATCGGCCATAGCCCGGTGGGCACGTCAATATCGATCGACGTATCGCAAGGTTTCGAGGGCCGCGCCAACCGCTCGCTCTATGAGGCACGCGACCCGCTCGCCTCGCTCGATGCCACCGAAAAAACCGCGTTGCTTCAGGAAATCGAAGCGTTCGCGCGCAGTCGCGATCCTCGCGTCAAGCAGGTCATGGCACAGCTCTCCGGCGAGTACAAGACCGTGCTTGTCGCGCGCGCCGACGGCGTGATTGCCGCAGATGTGCGCCCGCTCGTGCATCTGGGCATCCAGATCATCGTCGAGCAGAACGGTCGCCACGAAGTCGGCCGTTCGGGCGGCGGCGGCCGTTACGATTACTCGCGTCTTGACGCGGCATTCATCGAGAAGCATGTTGATACCGCGCTGCATCGCGCCTTGATCAACCTCGAAGCCAAGCCCGCGCCGGCCGGCACCATGACGGTCGTGCTGGCGGCGGGCTGGCCGGGCGTGATGATTCACGAAGCGGTCGGGCACGGTCTGGAAGGCGATGCGAACCGCAAGCGCACTTCGGTGTTCGCGGGCCGGATCGGCGAACGCGTGGCCGCGCCGGGCGTCACCATCGTCGACGACGGTACGCTCGCTTTGCGGCGCGGTTCATTGAATATCGACGACG
>Ga0310811_10002139_pt1 | contig 24652 bp, 22 predicted proteins | sample YCmetagenome_FD_207642 | JGI IMG/M metagenome (GOLD analysis project Ga0310811, IMG submission 207642) | Soil microbial communities from experimental microcosm in Duke University, North Carolina, United States - YC | ecosystem: Engineered > Artificial ecosystem > Soil microcosm > Unclassified ... | reverse complement strand
ACGGCGGGCACCATCCTGGCGCTCACGCTCATCAACAAGGAGCACGCCGTCCCCGGTACGCAAGTCACGGTGACGTGGGGCGAGCACCCCGGCGCGGGCACCGCCCCGGATGCCGACCTCGGCTTCCCAAAGCTCCGCGCCACCGTGGCTCCCGCGCCATACGACGCGTACGCAGCGACGCAATACCGACGCCACTAACGGGTATACGAACGAATTGTGGTGTGACCCAAGAGGTATCCGGCGGGATTAAGTTTCCGCACGTGAACCCATACCATGAAGTCACAAGGACATACGAGATTTCGGGAATGGGCATCACGTGAGCACTGTGCTAGACGACTTCTCCATGGAGATGACCGGCAAGGACGTCGCGAAGGTGGAGAACGCCGCAAGCGCTATCCCGCCAGGCACCCGGATCAACGTCACGTTCCTCGAGAACGAAGACCTCGACATGCGGGTCACCGCCGCGGCCGCGGTCAAGCGCCTGGGCTTCACCCCGGTCCCGCACATTTCCGCCCGCCGGATCAAGTCGCAGCAGATGCTCGAGGAGTACCTGGCCGGGCTGCGCGACATCGGGGCCGCGGAGAACGTGCTGGTCATCGGCGGCGACCCGACCGTGCCGATGGGCCCCTACGGCGAATCCCTCGACGTGATCCAGTCCGGCGTGCTCCAGCAGTACGGCGTCAAGCACATCTCGATGGGCGGCCACCCGTCCGGCGACCCGAACATCCCCGCCGACGTCCTCATGCCAGCAATCGAGAAGAAGGCGGCCGCCCTCGCCAAGCTCGACATCCCCGGCACGATCATCACCCAGGTCGACTTCGACGTGGACCGCGTACTGCAGTGGGTCGCGGACATTCGCGAGCACGGCGTTGACTTGCCGATCCGCGTCGGCGTCCCCGGCCCGGCCAGCGTCAAGCTCCTGCTTGGCTTCGCCTCCCGGCTCGGCATTTCCACGTCCGCGACGATCGCGAAGAAGTACGGGCTGTCCGTCACCAACCTGCTCGGCAAGGCGGGCCCGGAAAACTTCATCCGCGACCTGCAGGCCGGGCTAGAACCGGGCAAGCACGGCGTCGTCAAGCTGCACTTCTACACTTTCGGCGGCTTCAAGACGACCGCGGAATGGATCGCGGCCCACGCCCAGGACTTCTGATCTTCGCCACGAGGTGCTGAAGAGCCACGAGGTGTCGAAGAGCAAGGTCAAAGGACAGAAACCGGTGATCCCGAACGGCCGCGGCTTACTGTGGTCGCATCAAGGTAAACCTGGTCGCGTCGTGACGAAGGACCCGGCCCCAGCCCTAGGGGGCCGGGTCCTTCGCAGTCATGGCCCGGATTGTGGGCGGGCGGGAACCGGGCCATGATCTTCGGGGGCGGCTTAGCGGCTTATGCCGAAGGTGATTCTGTAGTCGCACACGCCTGAGCACGTGAAGACGCTTGTCGCGTCGTCGTCCACGTAGGAGTAGGCGTACGGTTCGGCGCTCTTGAAGACCGCCGCGTAGTCAACTGGCCAGGTGGTCGGGTTGCACGCCGCCCTTGAGGAGTACGGACCCTGGCAGCAGTACTGGTTCCCGCCTAGCCGCGCGCAGGCGGAGATGCAGCCGACGACCGCGCCGCCCGCCTTGACGGCGAGCGCGCTCGGGCAGTTGACGGGCTTGGTGCAGCCGGCGGCTACGCACCCGTTGGTGCTGATCTTGTCTTGCGTGCCGCCGGATGACTTGGTGATGTTGATGTACATGGGCAAGTTAGAGCCGTCCACCATCGATACGTCGTAGAAGTCGAGATGGTCCCAGGCGTCGAAGTTGACCTCGGCGAGCGTCGCCGGGATCGTGCCCCAGCCCTTGCACTGGAACTGCCCGTTGCAGTCGCCTGTATCGCAGTGGCCGACGCCAGCGCTGTTGAACGAGCAGCCGGTACGGCCCCAGAACCGGGTGTTCAGGTTGTTCGGCGTGGTAATCGTGACGCTTTGCCCAGGGGGCAGCACCCAGCCGGTCGCGGCGAGCGGCGTGTTCGCGTTGGGCGCGGCCGCGACCCAGATGGTCTGGGACACGTCATTGACGAAGGTCACCAGGCGCCGGTCGCCTGATGGCTGGCCGGCGGCCTCCGAATGGGGTGCCTCGGAGGCCGCCGGGGCTGTGTGCGCGGCCGCGCTCGTTGGGGCTGGTGCCGGATGCGTGCCCGTGGCCGGGGTCGACGATGGCATCCGGGCCAGCGTCGGCGCGGCGGGGCTCGCCGCGGTCGATGCCCGCTGCGTCGTGGGCTTGGCGGCGGCCGGGGCTGATGACCCGCTCCCGACCGCGGCGGCCGTTGCAGTGACCTGACCTGGTGCGCCCGCCGCGCTCGTCCCCAAGGCAGCGCAGCCCGCCGTGAAGGTGACCGCCGCCAGCGCCGCGGTCAGCGCGAACGTCCGCGCATGCCAGGACTGCCGCCTGGCGCCCCCATGTTCCCCGCGTCCCGTACGCACGCCGAGTCGCACCTGTGCCCTCCCTATGCCGATCCGCTCACTGGAGGAGACCGCTGGAGAGAAGGCGGATAACAGTTTTCTCTGCGGGATTTTCCGTTATCTGCGACCTCTTGTGGTGTCTCCTAGTTGTGATGCGAACTCCACCAGGGGCTGACCCGGACCTCGCGACGGTCATCGCGGCGTGCCGCGGCGATCAGGGCGCGCTCAATGCCCTGGTCGCCGGGTACCTGCCGCTCGTCTACAACGTCGTCGGCCGGGCCATGAACGGTCACCCGGACGTCGACGACGTCGTGCAGGAGACGATGCTGCGCGTGGTGCGCGGCATCGGCGAGTTGCGCGACCCGGCGGCGTTCCGCTCCTGGCTGGTGGCGATCGCGGTCCGGCAGGTCCGCGACTCTTACCGGGACCGCTTGGCGCAGCCCCCAGTCGTGGAGTCTGACGCGCCGGTTCCTGACTTCGCGAACCAGACAATCGAGCAACTTGGCCTGTCCGGACAGCGGCTGCAGACGGCCGAGGCGACCCGCTGGCTGGACGAGGATGACCGGCCGGTGCTTTCCCTCTGGTGGCAGGAGGCCGCGGGCGAGCTCACTCGCGGCGAACTCGCCGCCGGGCTTGGCCTGTCGACGGCGCACGCGGCCGTCCGGGTAGCGCGGATGAAGGAACGCCTCGGCACGTCGCGCACGATCGTGCACGCACTTGGCCGGCACCCGCAGTGCGCCAACCTCGCCGTCCTGACGGCCGGGTGGGACGGCGAGCCGAGTTCGCTGTGGCGCAAGCGGCTCGCCCGGCACGTCCGCGACTGCACCTGGTGCCTGACCGGGACGGACCGCATGATCCCGGCCGAGCGGCTGCTCGCCGGGCTGCCGCTGGTCGCGCTCCCGGCTGGCCTGGCCGGCCGGCTGCTCAGCCAGGTGTCCGGGGGCCTATTCGGTCAGCCGGGAGCAGCCGGGCAGGCGGCCGGGCACGCGGTTCGCGCTCTTCGGGCCGCGCGGCCCGCGCGCCATGCCCAGCCCCTGGCGAAGGGGGGCGCCTTCGCCGTGCAGACCAAGCTGGTCGCGGTTTCGCTCGCGGTCGTCGCCTGCGCGGCGGGCGGCACGTTCGCGGTCACCCGCGCGCACCGCCCGCCCGCCCCAGCGGCAACCGCCAGCGCGCCGGCGCCGCCGAAACTGGTGCTGGCCAGCCCGGTACGGCTTGCCACGCACACCGCACAGTTGAAGCAACCGCAGCCGCCGAAGAAGAAGCCAACGCCCCCGCCGCCCGCGACCCTGACCAGCCAGCGCAAGGGGGTCAGCAGCTGGAGCTTCGCCGGCGAGACGCAGGCACTAACCGCCTCCGGCGCGTCCTGGTACTACAACTGGGGCGCGACGCCCAACGGCGTCAGCGCCACAGGCGTGAGCTACGTGCCCATGATCTGGGGTGCGGCCAATGTCACGAGCGCCACGCTCGCACAGGTCGGCCAGGAGGGCCACACGCTGCTCGGCTTCAACGAGCCGGACCTGTCCAGCCAGGCGAACATGTCGGTGGCGCAAGCACTTGACCTGTGGCCCAAGCTGATGGCGACCGGCATGACCCTGGGCAGCCCGGCCGTGGCGTCCGGCGCGGCGACTCCGGGCCGCTGGCTCGACCAGTTCATGGCGGGCGCGAAGGCGCGCGGATACCGGGTCGACTTCATCACGGTCCACTGGTACGGCGGTGACTTCGACACGAGCCAGGCCGTCCAGGAACTCGAGTCGTATCTGCAGGCGATCTATGCGCGCTACCACCTGCCGATCTGGCTCACGGAGTTCGCCCTGACGAACTTCAGCGGCGGCACGTCAACGTTCCCGGCCGAGGCGCAGCAGGCCGCCTTCCTCACGGCGGCCACGCAGATGCTAGACGGCCTCCCGTACCTGCAGCGCTACGCGTGGTTCGCGCTGCCTACCTCAGCGGGCAGTGGCACGACGGGCCTGTTCAACCCGGGCCCGTCAGTCACGCCGGTAGGCCAGGCCTTCGAGGCCGCTCGCTAACGAGTGCGGCCGAACCTGGCCAGCCCGGCTAGCCCGTCGGGTCGGCGGCGGGGGACTGGGCCTCCGCGTACTGCTTGAGCGCGCCCATGGTCCGGACGTTCTCCTTGTCGAAGCTCGCGGTCACCAGCGGCCGCAGCGGACGGAACACGACGGGCATCGTCACGTCGAGCAGCAGCCACCGGGTCGCCAGGGTTCCGCTGTCCCCGGCTTCCAGCGAGTAGTGGATGTGGACGTCCACGGTCGCCGCAAGTTGCCTCACCTGGATGGTGTGGTGGAAGTCGAGGGATCCAGGCGGCTGGAACCCCGTCACCGTCCCCCACCAGTCCTTGCCTAGCTCGCCCGGTTTCCCGTCGTGATACCGGCTGCCGCGCCGCACCGGATAGGGCTCGACATCGGTCGTCCTCCCGTAAGCGGCCGAGCCCGGCAGCCACTCCGGGTAGTTCGGCAGATCGGCGAGCAGCCGGAACAGCACCTCGGCGGGTGCGTTAATCGACGCGGTGTAAAACCTGTGCCACTGCGACCGGGCCATAGCTCAACGCTAGCGTCCGCCTGCCGCGGTGTCATCGCTCGTTACCGGGCGATCGCCGCATGGGCCATGGACCAGAAGTCCCGCGCTACCTCAGGCGGTTCTGGCGACGTCATCATCCGCTGGGTGAAGAGGATGCCAGTCAGACCCATGACCGGGTCGTTGCGCCAGGCGGTGCCGCTGCCGCCTTCCCAGCCGTAGCCGCGCGGTGTGCCGTCCGGGACCGTCCGCGGGTCCAGCCCGGCGGCGGGGACCGACATCATGAGGCCCCAGCCAAGGTGCTCGCCGAAGAACCACGGGTTCTCCGCCCGGTCCTGCGCCGTGGTCCGGTCCCGCAGCATCAGCGCCACCGACTCGGCCGACAGGAGGCCACCGCCGTCCGCCGCCAGCATGGCGGCGAACGCGCCAAAGTCGTCGATCGTCGAGACGAGGCTGGCCGCCCCGTCGGGCAACGCTGGCGGGGCCGCGTACCAGCCGTCCGGCCGGTCAACCAGCGCGAGGCCGGTGCCACCGGATGCTCCCGCCGCCTCGGCGGGGGTGTACATGCTGGTGAAGCGGTCTAGCTTGGCGGCCGGCACGGAGCACCCGGTGTCGGTCATGCCAAGCGGCTTGAACACCCGCTCGCTGAGCACCTCATCGAGCGGTGCCCCTGCAACCCGCTCGATGAGAATGCCAGCGATCGTCGCGCCCGTGTTGTACCGCCAGCGCTCGCCGGGCTGGTCCATCAGCGGGAGCGACCCGAACGCCGCGATCCACTCATCGGGACGGTGGCGAGTCGGCGGCCACGGCGGGCCGAGCGTCTGGAGGTCGAGGGCCGCCTCGGCTTGGACGATCGGCAAAATCTCCGGGGTGAAGATGCACCCGAAGCCGAGCCGGAACGAGAGCACGTCCTCGACCGTGATCGCCCGCTCTGCGGGCACGCTGTCGGACAGTTGCGCGTCCCACGACCGCAGCACCCGCCGCCCGGCCAGCTCCGGCAGCCATTTCTCCACCGGATCGGACAATGTCATCGTGCCGTCCTCGATCAGCAGCATCGCTGCCACCCCGACGACCGGCTTGGTCAGGGACGCTATCCGGAAGATCGCGTCCCGTCCGATCGGTGCGCTGTCTCCTACGGCCTTGTGCCCGGACGCGGTGACGTGGACCTCCCCGCCCCGGGCCACGAGCGCGACGAGCCCCGGCACTGCACCGGACGCGGTGTGCGTGGCCATCGCCGCGTCAAGCGCCGCCAGCCCCTCATCCGTGAACCCGCCAGTCCCCATGCCTCGGCTCCTGCCGCTCGATTCGCCTGTCCTCATGGTGACGTCCGGGCGCCCGCCGATTCATCGGTGTGCGGCGGGGAACCCTGGGAAAGGTAGCCTGACGGGCCGCACACAGCAGGTTCAGCAATTTGTACACAGTATACAATCTTGCGTCAAGATGTTACGGTGCAGGCAGCCTGCAGCCGAGCTACACCCGGAGGACATGGGATGAGTGCCGTCGACGACTACCTCAAGAGCAACAAGGAGTACGCGCTGACCCATGTCGGTGGGATGCCAACCGCGCCGGGCCAGCATGTCGCGATCGTCGCCTGCATGGACTCGCGGATGAGGATCTTCCCGATGCTCGGCTTGACCGGCGGCGAGGCGCACGTGATCAGGAACGCCGGCGGCGTGGTCACCGACGACGTGGTGCGCTCGCTGGCGATCAGCCAGCGGCTGCTCGGCACCCGGGAGATCATGCTTATCCACCACACCGACTGCGGCCTGCAGAAGACCACGGAAGACAAGTTCAAGGCCGAGGTGGAGGTGGACACGGGCATCAGGCCGCCCTGGGCCGTCGAGACCTTCGCCGACCCGGAGCAGGATGTCCGCCAGTCGATCGGCAGGCTCAAGGCAAGCCCGTTCATCCCGCACAAGGACGGCATCCGCGGCTTCGTCTTCGACGTGGCGACCGGCAAGCTGAACGAGGTGATCTAGAACCCTTTTCATCCTGCCCTCGCCCCAAAATTTGAGGACGGATTCAGTCAGGATTAAAAGGGTTAAACTTCGGGTCCATGCGACCGACTCTCTTTGAGTTCGCGGGCGGGGAGCAGGCGTTCGAGCCCTTCGCCAACGCGCTGCACGCGCGCTGCCTCGCCGACCCGGAGCTGAACCACCCGTTCTCGCACCCAGGTCAGCACCCGGAGCACAACCAGCGGCTCGCCGCCTACCTGGCCGAGGCCTTCGGCGGCCCGGCCAGGTACTCGGGCGGGCTCGCCGACCAGACCCACGTGGTGTGGCTGCACTCAGGCAACGGCGACATGTCCGACCTGGGCAGGCGGTTCGCTGACTGCTTCATGCTCGCCGCCGACGACGCGGGCTGGCCCGCTGACCCAGAGTTCCGCTCAGCGATCCGCGCCTACATCGATTGGGCCGTGGACAACGTGGCGCTCTCCCACCCAGATGACACGGACATCCCTACGGACTTGCCCCTCCCGCACTGGTCCTGGGACGGCCTGGTCCGGTTACCGCGCGAAGGTATACCGATTTTCGGTGGGACGAACCACCCCGAACCGGGCGGGCAGCTGGCGCTAAGTCGGTATACCTTGGCCGCGTAGGCAACTACGTCACGAAGCGACTTTGACCGTTGCCGTTTTCGTCCCGGTTTTCTTGGTGTCGTTGGTCCTGCGGCTGGCGGTTGTACGGCGCTTTTCCCTGGCATACATCAGGGCCTGCTTGCCCTCGCCGGGGATGCGCCGCTCGACCTCGAACAGCGAGGTCGCGTTGATCAGGTCGCTCAGCTTGCCGTAGCCGTAGCTGCGGGAGTCGAAGTCGGGGCGCTGATTGGTGATGATGTTGCCCACCGCGGCCAGCGGCGCCCACCCGTCGTCGTCGGATGCCGCGTCGACCGCGTTGCGCAGCAGGCTCACCAGCGCGGCGTCGGCCTTGAGCTGCGTCGCCGTGGTCGGCTTGCGCCGCGGCTGCTTGGCTCCGGGCGAATCAGTGACCGAGTCCTCTTCCGAGAACCGTAGGTTCTCGACGTAGATGAACTTGTCGCACGCCGCGACGAACGGCTTCGGCGTCTTGTGCTCGCCGAACCCGTACACGGTCATGCCCGATTCCCGTAGCCGGGCGGCGAGCCTGGTGAAATCGCTGTCGCTTGACACGATGCAGAACCCGTCGAACCGCCCCGAGTACAGCAGGTCCATCGCGTCGATGACCATGGCGGCGTCGGTGGCGTTTTTGCCTGTCGTGTACGCGAACTGCTGGATCGGCTGGATCGACTGGGCGAGCAGCTGGTCCTTCCAGCCGCGCAGATTGGGTGCCGTCCAGTCGCCGTAGGCGCGCTTGACGTGCGCGGTGCCGTACTTGGCGACCTCGGCGAGGAGCCCCTCGGTGATGGACGCCTGCGCGTTGTCCGCGTCGATGAGCACGGCGAGCCTAGCGCTGTTGTCGTTGGCCATGGGCTCAGTATCCTCCGGCGGCGCGGTCGATGAGTGCCTGAACGCCGTCGAGGATCAGGTCGACCCCGGCCAGGAACTCCTCGCGTTCGGTCGGCGCGCCGGCCCCCTCCGCCGACCAGGCGATGCGGTACAGGTTCGGGAAGGTCTGCTCGTCAACCAGCTCGCGCAGCAGCAGCTCGTACGTCAGCGGCGGCCCGGGCGCCTCACTAGAGCCTGACGCTGCGGCCGCCTTGGCGGCCGCGGCGGCGGCGCGGGCGGCGTCGTTCGCGAACCTGGCCTCGCTGAGCGTGTAGGAGGAGAGCAGGCCGATGGTGCGCAGCTTTTGCGAGTCCGTGAGGCCGGTGCCGTTGAGTGCGTCAAGCGCCCGCTCGACGAAGTGCAGCGAGTTCGGCGCGAGCGGGGGAGCGGGCATCGGCATCTGGGTGATCCACGGATGGATGTCGAGCATGTCCCGCTGGATGACCGCCCAGCTCCGCAGCCGGGACCGCCAGTCGTCGCCGTCGATGACCAGGCTCTCCGCGCCCAGCGCGCTGGCGTTGAACATGAGCTGGAGCAGCTCGTCCTTGCTCGCGACGTAGCGGTACAGCGACATCGTGGTAAAGCCGAGCTCGGCCGCCACGCGGGCCATCGAGATCGCGTCAAGCCCCTCGGCGTCGGCGATCCGGACGGCGGCTTCGACGATCGCGTCGGCCGACAGACCCGGCCGCGGCCCGCGCTTGCCGCGCTCGCGCCGCCCCCATAGCAGGTCAAGCCCTGGTGGCAACGGTCGCTGCGCGGGCTGCCCGGACGCCGCCTCTGCCACAAGTCCCTCCTTCACGGTCGCTGCTTCACGGTACGCCGGCCGCCGCGCGGCGGTGACATCGGTGCGGATGCCAGACCGGGTCGAGCTGGTTCTTGACGAAACTGTGTATGGCACATACTTTGAGTGTATGACATACACAGTTGAGGCTCTGGGCATCCGCAAGGCCTTCGGGGACAAGCAAGTCCTCGACGGTGTCGACATGATCGTCCCCAAGGGGCAGATCGTCGCCCTCCTCGGCCCGAATGGCGCGGGCAAGACCACGCTGATCCGTATCCTCGCCACCCTGCTTCGCCCAGACGCGGGCGCCGCCACCATCGCCGGCCACGACCTGCTCACCGACGCGGTTGGCGTCCGCCGGGCGATCAGCCTCACCGGCCAGTACGCCGCCGTTGACGACATGCTCACCGGCGAGGAGAACCTGCAGATGATGGCGCGACTGAGGCATCTGCCGCGCCGCGCGGCGCGGGACCGGGCGGACCAGCTCCTAACCGAATTCGACCTCGATGACGTCCGTCGCCGCCTGGTCAAGACCTACTCGGGTGGCATGCGTCGCCGCGTTGACCTGGCCGCCAGCCTGATCGCCCGGCCCGAGTTGCTCTTCCTGGACGAGCCGACGATCGGACTTGACCCGCGCAGCCGGGACCAGCTCTGGTCGGCCGTGGCGAACCTGGCGCGGCAGGACGGCATGACTGTGCTCCTGACCACCCAGTACCTCATGGAGGCCGAACAGCTCGCCGACGACGTCGCCGTCCTGCACCAGGGCCGGATCGTCGCGAAGGGCACCCCCGGCCAGCTCAAGTCGGCCCTCGGCGCGGCGAGCCTGGACGAGGTCTTCCTGACCCTCACCGCCTCGGCTGACGAGGATGCGCCAGAAAGCCTGGCGACCTCCCGCGCCCGGCGATGACCCGATGCGCCTCAGGCAATGCGCGGTATGCAACCGCGTATAGACCCGCGTATAGACCCGCGTATAGACCCGCGTATGCAACCGCGTATAAAACCCGGCATTCCGCCCTGCTGATCCCCTGCGCACACCTGGAGCTGACCCAATGAACGCTGTATCAAACCCGGTATACAACTCCGCATACAGCCATAGCCCCGCCTATGTCCTTTCCGACACCCGGGTGATGGTCGCCCGCAGCCTGCGCCGCTCGGTGCGCGACCCGGAGGCGTTCATCACCGCGCTCGCCCTCCCCGTCACGCTGATGCTGCTGTTCGTCTACGTCTTCGGCGGCGCGTTCAGCGCCGGCATCGGCACCAGCGGCGGCTACGTGAACTACGTGGTGCCCGGCCTCATCGTCCTGTGCGCCGGCTTCGGCGCCGGCGCCACGGCGGTCGCGGTGGCGACCGACATAAGCACCGGGATCGTCGACCGGTTCCGGTCGATGCCAATCTCCGCCTGGACGGTCCTCGCCGGGCAGATAGCGGCCAGCCTGGCCCGCAACCTGCTGGCGACGGCTCTGGTGATCGGCGCTGGCCTGGCCGTCGGCTGGCGGCCGACGGGCAGCCCGCTCCACTGGGCCGCCGCGCTCGGGCTGATCGTGCTGTTCATTACCGCCCTGTCTTGGCTGGCCGCCTGCTTCGGCCTGGTCGTGGGCAGCCCGGAGGCCGCGAACGGCGCCACCTTCATCCTCATGTTCATCCCGTACCTGAGCACCGCGTTCGTCCCGGCGGGCACGATGACCCGGGTGCTGCGCCCGATCGCGGCCAACCAGCCGTTCACACCGCTGATCGAGGCGATGCGCGGCCTGTGGATGGGCCGCACCACGACGGGGGCCTCCGTCGGCCACGAGGCACTGCTCGCCGCCGGCTACTTCGCCGCCATCCTCATCGTCGCCATGTCGCTGGCCACCTGGCTCTTCCAGCACCGCACGGCTGCCCGGTGAGCCGCCGCCGACGCTTGTGGTTGAGGCGGGCGGCGGAGCAAGAACCCGTTCTGCAATTTTGATAACAGCAGCTAAGGCGGACCCGCACGCCGGGGGCCGCCTTAGCCCGTGACCGGCCTGCCGGTCTTCTAGCGCATGGGCCGTCAGAAAATAGGTGAACGTGTCCTTAGTAGGCCGCTACCTATTCGTTACATAACGGGCTTACGCAATAACTTCGTATGCACTCCGCACCGTCCATCCACCCGCGCGGAGCGTGACGTCACTGGGGTCGGTACCAAAAAACCAATGACTTTCTTCGTGTCAAGCTCACACGGAGAAAGGTTGGGTCACGCTGCGAAGACACGGTTGGTGCAGGCGTTGACACCCCTTTTTCAGCGGTTTAGCGTGATCTCAAATTTATTGGTCTATCAATTCTGTGCGTCTGCGGCGCTCGCCGCACCGTGCAGCGGAGGGGCCGGAAACGGGACTGTTCACCGCAGAGAGGCGGCTGGGTGCGATGGTGCGCAGGGCAGGATTGTCTCGTCGGATAGGAGTCGGTTCTAGATGGCGAGTTGCCGCCGTCGGAGCCGTCCTGATAATCGGAGCTGCGGCGTGCAGCACCAGTTCAACTTCAAGCTCTAGCTCCACGCCGGCGAACACCACGTCGACAAGTGCAGCGGCAAGCACACCCGCCAGTTCTTCTTCCTCGTCGCCCGCCACGAGCACCGGCAGCGGAGCAACCGGCGGCGTGACCGACTTCGTCCAGTACACCGGCGGCAAGGCCGGGGCGGCCGACAACAGCCTGTCCCCGGTCACCATCGGCTGGGTGAACGAGCAGGGCGGCCCGCCGAGCCAGACCTTCCCCGAGGCGACCAGGGCGGCCGAGGCGACCGTCAAGTACATCAACTCGTCGCTCGGCGGCATCCAGGGCCACCCGGTCAAGCTGCAGGAATGCTTCATCGTGACCTCCGAGGCCCAGGGCACCACCTGCGGCCAGCAGATGCTGAACAGCAAGGGTGTCGAGGTGATCGCGGAAGGCATCGACGCGATCGGCAACGCGTCCATGTACAGCGTGCTGAACGGGTCCATCTCGACGATGATCGGCGTGTCCGCTGATCCGGCCGACGACACCGGCAAGAACGCCTTCGAGCTTGAGGGCAGCGGCACGAGCGCGACCGTCGCCTTCGGCCCGTTCCTGCGCAAGCAGTTCCCGAACGCGAAGACGGTCGCCATCGCTTACCAGAACCTGCCCGGCGCCGTGCCGATCAGCCAGGCGATCCAGAAGTCGGCGCAGCAGAACGGCTTCACGGTCACGATGATCCCGTACTCCTCCACCGCGACCGACCTCACCGGGCCGGCCACGCAAATGGAGAGCGCGGACGTCAACATCCCGGACTGCGGCTTTGTCGACTGCCCGCTGATGGCCAAGGCCATGAAGGCGATCGGCGACACCAAGCCGGCCCTGTCGGTTCCGCTGTGGACGGACCTGCCCGGCAAGTCGTACCCGGGCGGCGACCTGCCGAACTGGATCGCCGGCGAGGCGACCGCCAACCTGGCCGACCAGACCGACCCGGGCGTCGCGGCCTACTTCAAGACCATCGAGGGCGCCGGCCTGTCCCAGGCAGACGCGATCAACCCGTTCGCCGGCGTAGCCTTCGGCAGCCTGCTGCTCGCGGTCAAGCTGATGAACCAGATCCCCGTCGCCTCGCTTACCCCGGCTGCGGTCACGGCCAAGCTCAAGGCCTACGTGGGCCCGATACCGCTTGGCCCAACCTCGATCAACTGCACCGGCTCGCTGTACCCGGCGGACAAGAACTCGTGCAGTGACTACGACCAGTTCTACCAGTACAACGGCGGCGGGCAGTGGAAGCTGCTCGAGGGCTGGTCCAACAGCTAGGGAGACCTGACAGTGCAGAACATCGGCCTCTTCGCCCTGCTCGGGCTGGGCGAAGGGGCCCTTATCGCCGCCCTCGCTATCTCGGTCGTGGTGTTCTACCGCGGCTCGGGCACCGTGAACCTGTCCATGGGCGCCATCGCCATGGTGGCCAGCTACGTGAACTACAGCTTCGGCGCGGGGACGTTCGGCTTCCACCCGCCGGACTGGCTGGCGATGCTGCTGACGCTCGTCGTCGTCGCCATCCTCGGCACGATCATCGAGTTCGCCCTGTTCTGGCCACTGCGCACGAGCTCGCCGCTGGCCAAGCTGGCGGCGTCCCTGGGCTTGCTGCTGCTCGCGCAATCGCTGATCGCGATCATCTACGGCAATGCCACGCTGTCGCCGACCTCGATCCTGCCCGGTGACCCGGTGCACGTGTTCGGCAAGGTGGTCCCGGAGGACCGGCTGCTCCTCACGCTGATCGTGGTGGTGCTCGCCGCGGTGCTGTGGGCCGTCTACCGGTTCAGCCCGTTCGGCCTGGCGACGCGGGCGGCGGCGGAGTCCGAGCCGTACGCGATGTACGCGGGGCTCTCGCCCCGGCGGCTGAGCCTGGCGAACTCCCTGCTCGCCAGCGTCATCGCCGGCGCGTTCGGCGTCTTGGTGGCCCCGCTGATCACGCTGAACACCATCCAGCTGCCGCTGGAGATCGTGCCGGCGCTCGGCGCGGCGCTGTTCGCTTCGTTCAACTCGCTCGGCGTGGCGTGCTTCGCCGGCTTGCTGATGGGCGCGCTGTCGTCGCTGCTCACCTACTGGTCCTCGCAGACCTGGTTCCCGAAGTACCAGGGCAACCCGATCAACGGCCTGCCCGAGCTGCTGTTCTTCGTGCTCGTGGCGATCGCCATGGCCTGGCGCGGGTCGAAGATGCCGGCCCGCGGCGAGCTGATGGAGAAACGGATGCCGCTGGCGCCGCGGCCGGAGAACCTGCTGCGGAACTCGCTCATCGCCTTGGTGATCGGCGTGGTCCTGCTCATCGTGTTCCCGTATGACTTCAGACAGGCGCTGGTCAACTCGATGCTCGGCGCGATGATCTGCCTGTCGCTCATCGTCGTGATCGGCTACGTCGGACAGATCTCCGTGGTTCAGGTCGGCCTGGCCGGCGTCGCCGGGTACACCATGTCCCACATGCTGACCAGCGCCGGCGGTATATGGGCGGACTTCCCGATCGCGCCGTTTGCCGGCATCATCGCCGCACTGGTCGTCGGGTTCATCACCGCGGTCGCCTCACTGCGGGTCAGAGGCGTCAGCCTCGCCGTAGTGACCCTGGCCGGCATGTACGCGATCGAGAACTTCGGCTTCGGCAACGCGCTGTGGGGCGCGCAGGCGACCGGTTCGCCGGTCAACCCGCTGCACGTCTTCGGCCTTAACCTGTCGCCCACCGCGAGCTTCCGCGGCATCGACGGCAAGGTGCCGAGCCCGATCTTCGGCTTCGTCGTTCTCGCCGTGCTGATCCTGCTCAGCCTCTTGGTGGCGGCTATCAGGCGCGGCACGATCGGGCAGAAGATGCTCGCCGTCCGCTCCAACGAGCGCGCGGCGGCGGCCGCGGGGATTAACGTGCGACAGGTCAAGCTGACCGCGTTCATGGTGTCCGCGTTCATCGCTGGCGTCTGCGGCGTGCTGTACGCCTATAACTTCGGCACGGTCAGCGCCGACCTGTTCGGCACCATCAACTCGCTGGTGATCATCGCCTACGCCTACTTCGGCGGCATCACGATGATCACCGGCGCGCTGTTCGCCGGCGTGGGCGCCACCCAGGGCCTCATCCCGCAGGCGTTCCAGACCTGGTGGGGACTGAGCGGCAACTGGGCGCTGCTGATCGGTGCGGTCGGCCTCCTCGTGACGCTGGTCGGCAACCCCGACGGCATCGCGGGCACGGCCTACTGGAAGCGCCGGGCGAAGGCCAAAGCGAAGCTCGCCGCAGCCGGGGGCGACGGGGCCGCGGTCGTCGACGTGCCGCCGCCGAGGGAGGCGGCGTCGGCCCCAGGGTCGGCGACCAGGACTGTTGACAAGCAGTTACCAGTTCCTGGGGAGAAGCCATAATGCGGGCTGCAGGCAGCGGGCAACGGTGCCCCTGCCTGCGGCTTTCGCCGAAGCCAGTTCCTCCCTATCGCCGCCACTTCGCAACTTTTCGGCCGCGGCAGCGGACATCGGGGGGCCGGGGGGACGGTGCGGTACCGGCCTGATTGATAATTACTTATGGCCACCTTCGCTCCAGGCAAGGCATCAAGCAGGGATAACGAGGCAGCATCGGGCGACCCAGGCGGAGGTGCGAGGCGCAAGCCGACGCGCCGGCTGAGCGCGCAGGAGCGCCGGGCCGAACTGCTTGAGGCGGCCGTCGTCGAGTTCGCGGAGAGCGGCTACCACGGCACCCGCACCGCCGACATCGCCGCCCGTGCTGGAGTTTCCCAGCCGTACGTATACGCGCTGTTTCCCGACAAGCGCGCGCTCTTCCTCGCCTGCCACGAGTGGACGACCGAGCGGATCAAGGAAGCGCTGGAGAAGGCGAGCGCGGACCTCGTCGGCGATGACGGCATCGAGCAGGCCTTGGACGGTGCGTACCAGCGGCTCTTCGACGAGCGCCCGCACCAGGTACTTTTCCAGGTTCAGGCCCACGCCGCCGCGGCCGCCGACCCTGCCATCAGGGAACAAGTCAGGCGGCGGTTCATCGAGCTGATCCAGTTGAGCGAGCGCCAGAGCGGCGCGCCGCGCGACCTGATCCTCCGGCACGTCGCGCGCTCCATGCTCGGCAACGTGGCCCTCGCCCTCGACCTCCCCCCGGAGTACCGCCCGATCGGCTAGCGCCAGTCAGCACGGGAAGGCGCAATTCACCTGCTGATGAAGTTGGGTGAACGCTCATAAAGAGCGCTGCTGAGTTGGGATCTGGCACCAATTGACACCCCAGTGTGCCGCAGTTAACGTCGGTAAAACTGATTGATCAATCAATCCCAGCGGAAGGCTTGCGACGACGATGACTTCCGTCTTTCGCGCGCGTGGCGTATCGGTGAGCTTTGGCGGCGTTCGCGCGGTGGCCGGGGTTGACCTGGAGCTCGAGGCCGGCGAACTCGTCGGCCTGATCGGCCCGAACGGCGCGGGTAAGACCACCTTTATCGATGCGATTACCGGGTTCGTCAAGTCCGAAGGCACCGTCGAACTTGGCGACGTTTCATTGAACGGACTGCCGCCGCACGTGCGGGCGCAGCGTGGCCTCGCGCGGACCTGGCAAACGGTCGAGTTGTTCGATGACCTGACCGTCCGGGAGAACCTGACGGTCGCCGCCAAGGGCGGTAAAGGCGTATCGGTCGACGAGGAACTCAAGGTGCTCGACCTGGTCCATGCGGCCGAGTCGATGCCCTGGGAGCTTGCCCAGGCGGAGCGGAAGCGGGCGGGCATCGGCCGCGCCCTCGTGGCAAAGCCCCGGTTGCTCTGCCTCGACGAGCCGGCCGCTGGCCTGGACGTCCGGCAGAGCAAGGAGTTCGGTGCGCTGCTGCCAGGCATCGCGCGCACCGGCACGGCGGTACTGCTCGTCGACCACGACATGGGCCTCGTGCTTTCGGTCTGCGACCGGGTGGTGGTCCTTGAGTCAGGTGCCGTCATCGCCCAGGGCACCCCAGCGGAGATACGCGGCGACGAACGAGTGGTCGCGGCCTACCTGGGGCACGCGTCAGCGGGAACAACGGGAGCAGCGTGATGACGGACGAGAGCACTAGCGCGACCCAGCCAGTGCGAGGCTTGGCCGGCACGTCCACGGCGGAGCCCGTCCTTGAGCTTGACGGCCTGACCTCCGGGTACAACGGCTCGGCGGTGCTGCGCGACATCAGCTTGTCGGTGCGTCCAGGCGAGGTCGTCGCCCTGCTTGGGGCGAACGGCGCCGGGAAGACCACGACGCTGCTGACCATCTCCGGCATCGTCAAGCCGATGGGCGGCCGGGTCTCCTTTACCGGCGCCGACCTTAAGGGCACTTCGCCGGACGCGCGGGCGCGGAATGGCATCGCGCACGTCCCCGAGGGACGCGGCGTCTTCTTCGGCCTTACGGTCGCGGAGCACTTCAGGCTCGCGCACCGCGGCGAGACGCTGGATATGGCGCGGGCCTTCCAGTACTTCCCCGCGCTCGAAAGCCTGTCCAGCCGCCGGGCCGGGCTGCTGTCCGGTGGCGAGCAGCAGCAGCTCGCGCTCGGCCGGGCCCTCGCCCGCAAGCCTAAGCTGCTGATGATCGACGAGCTGTCGCTCGGCCTCGCGCCGATCATCGTCGAGCGGCTGCTGCCCGTGGTCCGCAACTACGCCAAGGACAGCGGCTGCGGCGTGCTCCTCGTCGAGCAGCACGTCGAGCTGGCGCTAAGCGTGGCCGACCGGGGCTACGTGCTGTCCCACGGCGAGATCACGACCTCCGGGGACGCCGCGACCCTCAAGGCGAACCCCGACCTGGTGCTGAGCAGCTACCTGGGTGAGCAGGCCACCCACGGCGGCCAAGACGGCGCGGCAAAGGCGTAAGCCCGGCTTTCCGCATCTTAGGTAGGGGTTTACCTACCCACGAAGTGGGCCTTCGCTAGTGGCACCCGGCCAGGTAACCACGCGACCATGGCTACATGGTGAACGCATGGACATGGGGGCTGCTCGCGGGCATCGCCGCAGCTACCGTTCTCACGTTTCTGCTGGCCCGTGCGCTCAAGCGGAGTCGGCGCGCGGCGGCCCTCGGTGCCCTGCTCGTCCCCGTGACCGGCCTGTGGCTGTGGGCGTTCGGCATCACGGCGGAGGACCAGCAGACAGTCACGACGCAGTCGTTCAGCACCATGATCGCCGTAGGAAAAGCGGCCAGGATCATGCTGAGCCCGGCCAGGATAGCGAGTTTGGCGGCTGGCAGCCCGAATGATCCCGTTGCCGTCCCTGTCGGGACGAGTTACGTCGCCCTCGACCCCGGTACCGGTGCAGCGGTCGCGTCAGGGAAGGTCATCGAGGTCTTCCCCGCGGGGCAGCCGATGAGCCTCGTGACGACGGTGAGCTCAAGCCCCGCTGCCACCTTCTGGATGGGCATGTGCATCCTGGGCGTGATGGCGCTGGTCGCGGTGGTCGCGTCCCGGCAGGCCGGGTACGTGGCCGGGATCGGCCTCGCGGCCTTCGGCCTGTACCAGCTGATCGCGGTCGCGCTTTTCTCGCCCGGTGCCAACGGCACCGCGTGGTACGACTGGCTGTACGGGATGACATCGCGCGGCCCGGTATGCGGCGTCGCGGTGGGCAGCGTAGTCGCCGGGCTGGTACTGATCAGGTACACGGTCGTCCACGACATGCTGCAGCGCATGACGCTGGCTTCCCGCGTCGAACTGCTCACCCAGACCCGGGCCGAGGCGGTGGACGCCGCCGCGGCCGAACTGCGCCGCCTGGAGCGCGACCTGCACGACGGCGCGCAGGCCCGGCTTGTCGCGATCGGCCTCAGCCTGCGGGCGCTTGAGAAGATGATCCCGCTGAACCCGGCCGCCGCGACCGCCCTCGCCGCCGAGTGCCGGGATGCTTCCGCGCAGGCCCTCGCCGACCTGCGTGACCTGGTGCGCGGCATCTACCCGCCGGTGCTGGCCGAGCGGGGCCTCGGTGACGCGGTCCGCGCGCTCGCCCTCGACAGCCCGGTCAAGGTCGCCAGCGAGATCGACTTGCCCGGGCGTCCGCCCGCCCCGGTAGAGGCGGCCGTGTACTTCGCGATCGCCGAGGCGCTGAGCAACGTCGCCAAGCACGCCGATGCCCGCAGGTCCCTGGTCCGCGTCTACCATGACGATGGCATGCTGCGCGCGGAGGTTACCGACGACGGCCACGGCGGTGCCGACCCGACGGGTGGCACCGGGCTGGCGGGGATCGAGCGGCGCCTCGCCGCGTTCGACGGCATCCTGGCAGTGAGCAGCCCGGTAGGCGGGCCGACCATCGTTGTCATCGAGGTGCCATGCGAGTTGTCCTCGCCGAAGATCTCTACCTGCTGAGAACAGGGCTCGAACGGCTGCTGGCTGAGTACGGGTTCGACGTCATCGAGTCCGTCGACAACGGCCCGGCGCTGCTGCGGGCCCTGGTGGGCAAGCGGCCGGAGGTCGCGGTAGTCGACATCCGGCTACCGCCGACGTTCACTGACGAGGGCCTGAAGGCCGCGATGGCGGCCCGCCGCGAGGTGCCCGGGCTGCCGGTCCTGCTGCTTTCCGCGCACGTCGAGCAGCTGTACGCGCAGGAGTTGCTCGCCGACCAGGCGGGCGCGGTCGGGTACCTACTCAAGGACCGCGTGTTCAACGACGACCAGTTCACTGACGCGGTGCGGGCCGTCGCGAGCGGCGGCACGGTGATGGACCCTGAGGTCGTCAGCAAGCTGCTCGGCAGGCGCGCCCGCGACGAGCCCGTCAGCCGGTTGTCGGCCCGCGAGCGCGAGGTCCTCGCCCTCATGGCCGAGGGCCGCTCGAACAGCGCGATCGCGCAGCGGCTGTTCATCTCGGACAAGGCGGTGGGCAAGCACTGCACGTCGATCTTCGCCAAGCTCGACCTCGCCCCGTCTGACGACGACAACCGCCGGGTCCTCGCGGTGCTGGCATATCTGAACACCTGAGGTATCGGTTCAGGTCCCCTGGCCGCCCCCGGTAGCATCGTCTTAACATTCCGACGTCTACGTGAGGCGAAGCCGTGTCCCAGCTCAAGATCCAAGTGCTCGACCGCCAGGCTCAGCGGAGTGAGCGCGAGGTGACGACGGGGACTACCGCCGGCGACCTCTACGAGGGCGACAGGGAAGTAGTCGTCGCCCGCGTCAACGGGCAGCTCCGCGACCTGGCGTGGGCCCTGTCCGATGGTGACCTCGTCGAGCCGGTCACCGCCGACTCGCCCGAGGGCCGTGCCGTGATCAGGCACTCAACCGCGCACGTCATGGCGCAGGCGGTGCAGCAGGCGTTCCCCGAGGCGAAGCTCGGCATCGGCCCGCCGATCGAGAACGGCTTCTACTACGACTTCCAGGTGGACCGCGCGTTTACCCCGGAGGACCTGAAGTCGATCGAGTCGAAGATGCGCGACATCGTCAAGCAGGGCCAGCGGTTCGTCCGCCGCGAGGTCACCGACGACGAGGCCCGCGCCGAGCTGGCGGGCGAGCCGTTCAAGCTTGAGCTGATCGGCATCAAGGGGTCGGCGGGCGAGGCCGCCGAGGGTGCTTCCGCCGAGGTCGGCGCGGGCGTGCTGACCATCTACGACAACGTGGACGCCAAGACCGGCGACTTGCGCTGGAAGGACCTGTGCCGCGGCCCGCACGTGCCGTCCACCAGGAGCATCCCGGCGTTCAAGCTGATGCGGAACGCCGGCGCGTACTGGCGCGGCAGCGAGAAGAACCCGCAGCTCCAGCGGATCTACGGCACCGCGTGGGAGTCGCGCGCCGCACAGGACGACTACCTGAAGATGCTCGAGGAGGCCGAGCGCCGCGACCACCGCAAGCTCGGCGCGGAGCTCGACCTGTTCTCCTTCCCCGAGGAGATCGGCTCGGGCCTCCCGGTCTTCCACCCCAAGGGCGGCATCATCCGCCGGGAGATGGAGGCCTACTCGCGCAAGCGGCACGAAGAGGCGGGCTACTCGTTCGTCAACACCCCGCACATCACCAAGGGCCACCTCTTCGAGACCTCGGGGCACCTGCCGTACTACGCGGACACGATGTACCCGCCGATGGATCTTGAGGGCAGCGAGTACTACCTCAAGGCCATGAACTGCCCGATGCACAACCTGATCTACCGGGCGCGGGGCCGCTCCTACCGTGAGCTGCCGCTGCGGCTGTTCGAGTTCGGCACCGTCTACCGGTACGAGAAGTCCGGCGTGGTGCACGGCCTGACTCGGGTGCGCGGGCTGACCCAGGACGACTCGCACATCTACTGCACCCGCGAGCAGATGAAGGACGAGCTGCGCTCCCTGCTCACGTTCGTCCTCGACCTGCTGCGCGACTACGGCCTCGACGACTTCTTCCTCGAGCTGTCCACCCGGGGCGACTCGGAGAAGTTCATCGGCTCCGACGAGGCGTGGGAGGCGGCGACCAACACCCTGCGCGAGGTCGCCGAGGAGTCCGGCCTCGACCTGGTGCCCGATCCGGGCGGCGCTGCCTTCTACGGTCCGAAGATCTCCGTGCAGGCCCGGGACGCGATCGGCCGGTCCTGGCAGCTGTCGACCATCCAGCTCGACTTCAACCAGCCCCCGCGGTTCGGCCTCGAGTACACCGCCGCCGACGGCACCCGCCAGGAACCGATCATGATCCACCGGGCGCTGTTCGGCTCGATCGAGCGGTTCATGGGCGTGCTGATCGAGCATTACGCCGGCGCGATGCCCCCGTGGCTCGCCCCGGTGCAGGTGGTGGGCATTCCGATCGGCGACGCCCACGTCCCGTACCTGACCGAAGTCGCGATTCAGCTGTCGGATCGCGGCATCCGGGTCGAGGTCGACGACAGCGCCGACCGCATGCAGAAGAAGATCCGCAACGCCCAGAAGCAGAAGATCCCCTTCATGCTGCTGGCCGGCGACGACGACGTGGCCGCGGGCGCGGTCTCGTTCCGCTACCGCAGCGGCGCCCAGAAGAACGGCGTCCCCATCGCGGAGGCGATCGAAGAGATCGTCGCCACGGTACAGTCCCGCACCCAGGTGTAGCCCGCCTGCACCCAGGCGAAGACGGTGGATAGTTCCCCACACTCGGATGCGGGGAACTATCCACCGTCTTGCTTTCCGGGCTGCCGACTGTATCGCTTGCCGATGTATCGCTTCCCGATATAGAGTGCCCACATGCCGAAGCGAGACGGAGCGCGGCCTGATGCCGACGCCGGGCTGGCCGGGTTCGGGCGGTATGCCGGGCCGGCCACGCTCATCTTGTCCAGCCTGGCCGACGGGCCCAAGCACGGGTACGCGCTGACCAAGGACGTCGAGGAGTTCGCGGGGGTGCGCCTTGCGCCCGGCACGCTGTATGAGGCCCTCGCCCGGCTGGAATCGCAGGGCATGATCGAGGCACTGGAAGCGGAGGACCGGCGTCGTCCCTACCGGCTTACGGCAGCCGGCGCCACGGCGCTGCAGGCGCACCTGGACGCGCAGCGCCGGGCGACAGAAACCGGCCTCCGCCGCCTCAAGGCCAACTGGGGGACCGTGTGAGGACCCCACAGGAGCGGGCCGCGCGGCTGCTGCGCTGGTACCCGAAGGCTTGGCGGAACCGCTACGGCGAGGAGTTCGCCGAGTTCCTCATCGCCGACATCGAGGAACGCCCGCAGTCGGCCGAGCGTGCTCTCGACGTCGCGCGGGCCGGCCTGCTGGCCCGCCTCGCCGTGGCGGGCCTCGCCGGGCAGCACGTCGCGTGGCAGCCCGACCCCGGCCGCCGGGTCCAGGTCAGCCTCGGCACGCTCTGCGGGGCGCTGACCGCCTGCCTGGCGCTCGCCGCCGCGCTGTGGTCGCAGCTCGCGATCGCCTGGGAGTGGACGCTTCCCACCACCGCCACCCCGCCGGTGATGCGGGCCACGCTGGTGATGTCCGCCGCCGTGCTCGCCTTCCTTGTGCTGATCGGGCTGGCGATCGTCCCGGCGGGCTATGCGATCGCCAGGAACTGCAATGTCCGAATGCTCGGTCCGCTCCTCGTGCTGGCGGCCGCGGTCAGCCTGCTTGCGTTCGGCGGGCATCACTTCCTCTACCAGTGGCCGGGCAGCGGCGGGCACAGCGAGGGCGGCACGCTGTTCCCCGTGATCCCGGCAGGCATTCAGGCGTTCGCATGGTCGCTCACCTACTGGTTCAGCGTGCACTGGTTCTGGCTGACGACAGGTCTCGGCGGCTGGGAGGTCGCCTGGATCGTGGCCAGCCCGCTCGCGCTCGCGGCCGCGGTGGCCGCCGCCGCGACCCTGGTGCGCCGCGCGGACCTGTCGCCCCGGCTGCTCGCCTACGAAACGCGCCTCGCCGCCGCGGCCTGCGCGGTCATGGGCGTGTTCCTCGGCGGCTGCGGCTACTGGGTCTACGTCGGTCGCCCGCCCGGCCTGGCGCACGCCGGCCAGCTCGACATCGCCGCGGCCATCCTGCTGGCGCTCGTGCTCGCCGCCGCCTACCAGGCACAGCGCACGGCCCTGCGCGGCCTGCAACTGGTGCGCGGCTGATGGACGGCGGGCGGGGCGGGGAACGCGCGCACGTCACAGGCCGCCGCCGCTTCTTGCGCTATGCGGTTGGCGGGATCGTGGTCGCCGCCGCTGCGGTCGCGGGCGGTGTCGAGCTGATCGACCGGGGCGACCTGCCCGGCAAGAGCCAGCTTGACCAGCTTGACGGGGCGTGCGACGTCGCCGCCACGGACTTCACCCTGTCCGCGAAGCCGGGCCCGCAGTACTCGGGCACCTTCTACTCCGCCGCCCGGCGCCGAGAAGTCGGCTACACGATCGGCTACCCGCCAGGTCACGGGCCAGGGGACCAGTTGCCGCTGATCGTCATGCTGCACGGCTACGGCTTCAACCACGCCAACGCCCTCTCCGGCCTGACTCCCGCCAGTGCCCTGGCGCTCAGCGTCAACGGCGCGCCGCTGCCCTCGCTGGCCCTGGTCACCGTGGACGGCGGCAGCGGCTACTGGAACCCGCACCCGGGCGATAACGCCCAGGCCATGCTCACCGACGAGCTGATCCCGCTGTGCCAGCGCAAGGGCCTGGGCGCTGGGCACCGCAAGATCGGCGCGATGGGCATCTCGATGGGCGGGTACGGCGCCATCCTGCTCGCGGAGAAGTACCCGGACCTGCTCGCCGGGGTCGCGGCGATCTCCCCGGCGATCTACACCAGCTATGCCCAGGCCCACGGGGCCAACGCGGGCGCGTATGCCTCAGCCGCCGCTTTCGCCGCCAACGACGCCGTGACCCACACCGCCGCGCTGGCAGGCGTACCGGTCCGGGTCGCTTCCGGCTACAGCGACCCCTTCTACCCCGGTGTCCAGGTCCTGGCCCGCGCCCTGCCCAAGACAGCCGAGGTCCACTTCGGCAAGGGCTGCCACGACGGCCCCTTCTTCAACGCCCAGGAACCCCCGTCCCTAGCCTTCCTGGCCCACCACCTCACCGCCTAGCCCCCAACGTCACAGTTGTCGACCAGTTGGGCCGCCCACGACCGGCCGGACGCGTCCTTGTGGGCCACCAGGCCGACGATTGACGGGGCTTTGGGTCACCCAGGGCCAAGACGGTGATGGCCCCGAGGCACACAAGGCCCAACCGGATCGTGTCCCTGTGGCACGCAAGGCCACTCGTGTGGTGTCCCTGTGGCACGCAGGGACACTTCTAGCGGCCTTGAGTGCCGCAGGGCCAGAACGTTACGAGCCTTGTGTGCCGCAGGGCCGGAATTTTACGAGCCTTGCGCGCCACAAGGACAGAACGTTACGGGCCTCGCGGCGCCACAAGGGCAGAACGTTAAGAGCCCTGGGTGCCGCAAGGGCAGAACCACCAAGGCAGCGGCCACCAGCAGCACCATCACCGGCAACTTCCGCATCAGACAGCCCAGCCGCGACGGGGCCCGCCAGCCGCGAGAACGGCGAAAAACCAAAACGCGGCGGCCCGGGGGAGTGGTCCCAGGTCGCCGCGTTCGAGTTGGCCGGCCGAAGAAAGCCGAATCCGTTCGGAAAAGAATTAGTCGGCGTCGCCGGAGAGGGCCTCGGCCCGCTCCTCGGCCTCGA
>Ga0310811_10002138_pt1 | contig 24662 bp, 24 predicted proteins | sample YCmetagenome_FD_207642 | JGI IMG/M metagenome (GOLD analysis project Ga0310811, IMG submission 207642) | Soil microbial communities from experimental microcosm in Duke University, North Carolina, United States - YC | ecosystem: Engineered > Artificial ecosystem > Soil microcosm > Unclassified ... | reverse complement strand
TCGGCCTCGCCATCGAGGATCGCTACTTCACGCAGAGCGTTCATCCGTAACCGCGGATCGCGACACACCGGCCGACAGTGCCGACAGGGAGGTTTGATATGCGCGCACGTCTGATGGGGGCGGCCGTTGCCGCCATGCTCGCGGTGGCCGTGCCGAACGCCGCTCGCGCCCAGTCGCCCGCCGACTTCTACAAGGGCAAGACCGTCCATTTCTTGGTGGGCACCAGCACCGGCGGCGGCTTCGACACCTACGCGCGCCTGCTCGCGCCCTACATGTCGAAGCGCCTCGGCGCCACCGTGCTGGTCGAGAACAAGCCCGGCGGTAGCCACATGGTGGCGATGAACGCGGTGTGGAACGCCACACCCGACGGCCTCACCCTCGACATCGCGCCGGGCGAGGGCGCGGTTCTAGGGAAGCTTTTGGGCGAGCCGGGCGTGCGCTTCGACCTCACCAAGTTTCCGATCGTCGCCCGCGTCAACTCGGCGCCCCGCGTGCTGATCATCAACCCGAAGCTGCCGTACAGGTCGCTCGCCGACATTCTCAAGGCGGACAAGACGATGGTCTTGAGCTTCGCCGGCAAGACCGACGGCGCGTCTGACACCGGCACGGTCTTCTGTCACGCGGTGAAGATGAAGTGCAAGGCGCTGATCGGCTACCCGTCGTCGAAGGAGTTCACGATGGCGGCCATGCGCGGCGAGAGCGACGGCACGGTGCTGACCGAGGATTCGGCGGCGCGCTTCTCCGAGAACGATCAACTCCGGCCGATCGTGGTCACCGGGCGTGATCGCTCGGCGATGATGCCGAACGTCCCGACGGTGTTCGAGGCGGTGAAGGTCGACGACGAGGGCGCGTGGTGGCTCGACTTCCGCGACGACGTCCGCAAGCTCGGCCGCCTGCTGGTGACTACGCCCGGCACGCCCGCCGACCGGCTTGCCTACCTGCGCACCGTGCTGAAGGAGATCGAGACCGATCCCAAGGTGATGAAGGACTTCGAGGACAAGGGCAACCCGCTGAGCTACGGCGAGCCCGACGAAATGGCGGCGATCATCGCCCGCCTCCTCGGCGGTAGCATCAGCGATGAGCGCCTCAAGCAGATCGACTATGTGATCACGCAGAAGTACTACGGCGGCTAGGCCGGACTACTTCACCAACTCCCTGAGCTTCGCGACGACGTCGGGCGGCGTCGCGTAGACACGTTCGAGCAATGCCGCGATGTCGGCGCCGCTGACCGGATCGATCTCGACCTTCTGCGATTTGGCGTCGGCGAGGAACTGCTCGTCCTTCATCGTCGCGTCGAACGCGTCGCGGAACGCCTTCACGCGCTCGGCCGGCACCTTGGGCGGGAACAGGAACGGCCGGCCCATCACCTGCTCGGTGAAGGCGATCTGGAACATCTGCTTGGCCGCGGGATCCGTCATCGCCTCGATCGCAGTCGGCGCGTCGGGATACGCGCGGTCGCGGGTCATGCCCATCTGCATGACGAGCCGCGCGGTCCCGTCCTTGAGCCATGGCTCGTAGCGGGCGCGCAGCGGCGCCGACGATCCGCCCGACACGTAGGCGTCGACTTCGCCGCGCTCGATGGCGAGCAGTCCGGTCTGCGAGCCCTCGTAGCCCTCGATGACCTTGAACTTGGCGCCGTAGAGCGCGTTCAGCATACGCGGGTAGACCGACGTCGGCGCGTTGCGCGCGGTTGACGCGGCGGTCAGCTCCACTTTCTTCAGGTCCTCGACGGTGTTCACCGGTTTGCGTGCCGACACGATCATCATGCCGACTTCCTGCTGCGGCGTGCCGATCCAGTTGAACTCGCGCGCCTGGTACTGCACCGCGGTGTTGGTCGGATCGTAGAGCAGCACGAGCGCCGCGTTGCGCTGCAGGCCGCCCATCGTGCTGCCGTCGCGCGGCGCGATTCCGTAGAGGAAGTTCGCCGCCTTGATGCCCTCGGCGCCGACCATGTTCTTGACGGTGAGCGAGGGCTCGCCGGGAATGTGACGCGGCATGTGCTTCACCAGAATGCGCGCGTACTGATCGTAGCCGCCGCCGGCGGAGCCCGAGATCGTCAGGTCCATGTGCCGGCCCTTGTAGAACTCCGCCACCGGCTGGGCCGAGGCGGGAAGGACGGTGGCGCCCACGAAACCCGTGAGTGAAACGAACGCGGAGAGCATCGCACGCATGAAAAACCTCCGCGGTTGGTCGTCCTATTTAATCAAGTCCCGGAGCTTGTTCGCGACGTCGGGCGGGGCCGAGTAGACCTTGTCGAGAAGCGCGTTGATCTCCTCGCCGCTGACCGGCGCAATCTCGACCTTCTGGCTCGCGGCGTCGTCGAGGAACTGCTTGTCCTTCATCGTCGCGTCGAACGCGGCGCGCAGCGCCTTGACACGATCGGCGGGCACGCCGGGCGGCAGCAGAAACGGCCGGCCCATCACCTGCTCGGTGAAGGCGATCTCGAACAGCCGCTTGGCGTCGGGATCGCTCATCATCTCGAGCGCGGTCGGCGCATTCGGGTAGTCGGAGTCGCGGTGCATGCCCATCAGCGCGATGACCTGGGCCTGGCCCGAGTTGAGCATCGGCGCGATGCGGGCGCGGAGCGCCGCCGACGAACCGCCCGAGACGTTGCCGTCGACCTCGCCGCGTTCGATGGCGATCAGGCCCGACTGCGAGCCTTCGTAGCCCTCGATCACCTTGATCTTCGACCCGTACAGCGCGTTCAGCATGCGCGGGTAGATCGACGTCGGCGCGTTCCGCGCGGTCGAGCTCACCGTGACCTCGTGGGTCTTCAGGTCCTCAACCGTCTTCACGCCCGTCTTGGTGGAGAGAATGAAGAGCCCGACTTCCTGCTGCGGCGAGCCGAGCCAGTGGAACTTGCGGGCATCGAACTGGATGTTGGTGTTGCCGGGATCGTAGAACTTGGCGAGGCCGTTGTTGCGCTGCAGCCCGCCGATCACCGAGCCGTCCTGCGCCGCGACGTTGTAGAGGAAGTTGGCGCATTTGAGGCCTTCGGCGCCGACCATGTTCTTGACGGTGATCAGCGGCTCGCCCGGGATGTGGCGCGGCATGTGCTTGGCCAACAGCCGCGCGTACTGGTCGTAGCCGCCGCCGATCGACGCTGAGGTCGTCAGGTCGAGGCGCTTGCCCTTGTAGAATTGTTCGACCGCCTTATCCGCAGAAGTCTGGGCCGAGGCGACGCCTGTCGTCAGCGTCAGCGCGACGACGCTCACCGTGGCCAGTGCACGATTCATAACTTCCTCCCTGCGACGCTCAGTAGAGCGCGTCCTTTTTTGTTCTCGTCACCCCTGCGAAAGCAGGGGTCCAGAGCGGCCGCACTGGATTCCCGCTCCTAGGGCCGCTTGCACGCGGTCCGTTTAAAAGAGGGGCGCGGGAATGACGCATAAGAAGTTGCAGTGCGCTTTCGCCGCTACGCCTTCGCCTTCAACGATGCCAAAACTTCGTCGGTGTGCTCGCCGAGCTCCGGCGCCGCGGTCTTGACCTCGGGCGGCGTGCCCGACATGCGCACGCCGTTGCGCACCAGCCCGACCATGCCGACCTTTTTGTGCGGCTTGTCGACGCGCATCGCGAGGTGCTTCACCTGCGGGTCGTCGAACACCTCATCCAGCGTGTTGAGCGGAGAGCAGGGCACGTCCTCGGCCTCGAGCTTCGCGAGCCAGGTGGCGCGCACGTCGGTCTTGAACACCCCGGCGAGTTCGCGGTTGAGGTCCTCGTAGTGCTTGCCGCGCGTCTCCTTGGTGGCGAAGCGCGGATCCTTGAGCCAGTCGGACTTGCCGGCGACGCGGCACAGCGCCTCCCAGAACTTGGTCGGCGACGACAGGTGCACGACGAACGGCTTGTTGTCCTTGGCGACGAAGGCATAGACCTGCGCCTGGCGCGTGCGAGTGGCGCGGCCCGGCACCTTCTTGGTGTCCTCGAAGAAGCGCGCGGCGTTTTCGCCGCAGAACGAGATCGTCGCTTCGAGCAGCGACGTGTCGACGCGCTGGCCCTTGCCGGTGGTGCCGCGCGAGATCAGCGCCGCCATGATGCCGTTGCACGCCACCATGCCCGACAGGTGGTCGGAGAGCGAGATGCCCATCGGCCGCGGATTTTCGGTGTCGGTAAGGAGGCTGAGCAGTCCGCTCATCGCCTGGCCGACGGTATCGTAGCCGGGACGCGAGGCGTAGGGGCCATCGGTGCCGAAGCCGGTGATCGAGCACCAGACGAGCTTCGGATTGTCCTTCGTCACCTCGTCGTAGCCGAGGCCCAATCGCTCCATGGTGCCGGTGCGGAAGTTCTCGATCACGACGTCGGCGGTGCGGATCAGCGCGCGCGCCGCTTTCAGCCCGTCGGGCGACTTGAGGTCGAGCTCGACGCTCTTCTTGTTGCGGTTCACCGAGCCGAACGTCGGGCTGTACTCGATGCGTCCCCAGCCGCGGAACGGGTCGCCCTTGCCCGGGGCCTCGACCTTGATCACCTCGGCGCCGAAGTCGGCGAGCAGCATGCCGGCGTAGGGGCCCGAGACATAATTGGCGAACTCGACGACCCGGATTCCCTGAAGCGCGCCCGACACTGCAACCTCCCAGAAGCGTTGAAAAAACGAAATGTTTGTTCGGCACGAGAGTACCGGCACGCTCACGGCACGGCAAGGCGGCGCGGCCGTTGACGGGCGCGGGGGCGGGGCGCTAGTTATGAGCTAAGAATTCTAATCATTGGTCAGGGAGCGCGCGGCATCGGGCCGACGAGACCTGTCCGATCAGGGAGTACGGGTATGGGTGTCATTGACGCCGACGCGCACGTGGTCGAATCGCGCGATACGTTCAAGTACATCGATGCAAAGGACAAGAAGTACCGGCCGCTGGTGCTCGCACAGGAGGCCGATCTCGACGACAACCGGGTGCTGTCGAATGAGGGCACGGCGCAGAAGCATTTCTGGGTCATCGACGGCCGGATCCAGCCGATGGAAGGCAACATCGGATCGAACACCACCGCCGAATCGCGCGAGATGAAGTCGGTCGACGCGCGCCTCAAGCACATGGACGAGCTCAACATCGACGTCCAGGTGCTGTATCCGACAGTGTTCCTGCGCGCATGGACCCAGGACCCGACGGCCGAGCTCGTGATCTGCCGCTCCTACAACCGCTGGCTCGCCGACATCTGGAAGGGCGCCAAGACGCGGCTGCGCTGGGTGGTGATGCCGCCGCTTCTCGACATGGTCGAGACCCGCAAGGAACTCGAGTTCGGCAAGGCCAACGGCGCCGTCGGCATCTTCCTGCGCGGCCTCGAGTGCGAGCGCCGGCTGACCAATCCGTACTTCTTCAAGCTCTACGACATGGCGCAGGAGCTCGACATGCCCCTGTGCTTCCACTCGGGCAACAACAGCTTCAACGTCCGCGACATCTACGCGACCGAGTCGGGCTTCGGCCGCTCGAAGCTGCCCGTCGTCGCCGCGTTCCACGGCCTGCTGATGGAGGGCGTGCCAGAGAAGTTCCCGAAGTGCCGCTGGGGCTTCGTCGAGGTCTCGGCGCAGTGGCTGCCGTACGCCCTCAACGACCTCGGGCTGCGCATGCGGCGCAAGGGCAAGCGCATGCAGAAGTCGATCCTCAAGGACAACAACTTCTACGTCGCGTGCCAGACAACCGACGATCTCGGACCGATCGTCGACCTGGTGGGCGAGGATCGGCTCGTCGTCGGCACCGACTACGGCCATGCCGACACCTCGGCCGAGATCGAGGCGCTGCGCCGCATTCGGGACGACGGCAAGATCTCGGCGGGCGTCGCCAACAAGATTCTCGACGACAACGCCCGCGCGCTTTACGGGCTCTGAAACTCTGACCAAGGCGCGTCAAGCGCCGGTCGCAGGGAGGTTCGAATGAACGCGCACCAGTCGCAGTGTGTCTGGACGCGGGCGGTGACCGGGTTGGTCCCGGCGCTTGCCGTGTTGCTGTGGACGTTTGCCGCCGTCGCGCTAACGCCCGAGGAGATCGCGACCTACAACGGTCCCGATCGCCAGAAGGTCCTCGAGGAGGGCGCGAAGAAGGAAGGGAGGGTTGCGATCTACTCCGGCATGATCGTCGACCAGGCGCTGCGGCCGATGGCCGAGGCGTTTGAGAAGAAGTATCCGTTCCTCAAGGTCGACTACTGGCGCGGCGCCTCGCCCCAGATTATTCAAAAGGCGCTCGCCGAGGCGCGCGCCGGCAAGGTCCAGGTCGACGTGCTGGAGAGTACGAGCCTCGCGCCCGGTCTGGTTCGCGGCGGCGTGGTGCAGAAGTTCCATTCGCCCGAGTCCGACAGCTATCCGAAGCACCTCGTCGATCCGAATAGCATGTGGGCGTCGACCCGCCTCAGCTATTTCGGCGCTGCCATCAACACCGAGATGGTGAAGAAGGAAGAGGCGCCAAAGACCTGGGACGATCTGCTCAATCCGAAGTGGAAGGGCAAGATCGCCTGGCGCGTCGGCGGCGGCGATACCGGCGCCGAGCTGTTCGTCACCAACCTGCGCCTGCTGTGGGGCGACGAGAAGGCCGAGGCCTATATCAAGAAGCTCGCGGGTCAGGATGTCGTCGGCTACACCTCGTCGGCGCGGCAGCTCGTCAACCAGGTGATGGCGGGCGAGTACGCGATCGCCCTCAACATCTTTCTCCATCATCCGCTGATCAGCGCCCAGAAGGGCGCCCCGGTGGCGCCCAATCCGATGGAGCCGATCCCGAGCCTCAACGGCACGGTGCTGATGGCCAAGAGCGCGCCGCATCCGTATGCGGCGATGCTGCTGATCGACTTCATGCTGTCGAAGGACGGCCAGGAGACGTTCCTCGCCGGCGACTACTTCCCGGCCAACCCGGCGCTCGAGCCATCGAAGGAGTTGAAGGCGATCGTGCCGTCGGTCATCGGCATGAAGGAGCAGTTCATCTCCCCGGACGAGGTCAACGACATGAACAAGCAGTCGTCCGAGTGGATCAAGAAGTACTTCCGCTAAGCGGACCTCGCGCGGGCAAGGTGTTCAGGGTGTTTTCGTGACGACGCAGGAGATTCCGGCCGTGGCGGTCCGCTCGGCGCGGCCGCTTCGGCTGTCGCCGGCGGTTGTCGTCCTTTCCGTCGTGCTGCTGGCGCTGATCATCCCGCCGACGATCTTCCTGGTCCAGACCAGCGTGCACGAAACCAACGCCGACGGCTCGTTCGGTGCCTTCACGCTGCGCTACTTCGGCGAGTTGTTCGGAAACCCGCGGCTGTTCGGGAACCTGGTCAACAATGTGATCTACGCCTTCGGCTCGGCGGCGGTCGCGATCGCCATCGGCACCGCGCTCGCGTGGATCGTCGAGCGGACGAACACGCCGATGCGGCGCTACGTCTTCCTGTTGTCGATCATCTCGCTCGGCATCCCGAGCGTGCTCTACACCGTCTCGTTCCTGCTGCTCCTCGGCAAGGCGGGGCCGGTCAACGATCTCCTGCGCTTGGCGTTCGGCTCCGGCGGGCCGCTGGTCAACGTCTACTCGCTGTGGGGCATGATTGTCGTCGAGGGTATCGACTTCTCGCCGCTCGCGTTCCTCCTGCTGTCGTCGGTGTTCCGCGCCAACGACGCCTCGTTCGAGGAGGCGTCGCTGATGAGCGGCGCCGGGCTGTGGAAGACATTCAAGAACATCACGCTGCGGCTGGCCATGCCGGGCATCCTGGCGCTCCTCATTCTGGTTTTGATCCGCGCCTTCGAATCCTTTGAGATCCCTGCGCTCGTCGGTCGCCCGGGGCGCGTCTACGTGCTCACGACCGACATCTACGACAGCATCCACACCCAGGTACCGCCCAACTACGGCGAGGCCGGCGCGTTCTCGATCATCCTGCTGGTGATCGTCGTCATCATGCTCGTGTTCTACAACCGGCTCAGCCGCCGCGCCGAGCGTTTCCAGACGATCACCGGCAAGGGATTCAGGCCGCGCGTCATGGATCTCGGCAAGTGGCGCTATGCCACCGCCGCGACGCTCGGCGTGCTGTTCGCCATCATCATCGGCCTTCCGATCGCCATCGTGCTCTACGCCTCGTTCCTGCCGTACTACGACGGCGTGCGGCTGGCGTCCTTCTCGACCATGACGCTCGCCAACTACGCGCATGTCTGGGGCAGCTCGAGCTTCCGCGATTCGATCGGCAACACGATCATCATGGGCCTGGTGACCGCGAGCCTCGTCGGTCCGTTCACCGCGCTGTGCGCCTGGCTCGCGGTGCGGCGGGTGAGGGGCGCCGCATTCCTCGACCAGCTCGCGACCATGCCGCTGATCTTCCCGGCGATCGTCATGGGCGTCGCGTTCCTGCATCTGTTCTTGCATCTGCCGTTCCCGTTCTACGGCACGCTCGCCTCGCTGATCCTCGCCTCGTCGGTGCGCTTCCTGCCCTACGGCATGCGCTACTCCTACGCGGGCGTGCTGCAGATCCACAAGGAGCTGGAGGAAGCCTCGGCGCTCTCCGGCGCGCGACAGACAACGACGTTTCTCCGCGTCGTGCTGCCGCTGGTCGCGCCCGCGATCGTCACCTGCTGGTTGTTCGTGTTCCTGGTCTCGGTGAAGGCGGTCGCGATGGCGATCCTGCTCGCGGGTCCGGGGTCGCAGGTGGTCGCGGTGACGCTGTTCGATCTCTGGGACAACGGCCAAGTGACGGAACTCGCCGCGATGGGCGTGATCTGGGCCGGAATGATGACCGTGGTCAGCGTTGCCTTCTACATGTTGGCGCGTCGCTACGGATTGCGGGTGCATTAGATGCTGGACGTACGGGACCTTCACAAGCAGTACGCGAGCCAGGGCGGACGCCCCGGCGGCGGCGTGTTCGGCGCGAGTCTGCACATCGCCGACGGCGAGCTGTTCACGCTTCTCGGCCCCTCGGGCTGCGGCAAGTCGACGACGCTGCGCTCGATCGCCGGCCTCGAGACTCCCGACACCGGCCACATTTCGCTCGGCGACACGGTGCTGTTCGATGCCGCGTCGGGCGCGCTCGTGCCCCTTTACGACCGCGACATCGGCATGGTGTTCCAGTCCTACGCGATCTGGCCGCACATGACGGTGTTCGAGAACGCGTCGTATCCGCTCCGCGTGGGCCGCAAAAAGTTCGGCGCCGCCGATGTCCGCAAGCGCACGGTCAACGTGCTCGAGCGTGTCGGCCTCGCCGAGTACATCGATCGTCCGGCAACTCATCTCTCCGGCGGCCAGCAGCAGCGCCTGGCACTCGCGCGCGCTCTCGCCCGCGAGCCGAAGCTCCTGCTGCTCGACGAGCCGCTCTCGAACCTCGACGCCAAACTGCGCGAGCAGATGCGGCATGAACTCAAGCGCCTGCAGCGCGACACCGGCGTAACGACGATCTACGTCACCCACGACCAGTCCGAAGCGCTGGCAATCTCCGACCGCATTGCGGTGATGGAAGATGGACGCATCGCCCAGGTCGGCAGCCCGCGCGACATCTACAACCGCCCGACCAGCGAGTTCGTGGCCGGCTTCATCGGCCGGACCAATCTCATCCGCGGCGATCTCGCGGCTGCGGTCGGCGGCGGCGCGCTCGCCGAGGTCGTGACCTCGACCGGGGCGCTGCGCTGCCTGTTCCCCGCCGCAGCCGCCGCGCGCAAGGGCATTGCCGTCGTGGTGCGGCCCGAGCACGTCGTCATCAGTAAGGACTCCGCGGTCGACGGCGACGGGAATCGTCTCGCCGGCCAGGTGGTGAGCGAGATCTATCTCGGCGAACTGATGGAGTACGTGGTCGCGACTGATGTGGGTACCGAGATGCTGGTGCGCACCGCGCCCGGCAAGCACATCGGCGTCGGCGATCGGGTGCGTCTCTCGTTCGCGCCCGAGCACACCGTGGCGGTTGCCGGAGTCGCCGGCGCGTAAGCTCGGGAACCCGCTCGAAGCGCCGACCGTTTGACCCTGGCGCGCCCCTGACATGCGAAGAGCGATTTTGCCACGGCGCGGGAGCTGCGCCTAAGCTTCGGCCCCTCGCTGCATTCACTTTCGAGTTTTTGGCTTGCCGTGACCACGTCCACCGCCCAGGCGGCGCAGACGCCCGCCATCGCTACGGTGCGCGCCATCATCTTCGGTCTGATGGTGGCGATGTTCCTCGCCGCCCTCGATCAGACCATCGTCGCCACCGCGCTGCCGACCATCGGCCGCGAGATCGGCAATCCCGAGGACCTGTCATGGGCGATCACAGCCTATCTGCTGGCGTCGACCACGGTCACGCCGCTCTACGGCAAGCTCGCCGACATCTACGGTCGCCGCGCCACGCTGATGACGGCGATCCTGATTTTCACCGTGGGCTCGATCGCCTGCGCGCTGTCGCCGAGCATGACGTTCCTGGCCTTCGCCCGCGCGCTGCAGGGTTTGGGCGGCGGCGGCCTGATCTCGACGTCGCAGACGATCATCGCTGACCTGATCCCGCCGCGTGAGCGATCGCGAGTCCAGGGCTACTTCGCTGCGGTGTTCGCCACCGCGAGCGTGGTCGGCCCGGTGATGGGCGGCGTCATGGCCGACTACCTGCACTGGAGCGTCATTTTCTGGATCAACGTTCCGTTGGGCGCTCTCGCCTGGTGGATGACCGGCAACTCGCTGCGCCAGTTGCCGCGCCATGAGCGGCCGCACCGCATCGACATTCTCGGTGCGCTGTTGCTGGTCGGCGCCAGCATCCCGCTGTTGCTCGCGCTCGCTTGGGGCGGCATCCGCGAGCCATGGGGGTCGTCGCTCATCGTCTGGCTGATGGTCGGATCGGTCGTCGGCTGGGGCGTGTTCGGGCTGCGCATTGTCACGGCGCAGGAGCCGTTTCTGCCGGTGCGAGTGGTGTTGAACCGCGTCGTGGGGCCCGCACTGATCACCGGTTTCTTCGCCTCGGGCACGATGATCGCGCTCACCATCTACATCCCGATTTTCCTGCAGGTCGGCCGCGGCATCACGGCCAGCCACTCCGGCCTCGCCCTGATGCCGCTCGCGGTCGGCGTCGTCATCGGCAGCGCTACCTCGGCCAAGATCATGGCCCACTGGGAGCACTACAAGCGGCCCGCTCAATGGGGACTCGGTCTCGCCTTGGTCGCGCTGCTGGTGCAGGCGGCGTTCCCGATGCGGGTGCCGCTCCCGCTGGTGTTCGTGCTGCTCGGCGTGGTCGGAATCGGCATCGGCTCGGTATTCTCGCTGACCACCGTCTCGATCCAGAATGCCGTCGTGCCGCAGCAGACCGGCATCGCCACGGCGGCGATGAACTTCTTCCGCTCGCTCGGCGCCTCGATCATGGTCGCCGGTTTCGGCGCCATCGTGCTGAGCGGCCTCGGCGTGCACGGCGGTGCCGACATATCGCTCGACGCAGCGAGCTTCGCCGACGAGCGAGCGGCCGGTCAGCTCACCACGGTGTTCATGTGGTTCTTCATCGCCACCGCGATCGGGCTCGGGCTGTCGTCGCTCGCGTTATGGCGGATGGAGGAACGGTCGCTCCGGACCCAGATCGCCCGCGCGGTCGCCAAGGCGCCGCCCTCGGAGGGCTAGCGCGCCGAGCGCAGGGAATAGATCGCTCTTTTCGCGAGTCCTGACCGACAGGACGGCGCATCCGCGCCGTCGCTGTAACCTTTCGCGCGCGCCGGGCGAAAGGGCATGCGTGAGTACATTTGGTCAGGACTGTCCCCATGAAGCGCCCCACGTTGCGTGTCGCGCGCCCCACCGATGACCTGGAGGCGCTCCTGCCGTTTTACCGGGACGGCCTCGGCTTCGATGTTCTGTATCGTTTCCAGGGACATGACGGGTTCGACGGCGTCATGCTTGGGCATCCGTTCGCGCCTTACCACTTCGAGTTCACCCGACAGTACGGGCATCGAGCCGGTCGTGCGCCGACGCAGGACAACCTGCTGGTTTTCTACTACTCGGAACGGGGCGGCTGGAACGCCGCCGTGCGGCGGATGGCCAAGGCCGGGTTCGCGCCGGTCGAATCGTTCAATCCATTCTGGGATCGCGACGGCCTCACGTTCGAGGACCCCGACGGCTATCGCGCCGTGCTCCAGAACGCGGCATGGGATCGCTGATGCGACCCGGACCGGCATCCCATCCCACGAACCGAGAGGGGCACGCGTCATGACCGGCGTCCATTACTTGAACACGGGCTCTCGCCCCCAGCGCACGCCGACGACACGCCGCCAATTCATGGCGACAGCCGGCATTCTTGCCGCTGTGCCGCTCGCGTCGGCGTTCGACGGATCGGCCTATGGGGCGAGCCGATCGATCAAGGCGATCGCGTTCGACGCGTTCCCGATCTTCGATGTGCGCGCGGTGTTCGCGACCGTCAACGATCTGTTTCCGGGACGGAGCGACGGTTTCCGCGACCTCTGGCTTCAGAAGCTGTTCGCCTACACCTGGTTACGAACAAGCGCGCGGCGCTATGCGCCGTTCGAGGATGTGATCGGCGAATCTCTGGATTATGCCGCCGGCGCCAGCGGAATCTCGCTGACCGCCACCCAGCGGGACCGGCTCATCGGCACGTTCTGGATGTTGCCGGTGTGGCCCGATGTGCCGGAACGCGTACGCGCCCTGCGCGCCCAGGGGCTGCGCCTCGCGTTCGTGTCCAACATGAGCGAGGCGATGATGACGGCCAACATGCGCCACAATGGCCTGGCGTCGCAGTTCGAGGCGACGCTGAGCACCGACCGCGTCAGCGCGTTCAAGCCCGCGCCCGAGTCCTACGCGCTCGCCGAGCGTGAGCTCGGTCTCGCCACCGCCGAAATCGGCTTCGCGGCGTTTGCCGCCTGGGATGCGGCGGGCGCGAGCTGGTACGGATTTCCCACCGCGTGGGTCAATCGTCTCGGCCAGCCGCCGGAAGCTGTCGGCGCGCCCAAAGTCCGCTCCGGCCGCGATCTCGCCGTTGTCGCCGATCTGGTGCACGAATACGTCTGAGCCCCGGACCCGGCGATGCAGACCTCGCGTATCGCATTCAAGCCGTTCCTCGACGAGGAGGCGCGACGGGCCATTGTCGATGGTGTCGACAATCACAACATCGCCGTCACCCGAATGCCGGACTGGTGGGACGTCAATTTCGTCCTGCGCCGCGACGACGGCGATGTGCTCGGTGGCATCCTTGGATATGTCTGGGGCGGGTGGCTGCAGGTGACCTATCTCTGGGTCGCCGAATCCGTCCGCGGTGCCGGACACGGTACGCGGCTGATGCTCGAAGCCGAGGGCTACGCGCGATCGCGAGGGGCGGTCGGGGCGACGCTCGAGACCTACAGCTTTCAGGCGGAGCCGTTCTACAGGCGCCTCGGATACGAGGTATTTGCCGCGCTTCCCGGGTGCCCGGTCGGACACACCAAGTATTACCTGCGGAAGTCGCTCCTGTAAGCGCTCGGCCCGCGGCGGCTAGTTCCCGAGCCGCCGCGCGATCAGGTGGTCGAGCGAGAGAGCGCCCGCGCCGCGGGTGAGGATGAACAGCAGGAGCGCAGTCCAGGTCAGGTGCTCGGCCCAGTTCGCCGGATAGACAAACACCTGGATGACGAACACCATGGCGAGCATGGCCGCGGCGGCGAACCGCGCGCCAAAGCCCAGAAACAGCAGCACCGGCGCCGTCAATTCGACCGTCGACGCCAGGCGAGCCGCGAGCTCCGGCGGCAGCAGCGGCACCTGATACTCGAAGGCAAACAACTGGACGGTCGCCGTCCAGCTCGCGATCTTCACCAGCCCGGACTTGAAAAACACCGCACCGACGCTGAAGCGCGCCAACACTAGCAGCAGGGACTCGGGCACGTGTCCGAGGACATCGATTCCCTGACGGAACAGGCGGAGCGGAGAGGCGGTTTGCGCGAGCGCGCCGGCATGGGACTGCATGTGCGTTCCTTTCGGCATCAGGTTGGAAGCGATATACCGGCGACGGCTCCACCGGCGAACAGGTTCCGGAGTGCGCCGCCGGCGTCGAACGTCGGATCGATGGTGAGGGCGGCGGTGCAGGCGTCGATCAGCGCCGATCGGTCGAGCACGGCTGCGACGAATGCGAGCTCCGGTTGAGTGAGCGACTGCCAAACCACGTCAATGCCGTTGCGCCAGACCAGCACCCGCACGCCGCCGGCGTCGAGATCGATGGTCGCCTCCGCGGCATCGGGCTGGTTGGCCCGCCAGATGTCGACTACGGGGTAGCGCGAAATCACGAGCTGCGCCGACGCATGGAGCTCCAGCACGATGTCGCCATGCCGCTCGGCGGGGATCCGGGCGAGGGTGCTTGCGCCGACCGGCAACGAGTCATCGGCATGGTAGGCGTGGTTCACGGCCCACTCGAATGCGCCGACATCGGCGATATATGCAAACCCGGAACCAGCCGCATCCGCCAGGCTCACCGGAAAGGCGCGGCCATATTCGAACAGCACCGGTGAACGCGGTGGATGCGTTTGCGCGTAGCGCCGCGCGCACTGAGCGAAGAATCGCTCGCCAACCAAGGCCTTCAACACCGGGTAGGTGATTCCGAGGCTTTCAGTGAGCGTAATGGCGAAATGATTGCGGTAAATGCCGATGCGGTCCGCGGCGGCGATCGGCGAGGGACGGATCGCGTCTGCCAGTCGATCAGCCGTGACGCCGGACAGGACCGAGTCGGCGAAGTCCATCTGGAGCTCAGGCAGCGCGTGCATCGGCGTCTCCGGATCCGCGAGCGGTGCGCGCCCGGCGATCGGCCTCGGCAGCCTCGCCGATCAGTGTTGCGAGTTCGGGCACATCCGTGTCCCACTCGATCAGCGTGACGGCGTTGGCGAAGCGCGCGACCGCGCGCTCATAGAGCGACCACACCGCGTCCGTGACAGGGCTGCCGTGATCGTCGATCAGCAGCGGCACACCGTCGATCCGCTTCGCCGTGTGTCCGGCCAGGTGCAGCTCGCGCACAGCTTCGGGCGGCAGCGCGTCGATATAGGCGACGGGATTGCCGCCGAGATTGACGCAGCTCACGTAGATATTGTTGACATCGCACAGCACGCCGCAGCCGGTACGGCGGACGAGTGCGCCGAGGAAGTCGGGCTCCGGAACGGGGGAGTCGGCGTAGGCGAGGTAGAGCGACGGATTCTCGATCAGGATCTGTCGCTTGAGCGCGTCCTGCACACGCCCGACATTCGCCGCGACGACATCGAGCGAGTGCTCGGTGTAGGGCAGCGGCAGCAGGTCGTTCAAATACAGTCCGGGAGATCCCGACCAGGCGAGGTGCTCGGACACGAGCGCGGGCTCGACGCGCTCGACCAGCGCGGCGAGCCGCTCGATGTGTGCCGGGTCGAACCCGTTGGCGCTGCCGAGCGACGCGCCGACGCCGTGAACCGACACCGGGTAGAGCGCGCGAGCCCGCTCGAGGTGAGCGAGCGGAATGCCCCCGCCCATGTAGTTCTCGGCGTGGATCTCGATCAAGCCAATGTCCGGACGGGACTCGACGATGTCGACGTGATGGCGCGCGCGAAGGCCGATGCCCGCCTTCGTCGGATGCGCCGCAGTGGGGGAGACTGCCGTCATCATCGTCGATCCCGTCCGGGTCGGCATTACGCCTTGTGGGCGCCGTCGATCTTCGCGCAGGTGCCCTCGGGCACGTAGATCCACGCGTCGGCCTGGCGGTCCACCTTTGACGTGCCGGCGCACGACGACATCGCGGTCTGGCAGTCGTTCTGGCCGGCCTTGGCGACACCGGCGCACTTCTCGAACTTGTACTGTGGCACCGGTGCCGGGCCTTCGGCGGCATACGCGGCGCCGATGATGGCGAACGACACGGCGGCGGCGGCGGTCGAGGCGGCGAGGGTTGCGATCTTCATGATTGAGTCCTTTTGTGGCGTTGCAGTTGACGTCTTCGACGTGGGCCGTCTCTATGGCCGCACGTGAACCTGTTCGCCGATCGGGTGAGGAAGGTTACGCGGAATTTGCTATAGTGAGCGGTGAGGCACCGCGGGGGCGGCCGATGTCGGCTTCAGACGATAATGAATCGGTGACGCAGAGCGCGCGCTGGTCGCGGCTGATGGCCGATGCCCAGAACGGCGACCGCACCGCCTATGAGTCGCTGCTGCGCGAGATCGTTCCGTTCGTTCGCTCGATCGTCGCCCGCCAGCACCGAACGCCCGACCGCATCGATGACGTGGTGCAGGATGTGCTGCTGACCGTCCATCGCGTGCGGCACACCTATGACCCGGCTCGGCCGTTCGATGCTTGGCTTGCCGCCATTTCCCGGCGCCGCTCGATCGACGCCATCCGGCGCCGAGTTCGGCGCAATGCCCAGGAAACGTCGGACGACCAGGCCTATGAAACCTTTGCCGACCCTGCGGCGAACCGGGATATGGAAGTCCGTGACGCCGCCGACCTGCTCGGCAGCGCGCTGGCCGGCCTGACCGAGCGTCAGCGTGAGGCGCTTGAACTGGTGAAGCTGAAGGAGATGTCGCTGGCGGAGGCGTCGAAGGCGAGCGGCCAGTCGATCGGCGCCCTCAAGGTCAATGTTCATCGCGCGATCAAGGCGTTGCGCGCCAAGCTGACGGGAGAATGAGGTGACGGAGGAGACGAAAATGGAGATGGACCGGCTGATCGCCGAGCTGACCGCCGACGCGCGGCCGGTGAAGCGGCTGCGCCGGCCGTCGATCCGCGCCTTCGAATGGCTGATCGTCGTCGGCGCGATCGCGCTCGCGGCGATCGTCGTATTCGCCGATCTTCACCTGTTTGTGGAGCGCGCCAGCGACCCGCGGCTCGCGGTCGAATTGATTGCGACTCTCGTCACCGGCATCTGCGGCGTGATCGCCGCGTTCCAGCTCAGCATGCCGGACCGGCCGCGGGCGTGGATGTGGCTGCCGCTGCCGCCGTTCGCCCTATGGCTCGCGACGAGCGGCTACCAGTGCTACCGCGACTGGATCGTCCACGGGCCGGCCGGATTGCAGGTGGGGGAGAGCGCGCACTGCTTCCAGTTCATCGTGCTGACCAGCATTCCGTTCGGGGTCGTGCTGTTGCTGGCGCTCCGCCGCGCGTTGCCGCTTGATCCCAATCGGGTTGCGATGATGGGCGGACTGGGCGTCGCCGCGCTGGCGGCGTTCGTGCTCCAGTTCTTCCACCCGTTCGACGTCACGGTGATGGACCTCACGCTCCACATCGTCGCGGTCGTGCTGGTGATCGGCGGCGCGGCGCTTGGTGAGCGGATCCTCGACCATCGCGCCGCGCGCGCCTGACCTTACTTCGTCGCGAGCGCCGCCTGCAGCTTCGCCACCACGTTGGCCGGCGTCTCGAACAACTGGTTCACCATCTTGGCGCTTGCGTCGGCGTTCATCGCCTCGATGTCGACCTGAAGCTTCTTCGCTTCCTCGATCAGGTCCGGATCCTTCATCGAGTCGTCGAACGCCTTGCGCAGTTGCGCGGTGCGGTCCTGCGGCATCTCCGGCGGACCGGCGAACGGACGGCCGAGGCCCAGCGGTACGAACAGGAACTCGAGCGCCTGCTTGGCCTCCGGCGTCTTCGCCTGGTCGAGGATGTTCGGCACGTCGGGATAGGCCGGGTCCTTGGCGCTGCCGGCCTGCGCGACCAGCAGAACCTTGCCTTCCTTCGCCGGCTGCGCGAGCACTGCGCGATAGGTCGACGTGGTGATGCCGCACGCGCCGTGCAGCTCGCCGCGCTCCATCGCGAGCATGCGCTCGGGCGTGCCCGGGTAGCCCGAGATCACCTTGAACTTGGTGCCGAGCAGTTCGTTGTAGACGATCGGGAACGAGTACGACTGCGCGCCGGCGCCGGACGCGCCGACGATCACCTCGCGCTTGTAGAAATCGTCGATCGTCTTCACGCCGCTCGACGCCGACATGATGCAGGCGTCGTAGTCGCTGTTCATGTTGCCGATCCACACGAACTTGCGGCCGTCGAACAGCGCCTGCGGGTTCTTGTAGACCTGCTCCTGGATCACCGTGCCGCGAATCATGCCGAGGTACGAGCCGTCCTTCGGCGCGGTGTTGTAGACCTGGTTGGCGAGTGCCATGCCGCCGCCCGCCGGAACGTTCTGGACGACGATCGTCGGGCTGCCGGCGATGTGCTTCGCCATGTGGCGCGACAGCAGCCGCGTATAGGTGTCGTAACCGCCGCCCGCGTTCGATGGCGCGCCGAGCGTGAGCTTGTGCGTTTTGTAGAAATCGCTGCTCTGCGCGCGGGCGGCGTGAGTTGCGCCAGCGACGAGCATGGCCGCGACAACGGTGAGCCCGACGGCGCACGGCGGACGCCGAAAATCGAATGACATTTTGAAATTTCTCCCAGGGACAGGCGGTGTGACCGGTGCCGGCCGTTGTCGCCTTGTCGATTCGGTCGAGGGTGCCTTTACGCCCTCTCCAGTGAACGGCTAAAACAGACGCTATCCGAGCGCGCGCTCCGCCGCAACCGCCTGCCCAAACACAGGAAAAATCGAAATGCTGTTCATCTCGAATCCCGACGTCGAGCGTCTGTTGTCCATGAAGGAAGCCATCAAGGTTCAGGAGGAGGCGTTCAAGGGGCTCGAGACGGGTGCGTCGATCCATCGCCCCCGCATCGACATGTATGCGCCGTCGAAGACCGTGGCAGACGGTTATTACCGCTGGGGCACGATGGAGGGCTGGTACGACGGCATCTTCGCGATTCGCATGAAGTCGGACCTGATCACCTGGCCGCGCCACGGCAACGGCTCGATCACCGAGGAGAAGTACTCGGTGCAGCCGGGCACGTTCTGCGGACTCATCATGCTGTTCTCGTCGGACAACGCCGAGCCGCTCGCGATGATCAACGACGGCGTTCTGCAGCACATGCGCGTCGGCGCAGGGGCGGGCATCGGCGCCAAGCTGCTCGCGCGCAAGAACGCGTCGACCGTCGGCATGCTCGGGTCGGGCGGCATGGCCGAGACGTTCCTTGCGGCCTACTGCGAGGTCCGGCCGATCAAGAAGGTGAAGGTGTTCAGCCCGACCAAGGCCAACCGCGAGTCGTTCGCGAAGCGCATGAGCGAGCGCCACAATATCGAGGTCGCGCCGGTCGACTCCGCGCGCGAGGCGGTCAAGGGCGTCGACATCCTGTCGACCAACACCGACAGCATGGTGCCGACGTTCGAGGCCGACTGGATCGAGCCCGGCATGCACGTCGGCATGCTCGGGCCGTGCGAGATCTCGCCCGCCGCCGAGAAGCGCTTCGACGTGTCGATCCGCCAGGGCGTCGGCGGCCTCAAGATGCCCGAGACCGATCGCATCAAGATGGAGATCGGCATGAGCCCGCTCGCCTACATCGGCGGCACCAAGGAGGAAATGAAACGCCTGCCGGAAAAGACCCCGGGCTCGGGCTTCGGCGGCAACTGGCCGGACTTCTGTGATCTGACGTTCGGCCGCGCCAAGGGTCGGACCAAGGACGAGCAGGTCACCTTCTATCACAACATGGGCAACCAGGGCCTGCAGTTCGCCGCCGTCGGCGGCCTGGTCTACCGCAAGGCCAAGGCGGAGCAGGGCATCCGCTCGGTGCCGACCGAATGGTTCGTGCAGGACATCCGCGACTAGCGGATGTCCCTTCAACGGGGAATCCGCGACTGACGGACTAGCTGTTATTCCAGCCGGAAACCGCGAGTGACGCTGGCAAGTGCTCGCGGATTCCGGAACAATCGACGCCTCGCAAGGGAGACCAACATGACCGACACCCAGCGCAACGTCGCCGCCCCGTATCACGCCAAAATGCTGATCGGCGGCGAGTGGATCGATTCGGCGAATCGCATCGAGGTGAAAAATCCGGCGCGGCCCGACGAGCTGGTCGGCACCGTCGTGCGCGGCACGCCGAAGGACGTCGATGGCGCGGTCGCGGCGGCGAAGGCCGCGCAGCCGGGCTGGGGCCGTCTCTCTTACGTGCAGCGCGCCGCGCAACTCGAGCCGGCGCTCGCCAGGCTCGAGCAAAACATCGACGAGCGCGCGGCACTCTACGTGCGCGAGAACGGCAAGACGTTCAAGGAGGCCAAGGGCGAGCACATGGGCGCGGCGGCGCGCCAGCGCCTCACGCTCGCGTATGCCGCCGACCTCGACAAGGACAAGACATTCACCAACCAGCAGGGCCGCACCTTTGTGACCCGACGCCCCTACGGGGTTGTTGTTTCGATCGTTCCTTGGAACGCGCCGATCGGTCTCGCCTTCATCCAGGTCGTGTCGATGCTGCTCGCCGGCAATGCCGTCGTCGTGAAGCCGCCGGAGAGCTGCCCGCTCGCGCTGATCCGTGCGCTCGAGCTGTTCGCCTCGGCGCTGCCCAAGGGCCTCGTCAACATCGTCACCGGCATGCCGGGCGAGATCGGCGATCGCCTGACGACGCATCCCGACGTCGGCAAGATCGGCTTCACCGGCTCGATCGCGTCTGCGCGCACGATCATGGCCAACGCGGCGCAGAGCATCAAAGGCGTGACCCTCGAGCTCGGCGGCAACGATCCGGCGATCGTGCTCGACGATGCCGACATTTCGGAACCGGCGATGGAACGCATGGCGGGTGCCGTGTTCCGCATGACCGGCCAGGTTTGCATGGCGATCAAGCGCGTCTACGTGCCGGAGTCGATCCACGACCGGTTCGTCGAGGCGTTCGCGAAGGCAGCCGACAAGGTTGTCGTCGGCGACGGCCTCGAGCCCAAGGTGACCATGGGGCCGCTGCACACCGAGCGGGGCAGGGCGCGCGCCCGCACGCTGATCGACGACGCCAAGAAGCGCGGTGCCACGGTGCGCGAGTATGGCCAGGTCGACGACGCCAAGGCGTTCGATCGCGGCTGGTTCATTCGGCCGATGGTGGTCACCAACATTCCCGACGACGCGCCGCTGATGGTCGAGGAGCAGTTCTGCCCGGCGCTGCCGATCGCCCGCTACAAGGACCTCGATCAGGCGCTCGCGCGCGCCAACGATTCGATCTACGGCCTCGGCGCGTCGGTGTGGGGCAAGGACGTCGACCGCTGCTTTGATATCGGCCGCCGCATCGAATCTGGCACGGTGTGGATCAACGCGCACGGCACCGAGTACATCAACCGCAGCACCGCCTACGGCGGCGTGAAGCAGTCGGGCATCGGCCGCAAGGCCGGTCTCGACGGCGTGCTCGAGTACTCGCAGATGCAGACGCTGACGGCGTTCGAGACGCCCTGACGGGTGTCTCGTCGCACCGGTGCGGCGCGGACCCTTCGCGCAGCCATATCGCTTCGCTATGGCTATAGCCAAATTGTCTGGCCGGGCTCGGGTCATTTCCTTTTGATTGGGGATGACACCAGTGCTACAAAACCGCGCCCGCGCGCGCGTTGCCGCTTGGGCCTGGAGCCGATAGGGTGACGGGCCTTTTGCGCAAGACAGCGGCGCCTCCCTCTGGAACGCCCACTGGGACGGCCGGCCGGTCGCGCAGGCAAGCATTTCGCTGAACCAACGTCCCAAACGAGGGAGATACGAGTGGCATACAAGCAATACGACACGCCCCATCAGGACCTGCGCGAGTGGCTCGACCGGGTCGAGAACCTGGGCGAGCTCCTGAAGGTCGACGGGGCGGACTGGAACCTCGAGATCGGCGCCGTCGCCGAGATGGTCTACCACTCGACCCCGGACAACCCGCCGGCGATCCTGTTCGACAACATCCCGGGCTACCCGAAGGGCTTCCGCGTCCTCGCGGGCATGACCAACTCGGCGCAGCGCCTGGCGACGACGCTCGGCTTCCCGGAGCCGAAGGGCGGCCCGATGGATGTGGTCCGCAACTACCGCGACCGCATGAAGGACTTCAAGCCGATCCCGTCGCGCTTCGTCAACACCGGCCCGATCCTCGAGAACGTCGACCGCGACGAGAAGGTCGACATCTTCAAGTTCCCCGTTCCCTTCCTGCATGAGCTCGACGGCGGCCGCTACATCGGCACCGGCGACTGCGTCATCATGAAGGATCCGGACTCCGACTGGGTCAACTGCGGCACCTACCGCGTCATGGTGCACGACAAGAATCACGTCGGCCTGTGGATGAGCCCCGGCAAGCACGGCCGTCTGATCCGCGAGAAGTGGTTCAAGCAGGGCAAGCCGTGCCCGGTCGCGATCTCGGTCGGTCACGACCCGCTGATGTTCCTGGCCGCCGGCAACGAGATCAACTACGGCGTGTCCGAGTTCGCCTACGCGGCGGGCCATCGCAACAAGCCGTTCGACATGATCAAGTCCGAGCTCCACGGCCTGCCGATCCCGGCCCACGGCGAGATCGTGCTCGAAGGCGAGATCATCGCCGACGACATGCGCCCCGAGGGTCCGTTCGGCGAGTGGACCGGCTACTACGCGTCGTCCGTGCGCCCGGATCCGGTCGTGCACGTGAAGCGCGTCTACTACCGCAACAACCCGATCATCACGATGGCCCGCCCGGGTCGTCCGCCGTCCGACTACACGATGTCGAAGTCCGTCATCAAGTCGGCGCTGATCTGGGACCAGGTCGAGGCCGCGGGTCTTCCCGGCGTGCAGGGCGTGTGGTGCCACCAGAACGGCGGCGGCCGCCTCTTTAACGTGATCTCGATCAAGCAGGAGTACCCGGGTCACTCCAAGCAGGCGGCGATGCTCGCGTGCAACGTGCACGCCGGCAACTATCTCGGCCGCTGGGTCGTGGTCGTCGACGAGGACATCGATCCCTCGAACCTGTGGGACGTGACGTGGGCGATGGCCTCGCGCTGCGATCCGGATGAGGACATCGATATCATCCGCAAGTCGTGGTCGGGTGCGCTCGATCCGCGTCGCAAGAAGGGTGACAACTTCAACTCGCGCGCGATCGTCGACGCCTGCCGTCCGTACGACTGGAAGGACCAGTTCCCGCCGGTCGCGGAGTCCTCGCCCGAGCTCGCGGCGAAGACCAAGGCGAAGTGGAGCCACCTGCTGAAGAAGTAAGCCTTCGGTCAGAGAGTCGGGAAAGGGGCGCTTCGGCGCCCCTTTCTTTTTGGACGTCGTCAGAGGGCCGCGCATCTCCCCCTCACCCCCAACCCTCTCCCCGTCGGGGAGAGGGCAACAAACGGTTCTCTCCCCGTGGGGGAGAGGGAGAGAAATTCGCCGACTTTGCGTCGTGTGCGTTCGCGATTCCGTTGTTGGCCCTCTCCCCATTGGGGAGAGGAAGGGTGAGGGGGCATTGTGCCGGGTATGCGCTGTCCCCACGCGCGCACCGCGCGCATTCTTGAAACAGCGGCGCGGCATGACCGGGTTGACGGAACGGCGCTGCACGCGAGCGCCGCGTTCGCCTAGTTTCCGCGTATTATGCCGTCCGATATGCCATCCCCGACCGAGCCACAGACCAACCTTTCCACCCAGCCTCCGACGGCCGCTTCCTTGCCGACCCGTCCCGCCAAGGCTTCGCCGACCAGGCTGCGCAAAACCCTGATCGCGCGCACCTTCGACCGCAGCTTCTGGATGTTCGCCGGCCTGTCGGTCGCGTTCGGCATCTTCTGCTGGCTGTGGGCCGGCACCGAGATGTTCAAGCGCGGGCTTCACGACGACCTCGGGCTGATGACGATGATCCTGCCGCGCATCGTGCTGGCGATGGCCGTCGCCGGCCTGATGGAAGCCATACTGCCCAAGGACAAGGTCGCGTACTGGGTCGGTGCCGAGTCGGGTATGCGCGGCATTCTGATCGCGACGGTCGCCGGCGCGCTGACGCCGGGTGGCCCGATCACCTCGTTCCCGTTCGTCGTCGCGCTCTACATGGCTGGCGCCGACCGCGGCTCGCTGGTCGCCTATCTGACGTCGTGGTCGCTGCTTGGTTTCCAGCGGGTCATGGTGTGGGAGATGCCGCTCCTGGGCCTCGACTTCGTCGTCGTGCGCTCGCTCGCGAATCTTCCATTTCCAATTCTCGCTGGCATCCTGGCCCGCAAGCTGCCGGGCATCGAGACGCGCACGAAGCCGACGGTGTCGCCCGACGGCAGCGCCGCCCATCCGTTCGGAGCGCGCAATGACCGATAGCGCGAACATCTTCATCGCCATTGTCGCGGCGATCCTGTTCGTTGTCGCCTGGCGCAAGGGCGACAGCGCGCATATCAAGGGCCTCAAGCTCGCGTTCGAGCACATCGTCGTCAACATGCCGCGCGTGTTTTTCGCGCTGCTGTCGGCGGGCTTCATCGGCGAGGTCCTGCCGAGGGACATCATCGCCTCGTGGCTCGGCCACGAGTCGGGCATCACCGGCATCATGATCGCGACCGCGATCGGTTTCCTGATGCCGGGCGGCCCGATCATTGCTTTTCCGATCGTCGTCGCGCTGGCCAAAACCGGCGCCGGCTTCCCGGCGCTGGTGACGTTCCTCACCTCGTGGTCGCTCCTCGGGCTGCAGCGCATCTTCGCGTTCGAACTGCCGATGATGGGCCATCGCTTCGTCGCCAATCGCATGGCGGCCGCGCTGATCCTGACGCCGCTCACCGGCTTCGCCGCTTGGCTCACGCAGATGCTGATGGGAATGCCGTGATGGGCGCTTGGCGCTATCGTTCCTCCTGAAATCCCGAAGACCCCTTTCGATTTGGACGGGGCGCAACCAGTCCTTGTAGCGACTGGGACCGGGTGCAACCGATGCTTCTTTCAGTTCGGACGGTGCGCAACCCGTCCGATGGGGCACGCCGTGCCCCGCCCTCTTGCCTCTTGCGAGGTTTGGGGGCGGGGCTGGTGAGAGGCGTGCTTTCTCGGCACCGCGGATGAGTTTCCGCGATGTGAGGGCTGGCGCCGGTGACCGCGAACGACCGTGGCCACCTTCTTTCGTCCCTGGGGGCGCGATGAG
>Ga0310811_10002137_pt1 | contig 24682 bp, 22 predicted proteins | sample YCmetagenome_FD_207642 | JGI IMG/M metagenome (GOLD analysis project Ga0310811, IMG submission 207642) | Soil microbial communities from experimental microcosm in Duke University, North Carolina, United States - YC | ecosystem: Engineered > Artificial ecosystem > Soil microcosm > Unclassified ... | reverse complement strand
TTCGGTCTGAATAAACCTCTTTATCTCTATTGAACAATTTTTTTTTCCTAAAACAAAAAATAACACAAAAAAAAAAGAAGAAAAACAAATGACAAGTTCAAGGTTGAACATTGGAGATTTTGTAAAGGTAACAAAGTATCCAACAATCGATTACTTTATTGTGATTGGATTTTCAGGAGAAGGAATTGTTAATCTTCGAGCTTCTTTGACTTCAAGTCAACCAGGAAGATTAATCGCTCTCAAGATATCAGAATTGGAAGTTATTTCATGTTCGCACGAACGACTCTCTTCTTCAAATCGAGAGAAGAAAGATGTTTGTTGAGATATTCTAAGAATCAACATCTCTTACAACAAATGAATTCTATCAACCCTGAAAAAATGTTTGAGTACCTTCAAACATTAGAGTATCTTCAAGAGCATTGCAAGACATATTACCCTCAAGTTCAAGCAGAACAAACCTACCTTGAACGCAACATGAGTAGCAGTATTTATTCACGTGTTTCCAGATCAATTGGAGATGATCAGGACAATAGTATTGCTTTTCATGTTTTGAAGAGGGCAAGCATCAGACAACAACAATAAAATCATCGTCATCTTTGATCCAGTTCGGAATCTCATTGAGTTTGTTCGTCCAATAAGGATCTTTCTGCTTGTCAAGGATTGCAGCCAACGCTACATCAGCGTTACTACCAAACCCAAAGAGAGCACGCACAACGGTAGTTAGAGGTTCTTTCAGATCTTCTTTCTTGAGGTCATCAGGAAGTCTTGTGATTGCTGTGTAATAGATTGCCAGAGCATCGACAAGATCAGCAATGATTTCATTCTTTTCATCCGCATCATCACTATCTAACAAGTTAGAATTTCCAGAGGATTTATCAATCAAACCCTTTGCCACTGCTCGGTTGTAGAGGAATCGATAGATGTTCATGGCAACTTTTTTGCCCTCCATTCGAACAACCTTTTCCTTGGGAGGAGGCTTCTCTTTAGGAGGAGCTTTCTCCTTAGGTGGAGCCTTCTCTTTCTCTTCGTATGCTGGCCATAATCCAGCCACAATCGAAGGAGATAAAATATTGTTTTCAAGGATCCATTTTCGAAGATCCTTGTTCTCCTTTGCTTCGTAACTGAAAAGACTCTTTGCGGGGTCAATGAACTCCTTCCCTGTGTTATATGTCTTGTGTTCGATTAGATACATGTAGAGGTTAATGATGATACGAGCAAAACCCTTCAAATACATTGCATATGATGTTTCATCTCCTCTTTTGGTAATCAAAGCCTTGTTTTCATCAAGTGCTTTCTCTAAAAGAGCGCGGAAATCCTCTGTTTCAGGGTCATTAGTTCTTCCTTGAAGTTGTCGCAAAGCTTTGATAACGAGGTTTTTGAAAGTGTTGGTCTTTGTTGCCACGCCGGCTTCAGGAGTGGTTTGAAGCACTCTTTGAATCTCTGCTTTGATATCAGCATCAAATTGTTCTTCAGTGAGATCAAAGTTTTTCAGGGTGCTGAAAAAGATTGTCCAGTATGCAGATTCTTTCTCTTCATCTGAAAGACTTGAAATCAAAACCGCTTGACTTCTTTGTCGTTTTGCAGTGGCAGTCGGCTTTGGTGGTTCAGGAGAGAGTGGCGATGATGATGATGATGATGATGAAGGATATGGAGAAGCTGACAAATAGGAAAAAGGTAAAGTCGAAACACCTGAAGATGTAGAAGGACCGATATCATCTTCCACTTCACTGGTGGTTTGAACTGACGAAACAGAAGATAAAGGTTCATCATCGATTGGGTATGATGGAAGAGGTTGTTCCAGTTGAAATGTTGTGAGTGGATTGAATTGACCTTTGAATTGCTGTCTATATGATTTCAAGCTTTCATTGGCTTGATAGACGTCATTGAGGAGAGGGTTGAATTCAAATTGTTCGATTCTTTTAACTAATTCGTTAAAAGATTCTAAGGATCTTTGGAAGACCCCTACCAGAGCGGCAATATGAGTTCTGATGTCTTGAGGACTGATGGAAAGGAGGATTGCAGTTGCATAATGAGCGAGCAATGGCTCGTTTTGATACTCAACAAAGAGTTCATTGAAGCGATTCGTCACTTCTGGAAACTCATGAAGTCCTTTCACTTGAGTGACGAAAAAGTTCTTCCATCGCTCACCTCTGTTTCCAGCATCAATGGCCTGTGCAAACACCACAATTTCACGTGACTTCTTGACCCAAAAGTTTCTAAAAGTATAGAGACAACTTAAAAACCACTTGAACCAAGTGCCAAAATCGTCCTTTTCATCAGGAGGTGCAAACAAACCAATGTTTTCAGAACCAAAGAAGAATTCCAAGATCACTTTGAAAGGTGATTGAAATTGTTTGAGTAAAACCAAAAAGCTTTGAATATCTTCAATAGAATTCCAAAGAGAGACTCTTTGTTTTTTCACCTTAGTACCAATCAAAGCGTCAGGTTGATCCAACCTTTTAAATACAACATCAAGCATTTTTTTTTGTTTTGATTTTGAAGAAAAAAAAAGTTTAATTAGGCATTCTTACAATTGTTGAAAAACGTTTCTCGTTGATTTGAGTATCACGTTGAAGCTTTTCTTTCAAACGCACCAACTCTGGTGTAGAAGCATTGGAGACGAAATGAACCAATCTTTTGTAGATAGCATGTAAATCTTCGAAAACCGTCCGTTGAATTGCAAAGAAAGGGTCTGTAATGGAATGATGACTTAACAATTCAATGTGATTTTTGATGGTAAACACCGTGTACTGAGTGTCTTTGATGGCATCTTTGGAATTCTCTCTGATTGCATGTAGCGAATCAGCTGCAGCAATGATAAAATCATTGAGAAGTCCCATGAACTTGTCATCAAAAGATCGATGTCTCGATTCGTCAATCTTCCTCCCTGGAATCCACGATTCAAAGGTTTCCCAAATGAATTTGATTTGTTGACTTCCTTCAATCGGTTTTGATGATGAAAGAGGATCTCCCATTCTTTCTTCGATTGGAGGAGGTGCCACAGCTCGTCTTCGGGGTTTTTTGCTTGAAGAAGGTGATGTCGAAAAAATTGGCCTTTTGTTATCTGATGAAGATGATGAAGGACCCGGAAGGAGCTTCATTCGATCAACAAATCGATCAAAGTCGATAAAGATTTCAGTAACATCCTTCTTCAGATCGGGAGGGTAAACATTAGGGAGAATCAAATGATGAGGATTGACGATGATGTATCTAGTAGAAGCTTCCTTTTGTTCTCGAGAGTAAGGAGGCAATTTTCTAATCAGTTCGAACACTCGTTGAGAAAACCCATCTACTTCACAGGGAGAGAGTTGAAGTGTGCTTCGATACAAGCCATGGTTGTTCAATTCTTCTCGCTTTTCCAAGTTGTCTTCTGGATAGAGCGTTAACATTCCCCCCGTATACAAGCGCAAAAAGATCTTGTTTTCGTCATCTTTTCTCCTGTTGATGATCAGATAGATGCTTGTACCAGAACGAGCTGTATCCTCATTGGGAAGATAACAAGAACCTATGGAAGATTGTATGGCAGCTTCGTGAAAGTGCTCTTCAAGGAGCTTCCCAAAAGCATAAGGGCTGCGCTTCCAAGCTTCTGCGAGAGTGTCACCCTTTTCAGTGCGAAGAAAGTTGACAATCTTGTTCTCAAAGTAGGAGACGGTGTCTACAGATTGAAGCAAACCTAGTTTTTCGAGCAATTTTGCTTCAGTGTAACACTTGAGAAGATGATAGAATGTGACTGGAAAGAAACAACCATCAGGCGAGATGGAAGATAGTCTTGAGAAGATCTTTGAGAGGACTTTGAAGATCTTCTTTACATTTGGAAGGAAGTAAATGTTCTTGTATACTTTACCCTCTTTGATAGGTGTTTCTAACACCTTCTTCAACCGATCGAGATACTTTGGATAGAGAATCGTGAGCTCATCGTTGAAATGATGAATCCGAAAGGGTGCAAGAACCTTTACAAGCTCACAGTAAGCTTCATCCTTCAACAAGGAAGCATCTCTCAGATGGCATTTGACAAGTTGAGGATTGGGTCCAGTGCCTGTCTTTTTGTGGATGAAATCGACGAGCTCACTGGGTCTATTCTGAACAAAGAGCTTATCGAGTCTCGCTAAAGTGTCTGGTGAAGCTGTTCTCACAAAGGCTGCGATTTGAGGATCTGACCAACCTAACAATGGTTCAAGGTCAGGATGAGCGAGGAGACCATAATAATGAAGCCGCTTCATCTTATTTGTGCCAATCTCATTCATGAATCGATGGTAAGATTGAAGTTTGGCTTGAACGTTCGGATCTTGAAGCTTCAATGAACTTTGATTGTAAGAATTGACCAGGTCAGTCTTCAATGCAACGAGGCGGATGATGTCGTCTTTTGAAAGCATCTTGGCAGCATCTTCGATGGATGCCTTTGGTTCCCAATTCAACTCTTCGAGCATGCTTTCCCTTACAGTCAAGTTGTTGTTCCATAAATCGACTGCAGGAGGCCTCAAGAAGAAGCTGTTTGTGGGGGCACCAAAGTCAGTGACAGCCAAGGCAGTGGGAAGATTTTGAGGAGTGATCACTGGAGCAACTCCTAGTGCGGTGACTCCAACAGGATACGTTGGAACTGGTGTTGCAACAGTACCAAAGAAGATGGAAGGAGGATTGGAGATATTGCGTGTCATGTTTTGAATTTCTCTCTGGTGTCTCTCTCTCATCTCATCTAATTCTTGTTGGAAGTTCGTTTTTGTTTGTTGATGCATCAATCTCTCCTCTTCGAGTTGTTGTTGCTTTTTGAGAGACTTCAACTGTGCACGATAGAGGGCCATGTTAGCTTGATCGACATCGGCTTGAGTGGGTGTTGTTGGTCTGTTCCTCAAATTTTGATAATGATCGTTGAAGTCTCTCTTTGAGGAAGTTCTTCTGACTTTCGGTTGTTTTTTTGCTGCAGGAGTATCAATGATATCATTCCTTGGAGGGACTGGAGGAGGTTCAGTCACAAGATCATGAGTGGGAGGTTTTTGAGAAACAACCTTTTTCTTATTCCTTTTGTTCTTTTTGAAAGGATTTTCGTCGTCTGATGAAGAAATGTCAGGAGAAGATGATCGTTCTGGTTTCTTCTTTGTTGGTTTGGTTGGTTGATACTTTTTTTTGTTCTTTGAAGAAGAGCCATCATTCTTCTTTTTTGTTTGTGAACGAGAACGAGAACGAGATGATGATGGTGATGAACTTGATCGGCTTCCTCTTCGTGAAGAAGGTTTCTTTCTGCTTGAAGAACGAGAACGAGATCGACTTGTTGAAGAAGAAGAAGAAGAAGAAACAGAGGAACTTGATCGATGACTTCTGCTTCTTCCTCTTGAGGAAGTCTCTTTCTTCTTCTTGGTTTCACTCAAAGTAGAGGGAGTTGGTTCGACTTGAGTCTTCTCTTTCGATCTTGATTGTGATCGAGAAGAAGAAGAAGAAGATCCTGATCGACGACTTCTACTTCTCCCTCTTGAAGAAGTCTCTTTCCTCTTTTTAGGTTCACTTGAAGTTGACGAAGAAGTATGATGTTCACTTGAAGAAGTAGAGGGAGTATGGGGGTTCTTTGATCGCGAACTTGAACGTGATCGAGATCTCGATCGTGAACTTGAACGAGAACGACTTCGACTTGATGATCTTCGTTTTTTCTGAGTATCAGCCTTGTTAGGTGTTTTTTTCTTTGATGTGCGTTGAGATGATGTTTTCCTTCTTCGTCTTGCAGTTTTCACACCTATCATAAGGAGCTTATCTTGAATTGGATTTTGATCAATCCCAAACGTCGATAGAGTTGGTCTTGACATGGTTTGAGTTTCAAAGATAGTTCAAAAAAAAATTAAATTATTGGCTATTTGATATAATTTGATTCTTCAAAATATCTTTATCTTTTTTTTTTAAAAAAAAATAAAATTTTTCAAATTAACAAATATGCCAACTTGGTTAAGTGATATTAAATTATTTCGAGCACCAAAAAATCCAATTAATTCTCAATGGGATGTTTGTTGGCCAGCAACTCAAAATGAAGTTTGTACAGTTAATTTCAGATGTAAAATAGGTCTTGTTGATTTGGCAAGAGAAGTGGCAGGAAGTCTTCGTCAAGATCGTTTGACTGCAATGACACTTAGAATTTATGATTCTTATTCTAAATGGCCTACTTTACAATGTTTTAAAAGTGGAAGAGGTGTCTTGGTGGGTTCACCTTCTCGTGATCGAGCTGTATTAGCTGTTCATCGATACATGGTGATGTTTCGTAACATGGGCTTGAATGCTCGCAACACACCTATCCTTCTTAGAAACAAGGTTTCCAGTGGGTATTATCCACATGGGTTGAATACCAAAGGGTTTGAGGTTCATGACAGTATTGGGACTGTCAAAGATGATGGTTCTTTCCCTGGCATCATGTTCTTTGCTAAACCAGCAAATGCAACGCGCGAATTAAGGTTTTCTTTTTTCCCAACAGGCAAATTTATTGTGATGAACATGATTGGAGATGAAGCGAGAAGAGCTTTCCTTCATGTCTTACCAGTAATGTATCGCAATCGAGCACCAGCCCCTATTTCAAGATCAAAGGCACAACGAACCTTGAATGCTGTACAAAGGGAGATCAAGAAGCGAACAAGGGATACTGTTTCGGCTTCTAAAGAGAGTGTAACGAGCATGGTGCGTAGAACGCTCGAAACAATTGACTTCAACCCCTCCATGAACGATGATGAAAACTTTGAATCAGCTCCAAAGCTAATGCGGACTCGTTAGGATCGTTGTCATTGACTACAAAAGTCGCGCAGAGGCCAGGATAAGAGGAGTGCTTGTAAAAATCTCTCAAATCGATACTGGCAATCAATTCTCTCCATGGACTATCTTCCAGTGTTGCAATTTCATCTTTGAATAACATAGGTTGAAGGTAATACATAGAAGCACCCCAAATCAATCTGATCACACCTCTTTTGTTAGCTTGATCAAATAAGATCAAACGACTTGAAAGCGGTTGATAGCAGACTTGTTGTTCAGGAGATTCAATGAAACTCCAGATGGGTTGGTTGGTTTGTAGGTAAGCATAAATCACGGGCTTTCTTGTAATTGCTTGCGTGGTTGAAGGGAGTGTTGTTGGTGTGAAATATTGTTCATTATTACCAACTGGATCGTAATTGGGGATGAACGGTGAGGATTTGAGAGATCTCAAATACATGCAAGTTTGGAAGATCAAAAGAAATTCAGGGTTTAGACGAACAGAAGGAAATTGATCTGGTGATTGATAGAATGAAGGCGCTTCATAGACTACCCAATCTCGCAACGTGCCATTCGTTGATAATTCATCTGAGCGATATTCAGCTGCTTTTGGGAATAATTTGATCGTAAAAATATCATCAAAATCTTGCATTACGATGCTATTCTTTGCAAATTCATCGTTGATCTCTCTTTCTTCATAATCTGCTGTATCAAAGGGTTCCTTTTCGAGCTTGGCGAAAAAGGCTCTCAAACTTGGAAGAAACACTTCTAGGGTAGATATTGAAGGAAGAGTGTGAATAGGAGAAGGACTGTAAACAAGCATGTCCATGATATAAAGGAGTGACAACAAGCGATACAAAGGATCCTTTAAGATAGGATTGAGAACGACTTTCCAAGAAGGAAGAAGATCATGAATCTTGACTGCGCCATAAAAGATGGTTTCATCAGCATATTGAATAACAAACCCATGAGGTTTAAGAAGGATGTGAGATCGTTCATTTCCCTTCAAAGGACGGATGAATCGATTGACTAAGAAGGATCTCTTGAAGAACGACCCTCCATAGGTTGCCATCACCAGGTGAATAGCATCATTGATGATTTCGTTTGAACTTGTGAGACGTTGTCTCACTTTTTGAATAATGAAAGACTCATAGTCCAATTGAATCAGAGGAAAGCCGATTGCGTCTTCAAATCCTAACCAAATTGAGATCAAATCAAAACTTTCTCTTCGTGTCCAAAGGATTGACTTTGGTTGACTTTCTGGTTCTTTAAAAAATTGAGGAGTGACAATCTGTTGTTGTCGTTGTTCTTGTTGGGTTACACTTGATGATGAAGCAGATCTGAAACTTGTTGGGGATGAAGATGATGATGCTTGTGGAGGACCAAGAGTAGTTGGTGAAGATTTTTGAGGTGGTTTTAGAGAAGAAGAAGAAGATTCAGGGATGATTGAAATCATTGGCATGTACAAAGGAGTGAAAACAGTTGTTGAAGAAGATTGTTGCGCTCCTATTCTTTCGCTTTTTGGAGCCTCAATTATTCTTTGAGGATTTTTTCTTTTTTCTTCTTCATTAAGTTTTTTTTGATCCAATTCGTCGAGGGCCTTCCTTCTTGACCACTCTTGAAGAAGAAGAGGTCTCAGATATCGATATTTCTGCACAAAAGTAGCATAGGGGTCGACACGAGGGAATGGCCTCCACATCGATTGAGAAAAGAACAGTGCAATATGCAGCTGTCAAAGAAGCCGGATTATCGGAATTTGTTCTACTTCCTTTAGAAGGCGTCTATGAAAATCCAATTGTCCGTTTATATATCAATATGATGCATCGACCTAGTATCATTTTGTATAAAGATGAATCAGAATGGAAAGTCAGGACTGAAGATAAGCTATTCTTTGCAAAAGTATGGGAAGATGAAACACTTCGTCAAGATGTCATTGCCAAGATCCCTGAAGGGTTGTCTTGCTACCAATTGTCACTCCCCCACGAATCATTCAAAGAATTGGTCGAAGGAAGTCACTTTTATACTGTTCAAGATATAGCAGAAACGAAAAGATGGATTGACACTACCAGGACCGCTCTTGAAGGTGGGGTTGAAGTCATGATGATCCCCATTGGAGCATTTGAAATGATGTGTCAAGTTGCTCAAAAGGAAACACCTCCTCCTGAAGAGATTGACATCTTGTTCATTGATGGAATTTCTTATGGCCAACATGTTGCGAGTCAACAAAAGGCCATTCAAGAAGACGAGGAACAAGAAACGATTGATATAGATCTCTCTTCTGATATCGTGCTATTCATGTATTCTCTCGAACAATATGATCTCATTCAATTTCGATTCCATGCTGAAACAGCAAAATGGGTGTTAGTTCAATGCTACGATGAAACGTTTGCTGAACATTGGATTGAAGACGAAACGTTCCGTTCAGAAATCACTGAACTCATCAAAGCCGAACGGAAAAAGGGTGGACAGCACATCTTATTCAAGACTGAGCCTGGTTTGATTACGACCACTTCGCTTTGGCTTCATATGACCTACTTCAAAAATGAACTTCATCACGATGACCCTCGTTTTGCAACCAAAGAAACGCTCTTGGTTGGAAAATCAGACGATTCGTTCGTTCGAAACAATTTGAAAGGACAACGCTTTGTTCGAATGTTGAAAAATCAGTTCATGCAATTTTCTCATATGTATAAGTTAATCTTTGGAAGAGACCCCCACACTATTATTATTGAAAAAGAATCTGAAGAACAAAAAGAAGAAAAAGAAGAATAAAATCAGATGTCGCATTCTTATTGTGAGGTAAATGGTGTTCGTTTCAACATTGATGGACCAATTTCGATCATCAATGGTGTGATTTATGATCGATATGGACGACCAGCACATCCAACACCTGAAGAGATTGAAGCAAGCTTCAAAGCAAATCCGCGCTCTACTCCGGAATTATCATTCCATGGTTGTTCTATCACCAGTATTCAAGCAACTCGTTCAAAAATGAGTGTCAGTGAGTCTTCAATAACTTCAATCAGTGGTTCTCATAGCAAATTCGAGATTGGAGGTCATTTTTATGGAAGTTTTTCTGGATCCCATTGTCATCTTAAATGTGCCGATATGAACGGATCAATTTCAGGAAGCTATAATCGAGTTAAAGAAAAACGTAAGAGTCCAACTTCTTCTTCCTCCAGTAGTAGTAGCACTGCACCGCCTTCTGGTCAACCAAGTGCTAAGCGTCAACGAACAATCAAAACAGAAGAAAAGTCTGTCAAAGCAAGTGATAAGGTCCAAATGCCAACTGTCAAGGATTTAGATTAATTTTGCAATGCTCTAAGATGAAAGATTTCATCCCAATTATCCCAGATCTCTTTGACAACAAAGGTATCATCAAATTTGACGAGTTTGACAAGGGTAAGGTCCCAAAGACCTTCACCGAAACACTTGATGTGTGCAGCTTGAGCATAATATAATAAAGTCATAATCTCATATTTATCAGTTTTGCCATGTAGCTCGAAAAAAGTTTCGATTAATCGAAGAACTTTTTGTAATTCTTGACGATATTCAGGACTGTTGATATCAACTTCATTCTCATCAATGACTTCATTACTCTCTGACGCCATCTTGTTTGCTACTGGCAAACACTATCAACAAATAAGAAAAGCGACTGGCTTACCTTATATTGTTCACCCTCTTGAAGTAATGACTATTCTTCAAACTTCTGGAATTATTGATGAAGAGGTTTTGGCTGCCGCTGTTCTTCACGATACCGTTGAAGACACAGATACTACGATTCAAGATCTCGAAAAGCTTTTCGGAGCCCGTGTCGCCAGTTTGGTTGAAGAGGTGACCGACGACAAATCATTACCTCCTGATGAGATCAAACGTGCTCAACTCCTTCATGCTCCTCACCTTACAGAAGGAGCCAAATTGATCAAAACAGCTGACAAGCTTGCTAATGTTCAAGACTTTATGCGCTTGCCTCCTCCAGGATACACTTTCGAACGTATCACAGGCTATTTTGCTCATGCCTATGGCGTTGTTGAACGAATGATGGGTCTCAACTCACGTTTGGATTCAAAATCATCTGAAGTGTTTTCCAGTTTGTTTTTATTTCAAGGAAAACTTCATGCGGTTCTTCAACCGAACATCCACTCTGTTTTGAAATCCTATTTGGATTCTCTCAAGCCAAAGAGTGTTGAAGACGCTGGACATCCCCAGGGGTCATCTTCTCCCACTGATTATGAAGCAACAACTGTCTAACAGCAGGGCTCAAGGCGCGATAATCATCCTTTTTGGATTCTTGAGCAATAAAGCGCTTCTTTACCTCATTAAAAGTCAATTCACGTTTTTTATTTTGTTTTTGAGCTGACTTTGGACCTTTTAGTTGATCAGACATCGATTTGTCTTAGGATTTCTTTTCTTTCTTCTTTTCTTTTTTTTTTTATTTGAAAACATCAAAACAAACAAAAAATGAATGAACGACAGTGGAAGCAACTTTTCATATTCTCCGCCACTTGGGTTGCAATAGCGTTTCTCTTTCTGTTCAGCCCAATTGAACCTCTAACCTCAGTTGGAATAGCGATGTTTCGACCAATTGATTCGTTTGTGAAGGTTGGTTTTATTGTGTTAAGGACTATCGAACTAATGGTACTTGTTAGCGTTATCGGAGTGATCGACGCTTGGAATGTGGTTGTTCCACCACTGGGTGGTTCAGTTTATTGTATTTTTGGAGATTGCTCTTCTTATGTCAAAGCGCTAGAGATCCCTCCAATCCCTTTCAATTATTCAGGATTTTTCTCTCGAACATAAGGTTCGATTTCATTGTTCAGAGGGTTTTTCTCAGAAAGAGTCCAATGTGCGAACCTATTTCCAGCATATATGGCAATGCAAGCTCCAATAGCATAAAATTCAAGTCTATGTCGAAGAAATAAAGTTTCAATCCGATCCATTCTTTTTTTTTTAAAAAAAATAAATTTTAAACTTCCTCTTCCTTTTTGGTGTATTTCAGATTTTTTGTTTTGAAGTCGACGCATCCAAAAGAATTTCAAGAATACAAAATTCAACCCACCTCAAAAATGCTCCTTCATCTCAAATATTATGGGATAAATTCAGGTGACTCTTTGTTTCTTTGCTTCAAGTCTAGCACTTCTTCGCAAACGAGAAGCAGTTGTGATTCGAAGGATGTCATTCTCTCTAAGACATTTCACATCGTCATCGATTTCAATCTCCACATAATCAGTTGATTGAGGAACCAAACAAACGATTCTTTTGATCGTGAAATACTTTCCATTAAAGTCTTTGTATGTGGAGATTTGTTCTTTCAATTTTTCAATCGTCAAATTTTGTTCCAAGATTTGGAAAGAAAAGGTTTTCTCTTCAAGTTTTAGGAAGAGACGGATCTGTTTGGGAACAACTGGCGCAGGAACAACTTTGAACTTGCATGAATGGATTGGAATATGCATGGTAGGGCATTGTTTGTTCTTGACATCAGAAATAATGAGTTCTCCCTTGGCGTCATGACGGAAAAAACGACAAGGTGTCCAATTGATCTTCTGATTGAAAGAATTCACGACTTTTACACCAGCCCATGGTGATTTCTCACCTTCAATCATACAGGTGATAGAAGCAAATGATATGTCAAGGGTTGATTTGAAATAGATTTCAAATGTAAATCCTCGACTTATCGGAACATCGTGAGAGAAATTCATCGAAGAAACATGATTGATAACCATATCTCCTTGACCTCTCAATCTTAAAACAAGATGAAGGGTTGATTCTTTTTGAATGTTGTAATCACTCAGCGTCCGTCCATCATCGAGTGAAACACCTTTAAAAATCAATCTTTGTTGGTCAATTAAAATGCCTTCTTTTGCCTGAATGATCTTCTTTAGATCAAGAATTTGATCAGAAGTTTCAACTAGTAGAGTGATTGTTTTACCAGTGAGTGTTCTAACAAACAATTGCATTTTTTTTGATTTAGTTTGGTTTCTTCTTTTTTTTTTATTTTTTTTAACGAGAAACCCATAATTTTTACTTGGTTTTGAGGTTTAAACGACTCTTACTTTCTTTTTTTTTCTCAAATGAAGTCAATGAAGTTATTTCCTTCGATTTATTGAAGTTATTCAATTCTTGCTAAATCCAATTGTTCTGTCGTTACAAATACAACTAAAATCTTGTCTAACTTGAGAAGATATACAGCCTTGGCAAGGCGGTGAAGACCATCTAAAAGATCAATCTCTCCTGGAATTTCAATCTCGATGTTGGGTGGATACACGTTTGAAAGAATGATAGGATAGCTCATATCAGCATTCTCCATTCTCTTTAAGTGATTCTCATCATCTTCTCTTACTCCTTGAATGACTTGATTTGGAGTCCCTGTTTGCCATAACCAAACATCTAAAAAATGTTTTAATTGTGAGACAGGCATGTATGTTCTTTCATTTTCTTCTGAAAGAGCCCATAGAATGCTTGTATCATATAATCCATGATCTCTTTCAAAAGTCATTTTTTATTATTTTGGCCAATTCCATGTCAGTCATGGGTTTTTTTCTTCTTTTTTTTATCTTGTTGAATCCCAATCCCAAGACATCACAATAGTCGAAAAAGAAGATTGAGTATCGATCTTAAAATTGATGTTACCCCATTCCCTTTCAGAATTTGAAATTGAAACACATCCATCTGCCCTTACCCATTGACGTACACTATCAAGTGTTGTGTTAGGATAAATAATTTTATAACACTCTTGTTTCGTTCCAACAATGAAAGGATTTAACGTGGACATCAAATTCCACATTCCAACGCCTTCTTGAAACGCTTCATGCGCAGTCTTGATAATATCATCAAACGATAAAACATTACTCATTTTTGTTTAACAAACAAAACTGTATAATGAATCTTAATGATATCTTTGTGTGTGATGTGAGAAAGAGATCTTCAACTTTTTTTTTTGATAATTTACACTACCAAAAATAAATCACTTCTGACGGGATTCGAACCCGCACCCTTCAAAGATCGAAATAGTCCCGATGCGTTGGCCTATTGCGCCACAGAAGTTTTAAAACGATTATCGAAGGAAAGAAAGGTGAGAATGGCAGTTGAATGTGAACATGATATGATCATCAAACGAGTCCGATATATGGGACATAATCTTGGATTCGATGAATATGTTGATTACGATGTTGGATGTGATCAATGTCATCGCGTATTAGGTTGTTCTGTTTATTGCTGGCATTGTGTTGGTTGTGAAAAATGGGATGTTTGCTTCAAATGTCGTCCTCCTTCGGTTGAGGAGTTGAAAGAAGCAAAGCTTCCTAACTTCTTTTTTATTTCTCAACTTCCTCTCTTGGATAGAATCGTATTGATGGAAACAAGCAATGATCGTCAAGAACTTGAAGTACTCCTTTCTGCAAAAACAGAAATACTTTCTGCCAAACAACTTCGAACAGATTACTTGAAGATCGTTGAACAAGATGAATACATAAAGCTACTCTCATAATTTCTTTTATTTATTAGTTTTACTTTGTTTTAAAATTTAAAAAAAAATGAGTTCAACAAGAAGTGAAATTGAACAAGAAGATCTGTACATGGGTGATTTAATCGAATTGATTCGGTCGAATGCGACAAACTCGATCCGTTTGGATATTGACATGTCCAAACCATTTGAGATGCAAAGAATTGAGAGTGCTTTATGTCGAAACACCTGTATTGAACACATTGATCTCTCCAACAAACAAGTTGGAGTGTATGTGATGGACACCCTTGTTCAGAAAATTTTCCAACTCCCCAGGTTAAAATCACTCGATTTGAGCAACAACGAAATCGATGCTAGAGCACTTCATACTTTATCTTTGTATGTTGCTCATTCTCAAACCATTGAAGAAATCGACTTGACCGGCAACACGTTCGCGAGTGAAGAAATTGATCCATTCTTCATCTTCTTTCAAATGAATTCGACCTTGAAAAAGATTCATTGGGATGAAGGTTTATTGAATGAAAAGCAAAGCCAGTCATGGAATGGGCTAATGTCTCGAAATGCAAGGATGTTTACAATGGATGCTCCTTTGGAGGAGGAGCAGTCAAGCGGAACTTCAACAACGAGTCAGGTGTTGACGCCCCCCTCGCGTTATGTTCGAACTTTGGGGTTCCATCCTGCGACAATCTAGATTCTACTCGAGCTTCTTTCTTGGAAGAAGAAGATGATGATGATGACATCGTTGATAGCTTATGGAAGATGATAATAACAAGGACAGCAGCAATAAAGATAAAGAATCCTAACAAGATGTAGAACCTTGTCTTCCAAATCTTAGGTTCAGTGAGTTCATCTCCATCATCGTCATCTAGGGTTCTAGATTGAACACTGAAATCAACATAAGAAGCAACAGAGAGGTTGTTGGTCGCATTCCAAGTGATCTCACATACACCTAGCTGAGCTTCAGCAATAGTGATATAGAGGAGCAGGTCATCGTTGGGAGATGTGACTTCTAAGTTGAGATCGCGAGCAGATAAGGTCTGCTGTTCTGAACAAAAGCAATCCAAACCATTCTCTCCTGGATAAACTGCAGGGTATTCAGGGATGGATACAAAAGGCAGAGTATCATTAGAAGGAAGGTATTTCTCGAGTTCGTCTCGAGGGATGTGTCGTAGCAAATAACGAGGGGTGTCTAAACGTGTAGGAACACAAAGGAAGACCTTGTCTGAAGAATCATCAACAGCACAAGCATCACAATATGAACCAGACCAACCATAGAAACATTGGCATTTGTTGTTAAAGGAATCCCAAGCACCATGCACACAATCCTCTGGAGAGGTAAACTCTGAAATAAATTGATTGCTGTGATAGTCAGGATCAGATTCATCAAAATCGATAGAACGTTGAATCTTCCTTGTGTAAAAGCTGTTGGTTTGAGTGAGGCAAGGGTCAGTATCTCCAAAGTTGGAAGCACAAGATTCATCAATACAGTTACCAGGACCAGTGAGACCGCCATTGTAGCTAGAGATGGTAACAGTATAGTCTTTGTAAGGATCAGCTTCTCTTCGGTAAACCGAGAGATCAATCTTGCATTGGTTGAGCAAATCCAAAGCAAGTTGAAGAAGGTTGTCAAAATCACCTGGGATACAAGCTCCCGCTTGAATATTCAGTTGAGCGGATAGGTATTGTTCAAACAACTTTCTCCAAGCAATACCCTTCGATCGCATACGAGACCATTGAAGCCAAGTCTTTCCACAGATCACGTTGAGTTCTGTTCCACCAGGCCAAGCGACGCGGTTGTTAGGATCCAAAGCTTCAGAGTTGAATTGCTTCCACCAGGTGATGGTATGAGTGCATCCACCAGAGCAGTGATCAGGGTTGCAAGATGGATCAGTGAAGTTGAAAACACAGTTTCCTTCTGGGAACGCTTCAACACACATGCCTTCACCACAAATGTTGTTCATTGAAGAACAATCCTTAACGGGACCAGCAATGCAAACTCCAGAGATGCAAGTATCGTTAACCGTGCAGAAAAGACTATCTGCGTTACAAGCAATGCCATCATGCAAGGGAGAGCCGTAACAGTCTCCAGTTTCAATGTCACAGGCACCTTCGGTACACAAGTCATTGAAGTCGGTACAATCTTTGGTTGTTCCAGAGATACAAACGTTGGCCGTACCTTCACAATGATCGTTGACGGTACAGAGGTTGCCATCTTCACAACCAACGAACGATGTGGCATAGTGAGGAGAACAAGTACCACCGATACACTCTTCAAAGGCAATGCACGGGGAAAGATCTCCACCAGTGGAACATGAAGTATGATCATCAACGGGAGTGATCACACATTGACCAAGCCCTTCATCACAAGTGGCTGTGTTACATTGATCGGCATAAACACTACAATCAAAGCTTGAAACAACAGTACACACACCATCAGTGCACTCACTGGTCGTACAAGTTACTTCTTGATCACAAGGCGTTCCATCTGAGACTGCAAGGTCTGGAGGACAATCATCTGCTGCTTCACAGAATTCAGCTGCATCGCATTCTTCCATAGGAGATCGGCATTCAACACCAATGGTGTATTGATCCACGCAAGCACCATCGATACAGATATCTTGTGTAGAGCAAATACCCAAACTGTTGCCTGTATCACAGAAAACACCATTGGAGTGGTTATGAAGGATGCACTGATTAAGGTCTTCATCACAAGTGACGTATTGGCATTGATGATCGAAAGTAAACTCTTTGCATTCGTTGGACAAGCCTCCACAGATACCCTGGAAACAGGTGTCAGTTGTTGTACAGAACAGATTATCATCACAAGGAGTACCATCTGCCTTCGTTGGATATAAGCATTCCCCAGTGAAGATATCGCAAGTTCCGGTAGTGTGACATTCATCGGTTGCTGGACAATCAGTTGGGGCAGTACCAATGCACGTTCCGCTAGAGCAAATATCGGTGTTGGTACAAGGGTTGCCATCATTGCAAGGGGAATTGTCAAAAAGCTTATGATAAACACACACACCAACGTCGGGATCACAGCCGATGGAAGCCCAGCATTGAGGGGCAGCGTCACAACTGACAAAAGTTTGATCTTGGCAAACACCATTGCTATCACAAACAGAATGAATGGCACACATGTTGTCTGAAGTGCAGGTGGTTCCTGTATTGGCAGTGTGAGTACAAGCACTGAGTGTATAGTTACAGACATCCAAGGTACATTCATTGCCATCATCACAATCTGGAGGGGTGCCGTCATAGCAAACACCATTGCTACAGGTTTCAATTCCTGTGCAATACTGTGAAGTCAAACAACCAACAATGTTCTCGTCATCAACAGAGTAGGTGCAAGTACCACCAGAACAAGTGGCACTCTGACAAGGGATGTTTGGACAATCTCCATCAACGGAACAAGTATGGCACTCTGTGTTGGGTGAATAAACACAACCAGAAGCAGCACTACAGGTCACAGCATTGCAGGCATCAACCAGTTCACAAGTGATAAGGGATCCTGAACCAGAAGGACATGCACCCGATACACAGTAGGTTCCTTCGGTACATGCATTCCCATCATCGCAAGGAGCATCATCATTGTAAGATGTCTGACATCCCAGAATTGGATCGCAGCTGGTGAGGAGGCAAGGATTGGGGCTCGAACAATCTTGAGGAGATGTGCCAACACAAGTTCCGTCGATACACACATCAGAAGTTGTACAAACATCACCATCATCACAAAGTGAATAATCAGGCCTGTTGGGGGTGGTACAAGCAGGACTGCCTTCGTTATCATAACAAGTTCCTGCATCGTGGCATTGATCAATGGGCGTGCATGAATAGTGATTGCTTCCAAGGCAAGAACCAGACTGACAAGTATCTGATTGAGTGCAAACGTCACCGTCATCACAAGGGGTATCATCGGATTTCACAGTGAACTCACACAAGCCGTTATCTGGGTTGCATAAGGCATCATTAATGCATTGATCAGGGGAAACACAGGTAATGTCATTGCCGTCGATGGAAAGGTCAGACCAAGTGCTCAGCAAACAATCACTTGCTCGTTCTCTGCTACAAACTCCATCAGAATCACCACAAGTCCACTTCCAGCAAAGATCACTTCCACTACAGTTTGTTCCCAGTGTTGCATATGAGGGAATCCAATCACCATCAACACAAGTGTAGTCGGTTGTGCATTCATCTGGAGGAACAGGTTTGCTGAGAGGGAAGCCTTGGCATTGTCCATGATCGTCACAGATGTCATCAGTCGTACAAGCATTTTCATCGTCACAAGGGTCACCAATGGCTGGAACAAATGTACAACTGTAGTCATTGGGATCGATGGATACACAATAGTAGGTACCACACTGATAATCCAGATCGCTACAAGCAGTTACTGGATCTGAAACGCAGACACCACTCGAACAATGATCGTTGGTTGTGCAGCCTTGTCTGTCATTGCAAGAATTTGTATCATTGTTTGTGTATTGGCACCCAGTGATAGAATCGCATGTGTCATCAGTACAAGCGTTACCATCATTGCAAGCAAGTGTTAAACCTGGTTGACAGAAGCCAGCATTGTCACAAGTTTCTAATCCGTTGCAAACATTGTTATCAGAACAAGAGGTTCCTGCTTCCTTGAGATTGAAGTAGCATTGATTGCCCACACAATGTCCAGTGTAGCAAACTGAAGCAGCACAATCAGCGTCAGTCGAACAAACAAGACAATCAGGGATCGATACACTGTAACAACCGGTCACAGCGTCACAGTAGTCGTTTGTGCAAGGGTCATCATCTGAACAAGAGACAATGGGTCCAGCAATACAGTCATCACTGCTATCTGAACATGTGCCGTTCTGTCTGCAAACAGTTCCTGGGGAGCAATCGACACCTGAACCTCTAAGATGGAAGGTACAGCCATTGAGCGGATCATCGCAAAGATAGTAAGCACATTGAGTATCAGCTTTGCATGTTGGGAGATCACCAGCTGTGCAAACACCAGATTGACAAGTAGGGTGTCCGGTTGAACAAACGTCGCTATCCAACACACAAGCTGTACCATCAACTTCATTACTCAGAAAGCATCCAGCTCCTTCGGGGTCACACCCGACATATTGACATTGAGAATCAACAATCAAATAACTACAATCAACAGGTTCACCTGTTCCGCAGATGCTGTTTGTACAAAATTCACCTGTTGTACAAGGATTAGAGTCGTCACATGATGATTCATCGTTGGCGCTATTAGAGACACAACAACCGCCATCGCAAGCGCCGACAGTACATTGTGAATCAAGGTAAGAACAATCAATGTACTCACCTTCACACTGTCCTGTGATCGGATTGCAAGTATCGTTGACTGTACAAGCTTCGTCGTCGTTACATGGGACGCCTCCGTAAGCAACCCATGACCAATCTTGTGTTGAACGAGTGCTGTTGCAGACTTGACAAGGATTGTTTGGATTGAAATCTCCGTCAGAGTAGCAATGACCTTCAATGAAGCATGAACCTGGGTTGACTGTGAACTCACAAATTCCATCTTCAGAATCGCAAGCCTGGGTGACACATGGAATCAAATCATCGCAAACAGTAGCGACACCGGTACAAGTTCCATTAATGCATTGATCAAAGTGCGTACAAGCGTTACCATCGTCGCAAGATCCAGTGATGGGTGTTTCAATACACGAACCATCTTCTGGATTACAGCTGCTCTTCATACAAGGATTCTCTGGCGTAGGGCAGATCAACAAAGCTCCAGGGATGCAATGACCTTGATTGTCACAGACATCATCCAAGCTACAATAATCTCCATCAGCATCACAAGGTGAGTGGTACATCATTTCAGCGTCATAGCTACACAATCCATCAGGCTCAGAGCAGGTATCATAAGTACATTCATTGTTATCATCGCAAACAATGGGAGTACCCAAACAAATGCCTTCAGCACACATGTCATTCACCGTGCAAGAAAGACTGTCGTCACATGGAGTGTAATCAACCTTGGGTTGAGACAGGCAAGTGTAAGTTCTAACATCACAAAAGATGTCTTCACATTGTCCCTTAGGGTAGCTGCTACAATCAGCGTCAGTTTCACAGGCAGAAGTTACTCCACAACCATTATCAATCAGTCCATCACAATCGTTATCGAGACCATCATCGCAGATCTCAGCGACAGGTAAAACAGCACCAACACAAGTGATGTCAGCTAGCAAGTCTGTTCCGTTGCATTGAAGCGTTCCAAAGGTGCAAGCACCGGTATCGAGCACACCACAAGGACCAAAGGTGCCGTCCATTGGCAAGTTGAAGCATTGATTCCAATTGTCATCACAAAAGTCAAGTGTGCAAGAGTTTCCATCATCACAATCAATCGGTGTTCCAGGTACAACAGCGCCAGTAACAGGATCACATGTTTCTTCACCGTTGCAGAACTGTCCATCGTCATAGTTGATAGCAAGTCCAGAAACACAGTTTCCTGAACCATCACAAGTATCTAGTGTGCAAGCGTTGTCATCGCTGTTACACGATGTTCCAAGAGCAAAGTTGTTGTCAGGGCAATTCTTTGTGACTCCGTCACAAGTTTCATCAGATTTACATTGGTTTCCACCTGAAGTAATGCATTCATAAGTTGAAGGTTGAACTGCATCAGGTGGGCAAACACCAGATAAATGGTCGCAGGTTTCAGGGACATCACAAACAAGTGTAGCGTTTCTACAAGTCCAATTTGTTGGTCTCAATAGACAATCAATGGTACAACAAGAACTTGAAAGACCATTGAAGATTCCAACGTCACATTCTTCACCAGGATCTCTTCTTCCATCTCCACAATATCCCGGAATTCCGAAAGCGGGAGAAGCAATTTGAAGCAAAAATAAAAATATCAATAAATTTAAAAATTGAGAGCGCATTTTTCCCCCCTTCAATTTTTTATTTGAAAAAAAAAAGAAAAACATCAATATTAAAATATTACATTCAAGATGGCAGCTACTGTTCCTACTGTAAAAGGTGTTTGGCTAGAGTTCAAACCAACTCAAGAGTGGTGTGAAAAGTTTCATCAACTTAGAACTCAAGCTTTATCAAACACAACTCAACAAGCAAAAGATGTTCATTTGACCGTTCTTTATCTTGGAAAAGAAGTCACTGATGAGATTGTTGACGATCTCTGGAATGATTGTGTTAATCCCTTTCTTCAAACAACTGGAATCAAACGAGATTATCCTTTCAAATGTGAACAAATCCACATTGGAGACTGGGGTCCTCCTGTTGTGATGATGCGGTTGAAGAATTCCAAGTCGTCAACCTTTGAATCCCTTTATCGTGCATTTTATCAAAAGGCGCTTGATTTGGGCATCAAAGTTGCTGGAACGAATGCTTCCCCTGAAAAGCACAATGGTTATCATATTACCATTGACAAACGTGAAGAACCTCTTTATACTCAAGCAGAGGTTGATGGCGTGAAGCTCCGAATGAGACGTTTGTTGAAGCGTTCAGTTCCCTTTGAATCTGTTCGTCTCGTTCGAGGTGATGATGTTCTTTTTGAACATCATTTGAAGGACAAGCTTCAAGAAGGACAAAGAATGATGACAGCCTTCCATCTTCGAATCTGAACAATAAAGACTCATTGCTTCCACATCTTGATGATTGGTTAAATTTTCATCCAATGAAAAAACAAAAATCGAGACAGGGGAAGAGTGAAACTTTATTTGATTGGTTGCACGAATTTAAAATTAATATCTATATGAATATGAGACGGTAGCAAGCTGCCACCAACGGCTGAAAAATCATTGATTGGTTACTCTTCGTCAAAACTTATCAATAGTAAGAACATGCAGAACACGTTTTTTATTTAAAATTTATATTTAGTAGATGAAAGAGCATGGTCATATATCCAAATTAATATATAGTAGGATAAAGAGAAGGCCAAGCCAGATGGTCTTATATCTGGGACTTGCAGCTCACATATCATTCAATATATAAAAGTTTTGAGTGTCGATGCTGTGTACGTGTTTTTTTCTGATTGGTCCGTTGATTTTTATATAATTAATATATAATACAGAATGAGAAGGCAGACCAACCTACGAAACGCGAGCAAAGGCTACTCTCATTGTGTTATATCTAAAAATTATATTACACGTGTTTTTTATGATTGGATGAGAGGGGAGGTTGGCTTGCGCGCGAAAAAGTCAAGAATGGTCTGAAGTACTTCATTGGAATTGGGAATGGCAGCAAAATGAGAGAAATATTTTCTAATATTTTCTTCTTGATAGAAAACCCATTCAATCTCCTCGTCTCCATGAAGATTGGTGATTCGAGGACTTGACTTCGTAAATGTCAAGTCTCTCCTCGGAAAAGCATCGACGTCGGGTATATATATGATACAAAAGACAACCAACCCAGGTAGATGGGTTTTGTAGGGGTTGATCCGAGTCATAACATCACCTTTGTGTATATAACCAATCTTAATGACTTGATTTGAAAAAAATGTTCCGATGATATAGTTCATATATGTTGAATCAGAAATCAAATGAGCGTCATCCTCAGCAGATTCAATTGTTCCAAAATGAGGTTGTTGTAATCCGATCTTTGGCCGATAAAGTTTGCAAATGGATGTTAACCTCTCTTGATCGAGATGTGGATTCTCATAATTTACCAATTCATTCAGGGGCTCTGCGTCATTGGATTCCATAAAAGATATCCAGCGCTTTGAAAATTCCGTTTTTGTGGCATTATTCCTTAAGTAAGCAAAATCAAACGTCAAAGCTGTGAACACAGCACGAAAGGAATAAACTATAAACTTATTTTTTGACTTCGGGTTTTCAAATTTGAAGTATAACGAATGGAGAGTGTATGCTCCGGTTCGAAAAGATGAGTAATTTCCCAAATGATAGTCTTTGGTATCTACGTGGTAGAGACACAAATAAACGACTCCCTTTGGTTTGCGCTTTGAAGGGGTTGTTGAAGATGCAGCGATGGAAATATCTGTTGAACTCGATGCCATAGCTCAAGATTGGTCTCTGTTCGACTTTGACTTAGTCAGAAAAAAAATTAATGTAAAGGTTTGGATACGTGTGTTTTTCTGATTGGTGGTTAAACATTTTCTATAATTGAGAGATCGGAAGGGTGACTGTTCAGTGACCATTTGAAAATTTCTTTGAAGAGAGAAATTTTGATGAATAAACAAGGTCGAGTGAGAGGAGTGATTGAACATGGCATCTTTGAAACATTTCCAGATGGAACGGGGAGATTATTGATACCAGAGAAGGATCGACCTCCAGTCCTTCCTCTTCCACCACCTCCTCCTGAGACTCCTTTTGAAAGAAAGATGCGTCTTAAAGGATACAAAGGTTATAGAAAGCCTCCACAATCTACTCTAACTCGAGCCTTCAAGAGATTGTTTCTTTGGTTGAAGATTTATTTTGTTTTCTTTTCTCTTTTACAATTGGCACTCCTTTGGAAAGCATACTATCCATGGTTAGATCATGAAGAAAGATTGTATTTTCTTGAATTGAAATGGGCATTGCGAGAACCGCAATATTTTGATGTTTCACAACTTTACACAGTTTCTTCGTTCTTCAAGTTTGTTTATGCAAGACCTCAAGAATATTGGTTTTGGGCAAATTTCTTTAATCCAATATCTTGTTGTCTCTTTGGTATTCATATCGTTGTCTTCCTTGTAAATGTATGTGAGAAGCCTTTTTCAATGATCAAAGACGCTGGTCATTATTCTAATGTATATTATCCTTGGCAAAAGCGTCCTGAATGGCCTCCTCAAGAAGAACCCCCTCCTATTACAGAATGGAAGTTTATACCAACTCAGGAGGAGTAATATCATTTCAGCTTTTTGTGCTTTGGTTGTCTACAAATATCGATCGTTTCTAGATAATAATCAAACTTAATTTTTTTGTCATTCTTGAATTTTTCAAAAAAAAAATGAAATCAATCTTTGCTTTGACTTTGATTGTTTGTTTAACTCTCTTTTCGTTGATTGAAGGGTTTTCTTTAAGTGCTGAAAGAAGTGCGAGATTAGCAAGACAAAATTTTAAAGCAACAAGAGAGACTCAAATCGATGAGAGGGCTGCACCATGCTTGGTTGATGCTGATTGTTTGTTTGTACATACAGAGAATTGTCAAAACTGGACTTGTAATTCGTTTGGGTTTTGTCAACAAACGGATTACTTTTGTCCTCCAACAACAACGATTTGTACAGTCAATCCAGGTGTTTGTAGTTTGTTAGACAACATCTGTCATTACCCTGCTTTTAATTGTGATGATGGTGATCCTTGCACAAACGATTCATGCTTCAACGATCATAATGTTTCAACGTGTATCAACCTGCCGATTCCCAATTGTGTGAACAATTTCACTCATAGAGCGACTTTAAGGGTCGTTGATGTGAGTGTATTAGACTTACTTCCCTTTCCCGATGATAACGTTGTTCAATTTTGTCACATTTCAACCTACCGAGGACCTGATTCAGCGCTTCTCTTAAGTTTTGATCCTTATCAACCATGT
>Ga0310811_10002136_pt1 | contig 24686 bp, 30 predicted proteins | sample YCmetagenome_FD_207642 | JGI IMG/M metagenome (GOLD analysis project Ga0310811, IMG submission 207642) | Soil microbial communities from experimental microcosm in Duke University, North Carolina, United States - YC | ecosystem: Engineered > Artificial ecosystem > Soil microcosm > Unclassified ... | reverse complement strand
TGGAATCGGCTACCTCGACAGTTGGCACACTCAAATACACGGTGAACGGTCAGACATACACAGGCACATGGCCAATCTCGGCTGGATCATACGCCAACGGCCAGTCTATCTTTGTGCAATATAGTCCGAGCACCCCTCAGACAGCTACAAGTATCAGTGTGAATAGTCCATGGTTGACATTGGGAAGTATGTGGCTGATCAGTGTATTCTGCTTGATCATTGGGTGGGGACTGTTCTGGCTCGACACCAAGAGTCGCACCTTGTCTGCCGTGGAGGGTGCAGGCACACTGATTGACCTGGTCGATCGACACTAATAACCCTAACCTATGTGTGTATGTCCATCCATTCATTCTTCAAACCAACCCATTCCCCAGACTAATATTCTCATACTCTACTCGTTCACCCCACCATGTCTCAGAATGCCCACCGGAACTTCCTTATGAGACACCATGCAGAGAACATCACACACATCGTACTGTTATTGTTCACAGCTATACCCATCCTCACTGCCGAGATAGCAATCATCTCCGTTACCTCCAGTTCACGTGACCAATGTACTACCTCGTCCAATGCGAATCTGAACGCATGGACATGGCTGGTCGTACACGCTGTGGTGTTTGCATGGATGTACTGTATCTCACCTATATGGACAGTATGGAGAAACGTGTCGTTCATGATTCGGTATTCCCGTATTCGTCAGCGTTCAGCACTCTCCAAGAGGTTTTCGAGGACGATCAATATATTCCTGTTCGTGTGGAATATAGTGGGCTTATCCATAGCAGATAAGATTGCTGATGGGTGCTCTGAACACCTCCGACCAATGATCCTGGCCACCAGTATACTGGGGTTGCTGTTGGACGTGGTGGTCGTGTGTGTGGGTGTGATGTGTCTGCCGTGCGTTGTACTCCTCGCCGCCAAGCTCCTGCGTCCCGTGGGTGCTCGTACACTGAGTCCCGAAGAGCTGAACGCTGGTCTGGTGGAAGTCACATACAATAGACCGATGGGGCAAGAGGAACCAGATGAGTGTGTGGTGTGTCAAGTGGAGTACGAGACCTTGGAGAAGATCATGGAAATCAAGGTGTGTCACCATCGATACCACAAGGCCTGCATTGTGCCATGGGTCAGTGAGAACAATACGTGTCCTCTGTGTCGAGAGATTGTCGTTCCGAGCGATGCTTTGAATCCTGTGGAAGCAGTGTAGGAAGGATGGAATGGAAGGATGGAATCGAGTCAAGTCGAGGATGTATATAGAGTGGGTTGTCATTCCAGTTTCATTCCACCGTGTCATTCCAGTTCTATCTACATACCCCTCCAGTTCTGTCTACACATGTCTTGGTTCTCATACTTGCTCGGATACCCAGAGACACCTGCTGAACTGACCTTGGCGTTGTCGAATGCCAGCAGTTCCCTGAATACGTTCTCGTCTCAGCTCTCTCCTCTGGTGTGGAGTCAGCTATCCTCGGATCCGTCATTGGCACTCCAGAACTTCAAGCGCTTGTGCACAGAAACCCAGACATGCCTTACCAACCTTGTGAACAAGAAGCTCGAGCACGAGGTGAATTGCAGGATGACCGAGGCGCGAATCAAGCCTGAACATGTACCCAAGACGCTCTTACCAAGAACGGAGTGGAAGAAGATCGCCGAACGATGCATGAACAACTGTCCCAACATATATCCAATCCCGGATGATCATCCATTGCTAGAGAACGTTCAACAGTTGTTCTGGACACTGTGGTTCACTGATCCACTGAAGGATGTTCAGGTGGTGGAGAGCATCGAGTCTAACCCGTACACTAACTTGCACACCGTTCCAGCTCATCTGAGACGAATGGATGCAAACCCTCTGGATGTGGTGAATCACTTGAGAGAGTATATAGTGGCACAAGCCCCTGTTGTCTTCCATCACATTCGCTTTGACTATGCCCCGAATGGATGGAGACTCGATACCAGTATCAAAGGGTAAGACTGAATGGATCATTCTTCCAATCCACCCAGTCATACACACGTTTCCACTTCACATCATGTCTGTTGATCCTGTCTGTAACATCCCTGGTCATATCACTACTACCTCGTCTCACCAATCGTTTGGTTCCTGGCCGAGACACTACCGTCTTCTTGTTCCACACATTGTTCTTGGTTGGGACAATGACGCGGATGGTCATGTGTTCCGTCTCTATATGGGCAGTCGAGCCACTGGGCTTCGAGGTTGGTACCACCTTGGATTGAATTGCGCGTGTGTCGGTGTAGCTGTGGCCTGTGTGATTCGAGGGGCGATGTGCTTGATACGTAGAGCCTGATAGATCTGACTCATTCACACTTCATCTCTATATCACCATCACATGAGTCGTCTGTCGTATTACCGTGTCGCAACACTGGCAGATGTCAGTACTATCGTTCAGTACCAGCCGGAGGGACATTACATCAGCTCAGCTGATGATGTCATTACGAAGGTCAACAAAGGCGTAATGCGTGTGGTGGAGGATGTCGAGAATCATAGCATATTGGCATTCGGACAGATGTTACACTTCACGATTGGCTGGGTAACCGTGACCGATAAGGATCATATGTTCAACTCATCATTCGGTACCCTTGTTGAACATATGATCCTGGAGCTCCAATCCCGCGAGAGGTACTATGTGTGTGTTTCGGTGTTGGAACAGCATGTTCCAGGGTGGGAGGCCATCGGATTCAAGTGTGTCGAGATCAACCAGACACCCGATAGCTCGACATATTGCAAGGTGGAACGATACACACGCAAGCCATTGTTCGTACCCAACAACGCCACTCCCTGTGTGGTGCGAGTCGAGTTATTGAGTGACCGCAATGCACTGTCTCCAACCAGAGTATGGGTGGTGGGAGCAGGACGCAATTCTTCGGCGGTGTATCTACGCGAACGACTCCTGTTAGGACACTTTCGAACAATGGAGACACGTAATGTACTTCGTGTGTACCTGGATAATGAGTTGATCTATGACGGGTACGTGGGCGAAGGATGGGCTCTGCAAGTCGGAATCCGGGAGTTGCACTGTGTATGGAGCTTGGATCGTATCCGGTTGCCGTTACCCGATGAATCTGTACGACTCTCTTCTGAAGTACAAGCATGCAGAGCACGGAGACAGTTCTTAGACGATCCGTTCATAATGATGACACCTGATGATATCCAGAACCACATCCATGACATCCTTTCCGGGTCACCAAAGTTCTGGAAGGAACGGTTCAATAAGCTCGTGATCCAACCGTTGAACCGTTCCATTCAACAGGTATGTATCACCAGGAGGCTCAATCAACTGGATGGTAACTTACGGTATGGTCATTATCCTCGATGTGACTGCTGGAGAGCTTCCACTGCGAGTGAGGATACAGATCTGTGTGTGAAGAATTGTCTGGTTATATACCGAGGCCTATTACTAGCACCCCTATATTATGGATCACGTCCGCACCTGAACCCACGAGTCATTCGGCAGTATCGCGCTAATGTGATGCGCGACATCGAGAGTGCAAGTGTGTGTACAACCTATCCGACGTGCAAGAATCTCTCCGTTCAGAATCTCATCGACGTCTTACAGATGACAGGCGTGTGGGAAGCCGTACATAACAGGTTACGATACTACCAGAGCAGGCTGATACCTGATGATCATCTCGATCCGCCCGTGGTGGGGTGGGACTTGCAGAGGATGGGAGATCCCAAGGTATGGCGCAACCGACCGTGCTTCTTTCGACGGTTGGGGTGAATGAAAGAGATAGAGACAGACCACACAATTCAAACCACCTTGATAAACAACGTGTCCTGTCCAGTTTGCTTCCCACCTACTACTAGTACATGGTCAGAACGAATGACTACTCAGTACTGCCACCCCGTCGATAGTATACCACACCCCGTGTATACTATCGTCAATTACACACACGACCACGATGGACATGTAATCCGCCTTGTCCTAGGAAGCCGTGCTGTTCAGGAACGATCGCTGTTATGGGAAGGACTGAACAAGGTGATCGTGATTGGAATAGGTGGGTGTATGTTGGTGGGTGCATTGCAGTACGGGATGGATGGATTGTTTTTGGTGAGATACATGTTCAGACAGCTCACACCAGCAATGAGGTGAACAGCCTCTTGAGAATAGAACGCTGATTCGTGGGATCCTCTATCATCATAGCAGGCTTGAGATCGTTCCCTGCTGTTCGTTCCAGCATCACTTGAATCACTCCCAATGAGACGTTCTGACCCAGCTCTTTCAGGTGTTGAGTGCACAGTTGACAACAGTGTAGCTTGGGGATGGGCAATTTCATCTTGATGACCGATGGGATGTTCACCACCCAATCGCGATTCAGGTTGAGGTTCGCATGCACAACGGATCTCCTCGTGCACTGATGACCAGACTTGGTGATGGCTTGACATCGACTGGTGTCACGAGCGCCTTCCCTTCTGGAAGATCTCCTACCAGAAGACGTGGATGATCTGGATGATCTCCGAGCAGACGAATGTCGACTAGATGGCATCCTCCATACAACTTTTTTGATGAAGATGTCCGAGCATGAGCATCCTACTGTTGAACTGTCAGACAGTTTAGAACGACAGCCAAATCGGGAAGTAGATGAGGATGTCGTTCAGTGTCGTATTTGCCTGGTAGAGCTCCCCGCCACAACTGAGCTTCTGTCCATCATCCATGAAGCCGGGTTGATTGCACCCTGCTCTTGTGCAGGAACGAGTCGCTGGATCCACCGCAGTTGCTTGGATGAGTTGAGAACGGTACACATCAATGGGCGTGGATACAACCAATGCTTGTCTTGCTATGCAGAGTACCAGTACGAAGAGTATCATTGGGAACAGGGTGTGCGATGCTGGCTCTGGTTCGTGCTGAGGATGACCTTGGACGTGCTAATCTTGTTCGTGGTGTGGAACCTGTTTGTTGGCATCATTGAGTTGTTCACCATTACGTTCGACACCGATCAAGTGCTGTTGACCAGCGTTCAGCTCGACAGGATTGATGTATGGTCAGCCGAGGGTATCTTCGTGTACTACTTGTGGAGCACGCTGTTCGGATTTGCCATTGTTGGTTTGATCACAACGGTATGCTTGTTTACACGTGGTGATGCTCATCATTGGGGAGGTGGTGGAGGACGATGGGACATCAGTGGCGGATGTCTGTTGGTCTTGATAGTGGTGCTGGCTGTGCTGGGGTTGATTGCAGGGTTGTTCATCTCTTGCATGTGGCTAGGCCAGCAATGTCGAAAGCACGTCCAGAAGGTGTGGCATTTGAGTGAAGTCAGGACACTGAAAGTGCGTGATCTATCTCTTGAATAGACATCCAGTGTAATGCACTCATTCTCATTCTCATTCTCATTCTCATTCCTCTCTCTCCATCTCCTTACCCTTACTTTCAACATGGTGAGACCTGCACCTGAGTCCATTGTTCCCTGGAATGCACACACTCGGTTTGGTAAGCCTGGAACGGTGTGTACGTGGTGCCTCCAGCCATTGCCAGCTGATTGTACTGGGTGGTTCACACAGATGGTGCCCTGGCGTAGCTGGAGACCCATTCGCTATGTGTGTCAAGAGTGTGTGGATGACAAGTCGACATGGAATCACCTGTGTACGATAGATGGAGTGTACTTGGGTGTTATGGAAGTCAAGGTGAACGTCAGTATGGAATGGCTGAATGCGAGGAATCTCCAGTTCAAACCATTGGACAAGATGGATGAGCCGTTCTTGACAGGCAGGAGATTGTACCGACCTACGATCTATGCGGATCCCACCTCTGTATCAACTGACACAGTTGCTCCTTCTACCACCTGGATTCGATTCACTTCGTACAAGGGCGACACCATGGTCTGTGTGCACGTTTGTTCGGATGAGAATCATTCTAGGATGGACATTGTACCCATTGAACGATTGGAGGAGTGGAACCCCCAGATCCGTGTACCATTCAAGTTCAGCTTCGTGAAGGATGGAATAGACACACATCTCTTGGAGACATTGACTATTCAGACAGACAAGCATTGGTGGCCTCTGATTCGTGCGCGATTGGAATGAGAGAGTAGAATACAGAACAGGAAGATTCTATTCAGAAGACACACACGAGATGGGATGGGATGGGATGGGATATTCATTCATGGGAAACTGGTTTGGCTCGATACCAATCAGGGGTCGGCTTCCCACACTTGTACACGTCGTTCACGATGTAATAGAATGCACTCTCCTTGTCATACCTCTGTAACCCTAGTTCTTGAAGCGACTGGTCATCCAGTGGATACACGGTCGCTGTCATCTGCAAGGTGCGAGCCAACGACTCCTTGCAATCGTGTATGATATGCACGTTCCTGTAGTATGGAACGTACACGACCTCAGCAGGTCGATCCGGTCGATAGGTCATTCGACGTCTGATCTCCAGGGACACCCGTTCACCCACCTTGGGATAGCGGTTGGAAGCGCTCATTGATTGTGTGTGTATCTGAGATCAAGGTAATGATGGAGAATGAGTCTGGATTCGTGATCCCTCTCGTGTAATCATTCCAAATCTGTCTGGTGGATAGACTCTCAAATGAGTTGTGTGACGGATAGTCTGCCACCAAAGGACGTGAACACCGTGGTGGAGCACGACACCACACAGGATACACCACTGGAGACGGTGAGAATCGACTCGCTCTGTGTGGTGGCCGACTGTGACGATGAAGACGAGTAGTTGTTGACCGAACCAATGTACAACGTCGTCACACTAGCCAGCGGTGCATTGATGATCAGGGTTGCGGTGGTCAGAGAGACAGGGATGATTCCGGTGCCCGCGAGCGTCACGAGGTATGATGTGGTCGTGGACAACGTGGGTAATGTAAGACTCTGTCCACCTGCGGTGAACGTTCCACCGACCTGGAACAAGATGGATCCAAAGGTCAGGCCTCCCGAGGACGAATTGCTTGTCTGGATCAACCCGTAAATGGGTTTGACCAGGTTGTTCCCATTAACCGAGAGCGTTCGAGTAGTGATGGAGTTAGACGAATACAAGTTCGTTCCAGTCAGTGAAGTGACACTGAATGTGTTGAGCACGGATCCATTGCCGTTACCGTCGTCTACAGTGTTACGAGGCGTGTACACCGAACTAGGAGACACGATCAGATTGTTGTTGAAGCTGAGACCCGATGAAGGAGCGACATTTTGACCCGAGATGGTCTGTGAGTTGAGTGTGATCGTATGGACACCATCAAACCGAAATAGCTGTGATCCGAGAAGCGTTCCCTGTGTATCACCGGCTGAGATCTGTACTGCACCTTGTCCACCTGTACTGCCGTTTGCAGGTGGACCAGCAGGGCCAGTGGATCCAGTGGGGCCTTGAGGTCCCGTCATGCTCCCCAAACTCCGTTCCAGAGCCAACAGCGCACTCGAACTAATGTCATACACCTGGAACTGGGTAGCCAGTGTGCCGATCTGGCTACTGGAGCTCGCGATCGGCTGGTTGTTGTGCGTTCTCAGAGACATGTGTATGTAGACAGTCTGTTTTTCAACCAGGATACAGGTCGAAAAACCTCAGGATGGTGGTAGAGAGGTTGCTCAACCTCTTTCTCTCTCTGTTATCACTCTCTCTTATCCACTCCTTGACTCATTCACAGTTCATCGCATCTTCACCACCATATACACAGTTGTTATGATGACCAACTCCATTAAGATTGCATTGCTTACCACAGAGAACATGTGTGTGCCATCCAACGTGTACTTTCCACCCAGAAATCAATGTGATTTCATCATTCATTACGGAGGTACGAACTTTCACGTTCACAAGTATCTCATGACTCATCACAGTGTAGTCTTACAGAACTACCTGGATGTGACTAGCTGTGCACCCTCGGAATCCGAGTGCGAACACGATCGCTCTATCCGATGTATCCATATATCCCCTATCGCTCTGCGCGAGTTGCAGGAGACGAACCCGTCACCCCTAAATGCTGAAGCAGAAGCTGTAACACACTGTTCCATATTGGTCATGCAACACTTCCTGTCGTACCTGTATTTCAGGAACGAACTACCACTTCCACCACTGTATAGAGTGGATACTGATCTACAAGTACATCAGTCCGATATGGGAACGCCTTTCGCTCCATGGCCAGTCATAACGAATGTACTACTGACCACTCCGTCGATCCCGCGTGTACTGTTTGGGATTCTCAGTGTGGCACACTATTTAGACTGTCCAATACTGATGGAACGCATGGATAACGTGTTGAGTGTGGCCTGTGTAAAAATCTACAAGGACAGCATGGATGGTATCAGACTATGGTTGGGGATTGCCGAACGGTTTCACCTGAAACGAACCACTTCATCCATGATCTGCGCAGTTGTAGATCACCTCTGTAACGGTGCAGAACTGTGCAGGAGAATTGTCATCATGGATCAACCTGAATGGAAGGCATTCTTTGATTCAGTGAGTCGACCGTTGCTCATTCGCATGTTCAAGTACAGAATGGATCAAGACAGCGAACGATGTGAGTGAGAGCTGTGTATGTATCACGAGAATAGATGATCTAATCACATATGTTCTACCTCACATTGTTCGAATAAGAGAACGTGCTTCTGTCTACATTACGGTGACCACGAGGGTGAGTTGGAACGGACTGTGTCTCACTCCTCTCTCGTTCCTGCACAAACCGTTCCAGACACTCGCTCATGACTCTCCGGGCAGTGATCGAACAGCAAGAGTGCGTTCGTAAATCATCCAGCACACCCATCGAGTCAGTCTCATCCATAGGAAGGTGGTATATGTCTGTCCATCGATCCAACTGTTCACCAGTACGTCTCGTTTCCAGTGCGCCCAGTCCAATTGCCGGGTCAGTCAAACTCATCCACACCACATCTGAAGCAATGGCGCCCACCATATCAGATGAGAACACAACAGACGCCAGATCGTTGGAACGCACCACCACATACGTGTGGACAAGATGTTGTCTGAACAATTGTCTCATTACTGTCCATTCACAGTGCAAACGTGATCCCCCCAGTATAACACCTACATCGTCTTGGTTGTGTAGGTAGCGGATCTCCGTTCTCAAGTAGTGTGTGGATACCGACTCGAGATGATGATCATGAACTGACACGGTGTGGAACGTGAACGGTTCTGCAATCTTGGTTTTCAGGTACTCATGACATAGAGCTCTATAATGCCTGTCGTACCAGATACATATAGGTACAATGATACCAATCCAAAACTCGTGCACCTCCACTGTGTCTGTGTTTGAACGACTCACTCCAAATCGAAGTCGAACATACGTTCCACGTTGGACAACATGAGAATTGCGTTCGGCATGGTGGAAGGTAGGCAGAGTGACAGTACTCAGGTCAAACTCCTGAATGGTGAGTTCGAGATGATACTGAGACGGAAATGATTGACCCCAATTCGATAAACGGCCATCCACAGAAGTGTCCTCATTTGACTCCTGGTTCGTTTCTCCCACTCGTTCGGTCAAGATCGGACGAGGACGAGTCAACGTGGGTAGGATGTTCTTGGGCAGACCCATTCCTAACAAACAGGCGAGGATGTGTATCTAAGTTTGAAGAGTGATCTATGATACTACTACCTCACCACTCCTTACCTCCCCACTCCTTACCTCCTCTCTTCTCAAGGTAAGGTCAGCCAGATCTGATACAGCCTGGTGCTTCTGCCTTGAGGACACTGTCCCGTCGCATACATGTCATGCATTTGCTCGGCGAGCTGGACAAACAGATCGCGCTGGGCATCCACTGGTAATTGTTTCGCCTTGCCAAGGATAGCTGTCAGCAACTCACACGCCATGGTACCGGATCGTGGATCGTGGTTAGGTGCCAACCCCGTGTCTCGAATGATCAACCGCAACCCAGCACTGTCTGGTAGCTTTTCCATTGCCCAAGAATACAGTGCATCTCGTTCAGTACGCGTGTATTCGGGTAGGTCAGATGGGATCTGCCAGTGATGATCAAAGTTGTGTACGTCAATGGCGGTGTTGATAGAGGGGCAGGGGATAGACTGGGATGAATTGTGGAAAGAGGAGAGCTCCACCGTACTGGGAGAAGACGAGTTCGTTTCATTGGGAACAGGTGCAACTGACGTATGAGAGGATAGATGGTGAGGTCTCCCTGCACCACTATTCCATCCCGAACTACCCAACCTCAATGGTTGTCTCGTCCCTTCCACTAGTGAGTTCAAGAACGACCGTGTCGACCTTGAACGCTCAGAGGGGGGATGGATGCGCATGCTTTTGAAATCTATACTTTCAACAGCCAAGTGAGTAGTGACGCTATGGCGGAGCATTCGACCAGCGGTTCCAATATCATGTGTGGATCCACATTGATGACTGCACTATCACCCACTCGACTCTCCTCTTCCCCTTCACTGTGTGTGAAATACTCCACCTCGTGTGTGATTTGTTGACGTATGCTTTCGGGCAACTGCTCCTCCCCCTCCTTCCACTCACACACGTATGTGAACGGTTGACTCCAGTTGTCTAGCAACAGCATAACAGTGTGAATGAGCCGGTCATCCCTCAACTGTCCACCCACGATGCAGACCGTCCGAACAGAATTACTCACTGTCCGTAACAGCTCAATGACCACTACCACGGCTCGCGGGATGACATCATCATGCAAGACGAGCACGGGATGGTGGAACAAGTCAAACAAGATCGCATCAATCACGTCACTCGATTGGATGAGCACGAGGTGAGTGTGCTGAAGCACTTCTCTACCACTCGAATATGTGATGACATCTCCTCCCAATGATTGCCATACACAGATGAACGTATCGCTATCCAATGAGTATGTGGATGGAACGGATTGCCTCACATGATGTGTGTACAGCACCTTGTTCTGGAGTGGAGTGTCAACAACCTGGTTCTCATATTGAGAACGGAATTGGCATGTGCGGGTGAGTAGAACGTTTAGAACATCCCAATTGAATTGGTTGACCGAGAACATGGAAGAGGGTGTATATGCGGTCTTGATCGAGTCATGATTCGGACGACGTTTGGATATGGGCATGGTGAGGGTAGACGCTCTTAAAAAGTTTGGCAGTGAGTTCTTGTATAATCCCATACTCACCCCATGGAGCCTGCAAACGATGTGCCACCGGCTCCACCCGCTCACCAGCCAGGGTTCTTCGACAACTTGCTTCACCAGCTTGCTCCGCAATTGGGAGCTATCCGTGATGAGGCCGTGTACCGACGTCAGCGTCAAAGGTTGCTGGATATCATGAGTACCGTGTTCGTGAGCGAGCCTAATGGGTTCTCCGATCGATACGACAACCTCCAATTCCTGTCGTCTGGTGGGTTCGGGGCGGTCTGGAAGGCCTACGACACGGTTACATGTCAAGATGTGGCGGTCAAATGGCTCATCCCCAATCCCAAGTTCGACCCGAAGGACTTCCAGAAGGAGTACCACATCCTACAGAGGTGCCAGCGCGAGCCCAACATCGTGCAACTCGTCTCTCCTGGATGGATCCACCTCTCCAAACACCCGAAAACGCGTTCAGCATGGATGTTACCAGAGGACGTTCCCGCGATTGCCTCTCCCGATTGGTATGGCGTGGTAATGAAGTTGTACACAGGTGATCTGAACCACTTGATTGGAACGTACGGCCGTACAGGAAATGTGTTTGGTGCGATCTTTGCCCAATGTGTTTCGGCTGTTCAGCAATTCCACAAGCATGGCTACACACACCAGGACATCAAACCTGACAACTTCTTGTACCAAGGAGACACGGTCGTTCTCTCCGACGTGGGTGTGGCCATGGAGACCAAGGCCAAGGATCCACACAGGAACTGCGCCTTGTACGGCACGTATTTGTACATGAGCTTAGCTCAGGTTGAGAGGAAGGGTGTACATGGCAGGTGCTTTGACATGAATAGCGATTACGAATCCCTGGCCAACGCACTCTACGAGCTGTTCGTGGATAAACTGCCCTGGCAAGATGTACTGGATCGACGTGGTGTCAAGGCGACGTACACACTCAGGAAGAAGTTCTACGATGCTCCACCTACCGGGAGTCCTGACTCGATCGAGTATCAGATCAAGAACCTCGGCTACCAGTCTCGTCGTGGACACGTTCCCTACATTCCACGTGATCAAGTCCGACGAGCCAAGAGGTGGCTGTACGAGTTGACAGGGGAGAAGACAAAGTCACCCAAGAACGTAGGTACACAGTTGAAGAAAGCGAGCTACGTCAGCAAACGGGTGAATAAGAAGAGTAAGAGACGAGTCAAGAAATCAGTTCGGAAGCGCATCAAACGCTCCTCACCACGGAAACCCAGGCGTGCCTCACCACTCAAGAAGAAGAAACGTGTGGTAGGTCGTTCTAGACCTAAAAAGCGACGTGTGTGAACCTGAACGTTGAGACTGATTGACTCTCATGTCGACCAAGCGCTCCACCAAATCGTTCGGAACGGAGACCCGCAGTATCCTTGAACATGTTCACATCCTGGGAAGACAGATTGGGATGGAGAACCCTACTCAGCTGTCGTCCTCGCCCAGCACGGCTTCTCAGCCCAGCGAGTATGAGCTGGTACGATACGATCCAAAACTTCACGATCAAACTCCGAGCGTCAAAGCTCAGATCCTAGAGGGTGCACGCGCATCAGCTTCCAGTAGTGATAACATGGAGATGGAGATGTGGTTGGATGCATCCAGGTTGTGTTCCGTCTGTTCCACACAGGGCATCTCTCTTGTCAAGGCGTACTCTGATCCAAAGGTCGACGTTCAGGTCGTTCGGTTGGTGTCTGTTCTGAACAAGAGCTTGGCGCATCCGTTGTTTGACTCACGGATTTTCCGTTCCAGATTCTCTCAACCTATCTATCGTCCGTGGCTGTATCTGATCAGCCAGTTTGTCGAGGTCTGGATCTGTCAGCAATGGCAACTCGATAACACGCTGTTTGTGATGGGCACACTTGTGGCCGGACCCGTCATCCCTGAATGGTTCATTCGAACGGGCGATCCACTCCCTATCGTGATTCGGAATGGTGACACCGGTGTGCCCATCCAAGTCAAGCATACCAGGTGTGTGTACACGGTGATTGGACGGCACGCATCGTTTGCACAGACCCTGCTGTTGTGGTTGTACTTGACCGAGTGTTCTGCACACAGGAGTGTGAAACATGTTCTGCTATGTAACCCGTCTGGACACTTCAACCAGTCCGATGTGCCGGTCAAGCCAGCTGAATACCTACATACCACTCTGAACAACATACAGCTGTCCGTCTTGAGTCGAGAGTACCCGGAAGAGCGCTTCTTCCCTACTTACCGATTACAGGAGATGCTGGATGCTCACGCTCGACCGGGTTATCGCGTGAGCTCTGAGAAGGCGGACTTTGATCGACAAGGTCGACCTGTCGTCAGTCCGCCTTCTCTCATCCCTGGTGGTGGAGCGCATTCTTCGAATACCCTGCCTGTCTCACTACACCCCATTCCTCAAGAGATTGCGTACGGTAGAACATAGAACCAGAGGAGTTCAGTAGTTCCAGTTCAGAAGATGAGCGCACCCGTGCCCTCCATCCCTACTCCACCTACGATTGTGGATGTCATCCATGAGCTTGCTCGTGTCCAGGACGAGCTCGTTCATCTCAGGCATGAGATGGGGATCATCAGTAATCGAACGATGCGAGTAGAACTGCTGGTTGCCAACAGGCTACACGTCGATCCACCCCCACCCTTGATTTCGAGTGTGTCGTCTTCCCACTCGAAATCCAGTGCGACTAAGAACGAACCGGAGGCTCCTATTGGACTGTTTGAAGGTGACAAGGAGATTACTGATGCGTCACAAACCAGCTCTTCTGTCCCTCCAAAGAAGGAACGAAAACCACGCAAGAACACCAAGAGTGTGAACCCTGCTTCCTGAATGAACATTGTGTGGTCGTTCATAGATTCTGTGGCTTTTGGGTGTTCGTATTGTGGTTTCTCATCTGAAAGCAAACACGATGTCAGACGCGTTCCAATTCCCACGGCATAGCCGTTCAGCTGACCAGTCCAGATACTTCTCGGATCGGTACCCCGTTCAGCCTGCTCACTATGAGACCATCTCATTTGGTATCATCCTGTTTTGTCGGGATAGCCAGTACCCGAACGACTTGTCCAAGATCCGGTTCTTGTTAGGTCAGCGACGAGACTCCATCTCCTACCAAGAGTTCATCAAGAACAATGTACCTCGCAACTCGGTCAGCATGATGACCAAGCACATCCGCCTGATGAGTGACGAGGAACGTCAACGGTGTGTGACATATCACAAGAGTTCAGACTTTGACACGCTCTGGGATGACTTTTGGGTGTTCGAAGCGCATCCCAATGGAAAGCCTACACCTACACTGTTGGAGAAATGTCGTTTGGCGTTCCATGCTAATATGGAGCAGTATATGCACGTGTTCGAAGGATGCCAACAACACCCGGTTGACACGAGCTGGGTGGTTGCTCATCATACAGAAGAACCGGTGGTAAACGAGAGTCAAGTAAGCCTGAACGAACCACCTCGAACGCATGTCTCAGCTCTTGTAGATGTCCCTATACCATCTTGTCCACCTCTGGACTCCACATCCATAGAGGAGGTGCACGTTCAGCACCACAACATGTGGCACTTCCCCAAAGGTCGCTTGGAGTCCAACGAGAGTCAACTCCAGTGTGCGCTACGCGAGTTTGAGGAGGAGACGGGCATTTCCAAACACCAAGTACGTGTGCTCGATCGACACAAGACCATGCACGAGCTGTACATTGGAACGAATGGCAAGATGTACCGAACGATCTACTTCCTGAGCGAATCGAGTTTCCTGTTGCCCTTCCCACCGTTGCAAAGAAGCAAGATCAGCACTCTCCGTCCATTCTATCTCTCTGATGAGCTGAGCGCACTCCGATGGTGCACCTATGAGGAGGCACACTACCTGTTGTACACAACAACCCAGCCACGAAGCTGTCGTGAGGCACGGTTGACACTGCTTGACAAGGCTCGTTCGATCATCAGTCGGAGCTATATGCTAAACGAACCCACTGTGTCAACAACTAGTCACCAATCCGACTCGACCGACTCCATCCATCATCGCCTGGTCGGATTGCAATCGGAGTTTTCCACCTCCTGGAGTCGTAAACCCTATCGACCACCGCGCTCGAACCCGACTTCATTGACCGATCTGTATCCCTCGAGCTGTCCGCCCATGCGATTAAGCTCACATTTCAAATCAGCTTCCACTTCCCAATCCAAACCCCTGAACTCCTGAACACAGCTCCCTGTTTGTTCAGATGACCGCTATCACCACCACTACCGACTATGAACTTCATCACTCCAGCACATGTTGGGTACCGGTATACCTGAGTGAACATTGTTCAGATCAATTGAAGCAATTGCTCGTACGGTATGAACAGTTATCCACTACCAAAGGGTTCGATTTACTCAAGGATGTGGAGTACGAAGATGTCATCTGTTTGATGTGTGTGTTCGAAACAGCGTTCCAGGTATCTTATGCTCAGGGACACTACGATCGAGCTCGCATTCTGAACGCCGAGTACTACTGGATCAAGAACCAGCTCGTCGAGGCTGGATTATATGATGAGAAGCGGGGGGTGGGGGTAGGCGCTCTGGAAGAGAAGACCATGGATTTGAAGGAGAGACAGGCTCCTTCAAATGCGACACTTGAGCACACAACGACCGGTTTCACTGACACACAGGTTATTAGTAGCCATGAACGTGGTTCTTCGTCCACACGCCGAAAGCCCAGTCAACCCCGACGTCCAAAACGACCAGGCCGATCAAGATGAGGAGGAAGCGCTCCCCAGAGGAGCTCTTTGCCCATGAAATCCATGATTCGGTGTCGGTGGTCGCATTTGATACCCATCCCTGAACGGTGGGGTTCTGGTTCCTCATTGCCCAGACGAGTCCAATTGCAATGAGTGCCAACACCACCAAGACTTTGCGGTGCCATCGGGAGTGGTAGGCAAACGCACACGCGGTCGACTTGTCTGTATCTTGTGGTGGTGACTGTCCTCTCATGTGGTATGGGTGTGCTTCCTTGCGTTCTTGCTGTTCGTCATCCGATGCTCCCTCACTGATGAGGTCAGAGTCGGAGAAGTCGTCATTGTCGATGTCATCATCATATCGGCGGTCGGCCATTGAGAGAGTGCTGAGTGTCTACGAGTGGAAATGGAACGTGTGAATACAACCTTTTTACTCTGACTGTAACGATCACTTGCGATTCATGTCTTCCACCAACCGGTTGATGTTATCCAGCGGGTTCAGGTGCAGACTGCGCTGACTGTAGTACACAGCGAACGACATGAAGCCGGAGATACCACACATAATGGCTGACAGGATATAGACGGCTCGAATGAACTTGGGACTACCCTCTTGGGCATTCTTCAACTCCAGGGTCAGAGCAAGGAACAGACCGGTGAAGATCACATAGGACACAATGGTGGTTCGGATGGTCAAGACGTTCCTATGTGCCAAATACATGATCCCGAACGACAGGGCAATCACCAGCACGGACAAGGCATACTTGACCCAGTCCTTCTTGGACACGGTGTGATCATCGGCTGTGTAGACGGCTCCGGTGGCCAATCCTCCCACGATTGCAGAGAGAACTGGAACGGACATACGGTCTTTTTATAACGTGTTATTATTATCTCATCATATCCTGCCCAGACGAGTCAACTCACTGTGCAGGAATTGCTTCACCTCTGATCGTGGAAGGGTGTCCGGCACCACGATCAGATCAATGCCTAATTCACGACACCGTTCTACCTTCCAGCGATCACGTTCCACTTGGTCATAGAAGTTCTGGATGTCAAACTTGTGGTGGAGTGGCAAGTATACGCGATGCTGAGGTCCTTGGTATTCACAAGCCAGCTTCAGTTGTGCATTGTAGCAATCCAACTCCAGGTTGCGTTTGGTGATGGGTCGCTTCAGAAAGTCAGGCCGTACCGTGGGGAACGGCACTCCGAACGTCTGCTCCAGATACTCACGACACTCTTGTTCGAGTATCTTGGAGCCGAACATCTTGTTCGTGTGGGGTGGGGATGGAGGTTGTGACAAGGAGCTCGTTCGATTACCAAAGATCTCGTGCCACCCCTGAACGACGTGCTCCGGATCCATGCCTTCCTTGCCGAACCGTTCGGTTTCCGAATGGACATGATTCACCACGTCATGAGTCACGTCTGGAACCAGGAACAGAGCGAACATACACAGAAGCACGAGGAGGATGATCCATGTCCACTTATACCTCCACCACTGCACCCGCCTCAATCGCTTCCAGTACTTGTGTAGAGTCGTCCTCGTCATCTTGTTCACACTCTCCTTTTTGGTGTATAACACTGAAGTGAACGTCTCGGATCTTGACCCATGTACCTATATGTGGGTCAATGATGTAGACTGGATCCAGCGAGTGTGTTTGTATGTGTGCAGTATTGTGGATCAACCCTCCATGAAGAACTCGTTCACAATCTGCCTTGTTCAACAACCAGAACCCTCTCTGTTCGTCGGTGTACGCCTTCAGGTTGCTCCCTGGATAGTAGATGTGACGGTGCAGGTGATGAAGCGAGTCCGAGATCTGTTGAACATGCATGGTCTTACCATCGACACACAGCAGTTCAGGGTGAAGCGACATGGCATGTCGGATTAGCTCGGTCTGTTCTTCCACATCTTCCCCTTCCCATGCATCCCACAACAACACCACACTAGGCTGTTCGGAATGGGTAGGGTCACCTGTCGTTCGACCACCCAGTTTCTGGATGACATGAGAAGCCGACTCGTATGTGCTCTCTTTCAAGGTAAGAACGAAGACAGGAATGGGTTGAACGACGAGCTGGAAGAACAACGAGTTCTGAGACAATAAGGCAAACCATCTATGCTGATCGAGCGCCGACAGGCTCCATTCTAGGAACACGCTATCCCAGTCAATGGTCATTAGTGTGGTGTGTTTTACTGTTCCACGTTATCGACCAAACCAACTGTTGATCCATTCCTTCCATGTCCTCTGTACCTTCTTATCTGCATGTCCTTCACGTCTGCTCTCCTTGATTTCTGCCCACTTCTCCTCCGACCACGCCTTCGTGTTCGGATAACGCGGGTGAGGAGCACGCGACCTCAGGTTCTGTGTTAATGACACGCGTTTAGCCTTGCTAATCTGACGCTCTATCGCATCCATAAACATGTCCGTAACGTGGAATCCGGAAGAGCTGTCGATTGTCCAATACACCATATTCAACTGGGTGGCCAACGCCTCTGCCTCTGAGTACGATACCGCGTGGTTGTCCTGGAGACACTTGGTTCCCACCAGCACCTTGATGAGAGAGGGTGAAAGGCGACGTTCTGTCTTGCCATCCAGCTCGTAATGGAATCGCGTGTTCCAATCTTTGATGTGTTCGAACGACTCTCGGTTGGTGAGGTCAAACACAAACAACACCACTGTTGCACCGTTGTAGTAGGCCGAGGTGATCATGTGAAACCGTTCCAGACCGCCCATCTCCCACATCTGAGTCTTGACCTTCTTCATCACCGGTGGGGATGTGACTAGGCCATCCAAGTCTCGGTCTGCAACAGAGATGTTGGACTTGACCTTGAAATCGATCGCTTGAGCACCCGTATGGTAAGGACACTTGGGAGATGGGAAAATGTCTTCTTGCCAGCGACCAATAAGACATGATTTGCCCACACGTTCATCACCAATCACGATGATCTTGGTGAGGTAATCATATGAATAACTCTGAACGAGAGGTGCAGGTAGTGTAGGAACGAAATCCGATGACTCGATGACCTCCATATCTGATTCACTGAACGAGCGGGTGGAGGAAGCACGTGGTGCGATCGACATGATTACCGTGGTGTGTTAAGGGTGGGGTCAGCACACCAGTTCGGTTAGATGAGAAATGACCATCATCTATGACTGGACAGATCAGGGAATCAGGATTCTATGAATGTCTATTACACTGATTGGTCAGTCTGGTGTATCGGATTGGTTTGCTTGGTGGTGTTGAGCATTCTCGATCCGTTTCCTTCTCAACGCCTCGCTAAGAATCTCTGCCGACTCCTCCTCACTCAGATACACACGGTTGTCATAGAATGGTGTGCACAGAGATTCCAGCATATCACTCATCAGGAACCACACCATGAGGCTGACATCCGGTCGACCAGCCTTGACCCTGCTGTCATTCCACATCGTCAAATGCGTGTATCGAGACCATGGAACATATCGTTCGCATGTCTCGATCTCCTTGGCCGTGGTACGATGGATACCGGCCTCCACCAATTGGTTAGCACAGCTGTGGACATGCTGTTCCAAGAACGACTTGAACTCGGTGTACTCGGTACGTAACGAGGTCATGTCATCCACATCAAACGTGAGTTTCACACGATGACGATGGAGGTGCAAGTACGAATCGACGATTCCGTGTCGAGATCCACCCAGTAGGAGTGTGACAAGAACAGGACAGAATTGTGAACGTAGGTGCTCATTCCAGTCTGTTCCATCGTGTGAACAGTGCTGATCAACGTGGTAAACCAGCGATTGCAATTCAGACGAGAGAGTGGGTGTCGCAGACATGGTGTGAACAATGGTAGACACCACATCGATAAGGGATTGACCAGACATTGGAAGAACGGGGGTGGGGGTGAAATAGAGCGGAGTAGAGTTCTATTCGATCGAGTGGAGCTACTCCCAGTTGTCAGTTGGCAGTGTGATCATCTATGCGCTCCTTCCTGTCTCTTAATCTTACACTGGAGCTGGTATATCTCCTTTCGACGTGATTCCACCTCAGCTTCCAGTTCACTGATCTCTCGCTTCCACGTACATACTGGTTCGTCACGCAGATAGATTTTGTGGTTACGCTCGATCCGTTCGAATTGACTCTCGTTCACCAGAGTCAAGACCAGTGGATACATATGTAACCACACTCCAATGCTTACTGGTGGTTTCTTTCTCCCGTCCATACCCACAGCTCTCGATGCATACCAAGTGTCCATGCAGTCTTGTTGTGCAAAGCATACGTTCGAATACGAGTCCATTACGCTGGAATCGATGACGTACACATGTTGTCCATCACTCTGGAATCGATTGCGTAACACTCGACCTCCATCTTTTACCTCTGTTAAATACCTGTCACCATGCACCTTGGTGTAGTATTTCCGAGCCAAGTTCTCGGCCAAACTCTGGGTAAGTCCTACGTTGAGTGCCATCAGTTGTTCGCATGTGCTGAACTGATGATTGTACAGGAACGATCGGAACGATTCGATCTCCTGTTTGAGCACCATGTCATCTTCTAGATCGAACATGCGAGGAATGTGCACGTCTAGAGTTGTGTGGAGTTTCAGGTAATGACGTATCGACTCAAAATGTTCACGCACAATGAGGGGGACAGCTGGATGTCGGTTCAGCACTGAATCGTATACATGTATTTGGTCACCCAAATAACCTACGTGGGATTTACACAGGTGGACAAACTCTTGAAGGATGTCTGATACAGAATCCGTCTTAGGATCGGGGATGAACGGGCGTATGACACTGGAGATGATGGCGGGGAGGGCTTGAGAGCTAGTCATCTTGATGTGTAAGGTGAGGAGGTGTGATGAGGTGTGATGAAAGACCGTTTCAAGTTCATACACATTTCAATCCACATTACACCCGTCTCTCTTCCCCCACCCCGCTGTCATCACACTCAGTAATGTCGGGTCAAACCATGGAGGATGTCATCTCTGGTGTGGTGCAATCGCTGATCCCTCGTTCCACTGTGTACGACCTGATCCAACAGCATCTCCAAGTCATCGATTTCCGTCCGAGTAGGGGGGATAATCCACTGGGCATTCCGTTTTGGGATGGTACGACAGGAACCGATGTGGATTATGTTCTGACCCTCCTGCTTCTCAAGCACGAACAGGCGATCATCCTCTATTTGTCTTGCCACAAGGAGCACGAGATCCATACGAATACGTTCCAGGTGGATGACCACACTTGTCTTCGATCCGAGTTGCACCACTTTCATGCCTTCCTCAAGCGTGTGCAGTACTGCACCACAGAAGAGCTCGAGGAGATGGGTGTGGGAAGGTTCCTGGCTCGCGATTTTGTCGAGAAGGTGTTTGTCATACCCATGACACGTGTGAATGATAGCCGTGGTCGATTGCACACCTCGGCATATACATATCTGACGGACTGGACAGATCCACGTGGTTGGCCTGTAGAACTGACTGGTTCGACCAAGAGCTGGGGACCCGAGGAGTACAATCAGACCATGTTGGCTCATTCACGAGTACGAACGTCTTGCACTATGCTGTGGGACTTCTCACGGAAAGCAGATGGACGGCCTGCAGTCAGTGTGGGAGTGTGGATTGAGATGTACGATATGGCACCTTACATGGTGAATGTCATCCAGATGGAGAGATTAAAGCGTGCGAACATTCTGGCATCACCTGGTCAGCTTAAGAGAGAGGTGCAGATACGTGATCGAGAGATTGAGGAACTCAAGATGCGGATCCAAGAGCTGGAACGATCGACACAGTGAACAGACACCATCATCACCTGAATCCACACACGTTCGTTCTATAGACACAGACAAATTGAGAGTCACACACACTGTTGATCTCACTTCTTACCCACACGAGTCTTGGTGCGACTAGTCTTGTTACCCCCTGTGCCTCTCCCTCCAGCTCCACCCTCCTTCTTGGTTCTCGACTTGACGTTTAACGCCTCCTCTGTGCTCACCCAGTCTATCCATGTGTCCTGCCACGTTCTCAAGCACTGCCTCCAGATACCAAACCGAGTAGACATCCTCAACTCACTCAGCTTCACCTGCAACCTAACAATCTTGTCCTTGAGTGCCTGGATACGAGTCTTGGTGATTGACCGCACCGCCATCTCCAATAGGTACGGGTAGCCTTTGCCCTTGTCCGGGTCAACCATGAACTTCATCTGTTCCAACTTCCTCTCAATCTCACTGTCCTCATAGTCACTCAACACGATGACCTTGTCCACGACAGCCTGGATGAACCTCTGCTTGTTCTGCTCAACTTCAATCTGGTGGAGTGTCTTCTGGATCTGACCCTGTCGCACCGTCTCAAACAGCTCAAGTCTCCGTTCACAATACTTGTCCAGGATCTCCTCCACCGTGTTGTACCGAACGATCTCGGTCGGTGTGCCCGTTAAACACACCAACTGAGAGGCAAACCACGATCGCAATTTCAGGAACAGCATGATCTCGTCATCAGTGCTTGTCTCCATGTCAATGGAATTGCTCTTGATCAGCACCTTGAAATCAATCTGGAAGCTGTCACTGTGGTCAACAAAGTCAAGCTTACCTGCATCGCGCATCTGTTCCAGTATCTTGCGGTACTTCTTGATGCTGATCGACGCCATACCCAACGGTATCTCATTCACCTGAACAATAGTTTGAGTCTTGGAGAGAACGTTAGGTGCAGGGAGTTTGGAGATGGCACCCCAAATCAAGAACCGGTTGGACTGGTTGGTCGTTCGAACGGTACCTTTGAATCCACGCCACCAGGGCAAGAGAGTGGGGAAAACAGGGAGGCTCGATTCCATATCCGTGGGTGATTGTTCGGACTTGGACTCCGATTCAGACTCAGGTACTGACTCCAACTCCAATTCGTTCGGTTCAGTACCACCAGACTCCTGTCGTTCTCTCCGAGTGAGCCACACACGGATCCAGTCGGCCAACACCACGGGGTTGTGAGGTGGTACCTTGGAACTCCACCCGCTGGCCAGACCCGACGCTCCGTTCACCAACAGCATAGGCAAGATGGGAACATACTCCTTCTTCTCCACCACATGTCCATCCTCATACTCATTGGGTAAGAAGCTGTCGTCCTCCTCTCGGAACAGCATGCGTGTCATACAACTCAGCTTCGTGTGAATGTAACGGCACGCAGCGGCATCCTTGCCCATGTCATCACGACTGCCAAAGTTGCCCTCTGGGTATAGCAAGGGGATGTTGTTGCTCCCTACATACGATTGAGCCAGCTTGATGATCGCATCGTTCAATGACTTGTCCCCATAATGGTACTGGGTGTTCTCCGCCACATACCCTGAAAACTGCGACACCTTCAACGGGTCAGCCATGGTGAACGGCAACGGTTTCACAATGGCACTGAACAGGATCTTGCGCTGAGACAGCTTCAATCCATCGTCTCGCCTGGGTAGGTTACGGCCACACCACGCCTCATTGAACAGGATCAGCTCCTGGCTAAGGAAATCCTTGACCGATTGCTGGCTAATCTCATAGTCTGCCGTGGTGATGCTGGGGTCAATCTCAGTCACCACTGTCTTCTGAAGCGCACGCCTGGTCTTGATATAGTCGTCCAGCCACTTCCTTCGGAACGATGCATTGTCCTTATGAAACACCTGGATGAGAAACTCGCGAGCCACCACCATCTGATGTTCCAAGTCAACTGCATTCACAGTTGGAACGACGACCTCCACAGAAGAATCCGAGCTGGATTCAGAGGATGGAAGTCGTTCACTCTTCTCATCGTCCATGACATGGCTGTTACTTCCCTCTCCATTATCAACGGGAGCTTGAGAGCCCTGGAACGAGGGCAACAGAGCTGGCCTTGTCCAATACAGATGTACGGGGCGACGACCCACCTCCACCTTCGGCTCGCGTTCGTTCCACACACCCAACCCTTTGCGGTAGATGATCTTCCACTTGCTGTGTGAGGAACTGCTTGGATCAGCATACAACTGGTCGAGGTACGCGTGGGCGTGCAACCAGGAATACAGGTGCAGTTCTTGCTCTGAAGACTTGCCCGACGGCCTCAGGGTGATGATAGGTGTGCGCAGGAAGAAGAAGAACGGGTCTTCCGTGTTCTGCAACAGCGTTGGGTAGAGGGTGGCAAAAAAGTTGTACAACAGAGAGACGATGTGGAATCCATCGAGATCAGCGTCTCCAATCATCAGGAACTTTCCATACCTTAATGATTTACGGTTGGTTGGATCGCGGTAGTCCAAATCCGTTCTTAATCCTAGGATACGAATGATGGTCTGAACCTCCTTGTTCTTGGCCAGTTTCTCCACCGAGCAATTGGTTACATTCAGACCCTTACCACGGAACGGGAATACACCCACATAATCCTTGGACGGGATACACAACAGGTGAGCAGGTGGTGGTGCGTTCAGAGAGTTCTTAACAAATGCCGAGGCGGACTTTCCCTCACAACCCACCAGCACACATGACTGGCGCTTGGATGGCACACGAGCAAAGTTGGCATCCTCAAACTCAATGTCCTTGAACTTGTTTGGGTTTGTGTTGCTCGTGCTCGAGAACTTGTCCAGTAACCCCTTGTTGCGAGCCAGGTCTTCCGCACGGATCAGCTCGATCACTGTCCACTTGGACAGTTGAGTGATCACAGACTTGTTCACCTTGATGTTCAATGTACTCCCACTATCAATCAGCTTGGTCTTACTCTGAGTGCTAAACTTGGGTTTGTTCACACGGAACGCATTGACAAACAGAGCAAAGTAGCGTCGGATGTCACGCACCTCTAGGTTCAGTTTGAGCTTGGTCAGGAGTGGTTTGAGCATCTCCTTCTCCCACCCTGTCACATGGAGTCCACCTTCTGCCGTGTAGATACCATTCACAAATGACATGACCAGTGGATCGCGTGCCTTGACCAGCTTGGGACCTCCAAGATCAGGAGAGACCAGGGGTACAATGACCACCTCACAATCCCCCATCTCCGAGTAAATCACCTGTTTCCACAGTG